>ERZ824598.4253-NODE-4253-length-10987-cov-2.528906_pt1 | contig 10987 bp, 10 predicted proteins | sample MGYA00519934_ERZ824598 | MGnify/ENA primary metagenome ERZ824598 (study PRJEB31778, sample SAMEA3449177) | human gut metagenome | biome: human gut; feature: human-associated habitat; material: faeces | place: United Kingdom | collected 2010/2012 ... | reverse complement strand
CATTTCCACGGTCAGTTCCTGACCGGGTTCCATTTCAGGGGCGTTTTCCAGGCGGATTTCACGCAGTTCGCGGTACAGGCCGGTGCCGGCCTTGGCGAAGTGGCCCTTCATGGCCTTGCTGACGTGCTTTTCCTTGTCTTCGGTCAGCGCGATCTGCAGAGCGTTGTAACCGTCGGTTTCAACGGTCTTCACCTGGGTGACGGGGCAGGGCCCGGCCTGAATCACCGTGACGGGCACGGCGGCGCCGTCACCGGCAAAAATGCGGGTCATACCAAGTTTACGACCCAAAATTCCCATTTTCTCAGCCATGACTGCCTCTCACTAGAGCTTGATTTCAACGTCCACGCCAGCGGGCAGGGAAAGCTTGCCGAGGGCGTCAACGGTCTGCTGCGTGGGTTCAAGGATGTCCATAAGCCGCTTGTGGATGCGCATTTCGAACTGCTCACGGGACTTCTTGTCCACATGCACGGAACGCTGAATGGTGTACTTATGAATATTGGTGGGCAGCGGGATGGGCCCGGCCACACCGGCACCGGTATTGCGCGCCGTATCCACGATTTCCGCAACAGCCTTGTCCAGGATGCGGTAATCGTAGGCTTTGAGCTTGATCCGAATGCGATCACTGCTAACTGTCGTCATTGTTGCCTACTCCGTTTGAAAAATCCTGGCCGGTTGGGTTCGGCGCAGGTTTCTTAACAGCTTTGCGCGGGCCAAAAACCACGGGCCCGAAGGTCGGCCTCACCCGTTGGGGAGACTGGGCAACAACTTGGGGAAGAGAAGCGCTTGAAGCAGCACACATCACAGAATCTGAAGGAATCAGATATATCGGAAGGTACGGACGCCTGAGCGTGCCTGCATCATCCGTGTGATGCTTCCCGGCGTAGCCCAGGCCTGTCACTGACTGAAGCAGTGACGAGGGTGGTCCCGCAGGGTCACCAAATGGGGGAACATCCCCCCTTACCTTTACAGCCCGGGGTCACCTGATCGCCAGGTGGGATCCGCTGTGTGGGCTGGAACGGCTCGACATTGTCTCGGCATCTGGTAACGCCTGCACATGTCAAAACCCGCCGCGGAGCGACCGCTTTGGGTGCATCAGGACAGACTCAATCTGCCCTTCCCTGCCGTCCAGGGAACAGCCTTGTTGCTCAAGGCGAGGTTCCTTCTATCGGGAATGGGACGATGCGTCAAGTTTTTTTCACTGCGGGAAGGATTTTTTTTCGCGTTATTGCTGATTTTCCCGCTTTGGGAGGCAAAAGAGCCTGCCCGCCCGAGCCAGGAAGCCCGGTGTCATAAAATATGTTTTCACATCGACCCGACTGGGCTTTTTTTCACATGCCGTACGAAAAAAATTAGCGGAGCACCGAAGCCGCGCAGACATCCCTCTCCGGCTACCGGCATGCCTTCCGCGCAAAAAAATTTCCGGACAGCCCACCCCGGTCTGCCGGACCGGCCCACGTCCAGCCCTCCCCTGCAAGGACTGACACGAGCTCTCTCCTGCCCTGCCCCCTCCAGTGCGAACAGAAGAACTTCCCCAAGCAAAAACAGTCTGTGTGGGAGCAATCAGCATGGGGATGTTTTGCCCCTGCCACGGGCAGTCCCTCCGCACGTCGGATGTCGTGGCCGCGATCCGCCGGAGTACGATCGCCAGAGATGCACCATCCTGTTTGGCGACAAGAATGCGAGAGGGGGACTTCCCTCACGGGAAGCCCCCCTCATCTGCTTCATGATGACGTGACCTTATTTGTCCTGGTCCAGGTCGCCCAGCAGGGCGCGGGCGTAGTCGGCACCATTGAAGGGCCGCAGGTCTTCGAGCTTTTCGCCCAGGCCCACATAAGTGATGGGCAGCTTTTCCTGCATGGCCACGGCGATGGCCACACCGCCCTTGGCCGTACCATCCAGTTTGGTGAGGATGAGCTCATCCACACCGGCGGCCTCCTTGAAGAGCTTGGCTTGCGAAAGGGCGTTCTGGCCGGTGGTGGCGTCGATGACCAGGATGCAGCGGTGCGGCGCGCCTTCATGCTTCTTGCCCAGCACCTGACGGATCTTGGTCAGCTCTTCCATAAGATTGACCTTGGTCTGCAGACGACCGGCGGTATCCACGAAGAGGATGTCCACCTTTTCGGCCAGGGCGCGGTCCATGGCTTCGTAGGCCACGGAGGCCGGATCGGAACCGGCGGGGCGGGCATGGAAAAGCGCGCCCACGCGCTCGGCCCAGACCTGCAGCTGCTCGATGGCCGCCGCACGGAAGGTGTCGGCCGCGGCGATCATGACCTTTTTGCCCTGCATGCGGGCACGATGGGCCAGCTTGGCGATGGTGGTGGTCTTGCCCACGCCGTTGACGCCGATGAAAAGCACCACTTCGGGTGGGTTCACGGCGCTGATGCGGCGCGGCAGACGGAAGATCTCGTCCACTTCGGCCATGAGCAGGCCGCGCACGTCTTCCACGCGGGTCACGTTCTCCTTGTGGGCCCGTTCACGCAGGCGCTCCACCAGTTCCAGCGAAGGCTCGTAGCCCAGGTCGGCCATGATGAAGAGCTCTTCCAGCTCTTCCCAGAAACTTTCATTGAGTTCGCCGTGGCTGCTGAACAGACTGTCCAGACGGCGGGAGAACTGCTCGCGGGTCCGGCTCAGACCTTCGCTGATCTTGAGGAACAGACGGCTGCGCTCGTCCTCCTCGTCCTCCATATCCAGGGCCAGGGTCAGACGGTACTGCAATTCGGAGCGGAATTCGTCCAGCTGCACATATTCCATGCGCTCCAGCCAGCCACGGAAGTCATCCACGAAGGCGTCCACTTCGGCAGCGGGCGCATCCAGCGAGCGCAGCAGGAAGCGCAGACGCTTCCAGAGCTCGTCCCCGGCTTCTTCCACTCCTTCCAGCACGATGCCCAGCCAGACGGAAAGGCGCGGCTCGGCTTCGCGCAGGCGCAGGATCATGGACTGGGCCAAAGCCGGGTCCAGACCGCAGGTCTCCAGCGCGGGCGCGGTGGGACGTTCGGCCGTGGCCGCCGCCGCGGCAGCGGCAGTGGCGGCAAGGGCCGCATCGGTCACGGCCTCGGCGACGGGCTCGTCCTGTTCCGGCGTGGCGGCAGCGGCGCTCTCCGTTTCTTCTTCCTCTTCGGTCAAAGGCTCCTGCACCGCGCTTTCGCCGGCAGCGTCCATGTGTTCGGCATGCGCAGCGTCGGCTTCGACGACTTCGGCGGCGTCGGCACGCTCTTCTTCGGCAGTCTCCCGCTCTTCGGCAGAGGGAGCTTCCTCGGTATCAGCAGGCCGGGCCGTATCTTCGTCGCTGCCGAAGATGCGCTGCCACCAGCTGCGACGGGGCGCCGCCGCTTCGGGCTTTTCTTCCGCTCCATCGCGGGCGTCGTCACGGGCCGTTCCTTCTTCCACGGCATCCGTTCCGGTTTCGGCAGTTTCTTCAGCCACAGCGTCATCGGATCCGGCAGAGGCGACGGCGGCCGCCTCGTCACCAGCAGCATCAGCCGTATCGGCAACGCCGGTCTCCGCCGCTTCCTCGGACAGCGGTCCTTCTTCCGCTTCCCGGGCAGCTTCCGCAACGGTCTCGACCTCGGCAGTCACAGCTTCCGTTTCAGGCTGGGTCTCTTCCTTCCCGGAAAGGATGTCTTCCTTGGCGTCTGCGGGAGCGGCCTCCTCCTCGGCCGGCCCTTCGCAGGCTTCGGCGGCTCCGTCTTCCACGCCCGCGGCCGTGTCCGCGCTGACGTCATCCTGTTCGGGAGAATCCGCTTCCACAGCGGTATCACCGGAAGTTTCTTTCGGCGCCACAGGCTCGGCAGCCGCTTCCGTCGCGGCCACCTCGTCCGAAGGGATCTCATCTTCCGCAGCAGCAGCCGGGACTTCTTCTGCTTCGGCAGCCGCTTCGCTCTCAGGCTCCACGGAGGGCTCGTCCTGAGCTGCCGGGGCCTCGGCTTCCGCCACGGGCGCCTCTTCCACCACGCTCCCGGCTTCCGCCGGAGCTTCAGACGCCGCAGGCTGGTCGGCAGGCACCGCATCCATCACGACGGCTTCGGTGCCGTCGCTCTCTTCCGCAGCCTCGGCAGCAGGTCCGCCACGTTCAGTGCTGGCCTCTTCCTCCGCAGGCTCGTCAGCCTCAGGGGCGGCTTCCGGTTCAGGCTCACCTGCCCGGCTTCCCCGGCAACGGGAGCGCCCCCGGCTTCCGGGGCCTCGTCCGCAGAGGCGTCTTCAGTAGGGGCAGCGGCTTCTTCAGCCGCCGGGACGGTCGCCGCTTCCGGCGTGCTTTCCGGTTCGGCTGCGCCGCTTCCGGTGTCAGCGGCAGGCGCCTCCGGGGCCACGGAAGTTACGGCCGCTTCCTTCTCGACTGCTGCGGCCTGCGTTTCTTTGGCTTCCTCGGTACCCCCACCAAAAAACTTTTTTACTGCGGAAAAAAAGCCCATAGTCTCTCCTTATTTCACTGCGGCCCCGCTCAGGGCCTGCAAAACTTCTTCAAGATCAGCCGCACAGGTCTCCACGGCCAACGCACGCTCCTCACAGCCGGGATCCTCCAGCGCGCTGAGCATCTCGCGGGCACTGTCCTCAAGGCGGACAGCTCCCAGACAGGGCGCTGCGGCAAGCAGCATCCGCCCTAGATGGCACAGGCCCTCCAGCTCATCCTCCGCATACAAACGCATCATGAGCATGGGCGCATGGGCAAAGGTCTGGCGGAACAGGGCCGCGGTCATATGCCAGCTTGCGGGGTTCCCCTGCTGGAAATGCCTGCCCCGGATGGCATCCACCGGCAGGGCATCCTCAGGGGCGGCAACATCCTCACCGGAGGCGGGCCGCCATTTCCGGTCCTCGGCTTTTTCCGGCTCCGGATCGCCCTGTTTGCGCAAAAGTTGCAGCCCCAGGGAATGCAGGCGCCTCAGATCGCCCCAGTGCCAGTACAACGCCGCCAGAAAAACACTGAGCAGCAGGGTGTTGATGAGGAAACGCCAGGTCTCGCGCTGCATGACCTTGTCCGAACCTTCCTGCACCAGACGGCGGGCAAGATAGACCTCCACCGTGCCCACGGGCTGCCCTTCCCTGCGCAGCGGGCTCATGCCCTGCACGGTGTTCTCCGTGATCTCGCCGTCCCAGGGCACGGCCTCCCAGTGTTCATTGCGGCGCTGGCCGGAAAAAAGGCTGTCCCCCACCTGTACGGTCACGGCGTACAGGCGCTGGTCTTCCATGAGCCCCGTGACCAGGGCGTCCGTGGAAACGGCGGTGAGTTCCCCGTGCAGTCCCAGCAGATGGGTGAAACGGCTGGCCACACGGCCTGCCTCGTTCTGCAGACGGTTCTGTGCGGCCTCGCGCTCAGCCACGATGTTCCACGCTGCCTGCGCCAGAAAGAGCAATACGGCCAAAAGCCAGCAGGCCAGGGCCACCCAGCGGCGGTATCTGGTCAGGAAAATAAGAACTGACCGCTTCACGAGCGGGAATCTCCTTGCAATTTTGTGCGCAGCTTATGTGCCAGCATGCGCATATCGGCATCCCCGAGCAGGACGAGGACACCTCCCCAGGCACAACATCCGGCCCCTACGGACAAGACCAGCGCCACCACTGCGGGCACCCCGGGCAACAGGACCGGCACGACGGACAACAGCTCCTGCAGCGGGCAGGCCATGCCGCACAGGCGCAGGACCGCCAGGGCCCCTGCGCCCGCCGCCCCTGCGGCCAGCATATGCCGCAGGCAGGCCCTGCCGTCCAGCAGCGCCGGCGCGGGCAACAAAGGCCGCAAACGTCGACGCAGCCCCCGCCAGAGCCAGAAGGTCTGTCCCCACAGGGCCGCGCTGGCCGCCGCAGCCGGCAAACAAAAATATATGTCCCTTGCCATACTATGTAACAGCCACGCCCCGCCTGCAAGCGTAAAAACAACGGCAAGCAGCGAGGACAAGGCCGTCAGACGGACGTCGCCCAAGGCATTGCAGCCCGCCAGCAGGCAGCGGCTCACCGCGCAGGCGGGCAGGCAGGGCAAATACGCCCAAAGGGCCAGGGTCACCTGCCGCACCCCCGCGGCATCGAATTCCCCGTGGTGCAGCAGCACGTCCACGAGGCAGGGGCCCACGGCCCACAGGCCCGCCGCCGCAGGCAGGGACAAGAGCGTGGCCCAGCGCAGGGCCAGGGCCATGTCCCGCTGGAAGGCGGCAAAATCTTTTTCTCCGGCCAGACGGCTCAAACGCGGCAGGCTGGCCATGCCCAGGCAGGTCCCGATCAGGCCCAGAGGCAGCTCCAGCAGGCGTTCGGCATAGTACAGGCCCGCGATCTGGCTGCCCACCGCCAGTCCCATGGCCGCCAGCATCACCAGCTGGGGTGCGGCCGCACCCAGCAAGCCCAGGGGCAGGCGCCCCAGACAGCCCCACAGCTCGCGGCCCGAGGGTGCGGCGGCCGGACGCTTCATGGCGGACACCGGGAAAGCGTGGCGGGCATAGCCCCACTGGGCCAGCCACTGGGCCAGTCCCCCGGCGCTCATGCCCGCGGCCAGTGCCGCCGGGACAGCCTCTGTGCCTCCCGCCAGCCAGCCCGCCAGCATGGCGCTGATGACCACCACATTGAAGATGACGGGCGAAAGCGCGGGCAACCAGAAGACTTCGCGGCAATGCAGCACCGCCATGCCCAGAGCCGCCAGCCCCGCCAGCAGGACATAGGGCAGGCAGAGCCGGAGCAGCCTGCTGCCCTCCGCCAGGGCCTCAGGGGAAAGCGCGGGCGCCAGAAAGGCCAGCAGGTGCGGCGCCGCCAGCATGCCCAGCAGGACAAGGCCGCCCAGCACCAGCACGAGGCGCCGGAACAGGCCGGAGGCCAGAGCGGGCAGCAGATCCTCCCGGCCATGCGCGACATCGTGCCGCACCAGCCAGGCCGTGAGCGTCATGGACAGGGAGCCTTCGCCCAGCAGACGGCGCAGCAGATGCGGCAGGCGCAGGGCCGCCACCAGGGCATCGGCCACCGGCCCGCAGCCCACCAGCCAGGCCATGCCCATGTCGCGCACCAGTCCCAGCAGGCGGGAAAGCAGGGTGAACAAGGCCAGCATCCCTGCCGTGCGGGCCATGCGGGCTCCGCAGGAAGGACGGGAAGCATCGCCATGCGAAATGCTCATGGGCATATCCTTAATAAAAAGACGTCCCGGTACCGGCTGGGACCGGGACCGGGCGAGCGGCAGATCGAAAAACGCCTCCGGCAGGAAAAAAAGCTCCTGCCGGAGACAACTGCGTTACGGTCTGTGCGGATCGCTTTCCGTACGCCAGGCCTGGACAGCGGCCCGGACGGCGGCATCCTTTTCCTCGGGCATGTCCTTGAACTGCTCGGCAAAGACATGGATGCGCGTACCGCCGCGGGGCACGAACAGGCCCTTGACGCGGCACCAGCAGGGTTCGAGCACGGTCCACAGGTCTTCCAGCACCGTGTTGGTGATGGTCTCCATGAAGGACTGGTGGTTGCGGAAGGCGAACATGTACAGCTTGAAGCTCTTGGATTCCACGCACAGCTGGTCCGGGATGTACTCCACGGTGATGGTGCCCATGTCCGGCTGTCCCGTCACCGGGCACAGGGACGTGAACTCGGGAAAGGCGATGCTGATGACGTACGGACGCTGGGGGTAACGGTTGGGGAAGGATTCCAGCAGCGCCGTGCTGGGGCCGCCCTGCAATTCGGGCATCTTGCCGGTCCCCAGCACATGAAGGTGCTGCGTCTGGTCCTGGCTGCGGGTGGTGGACATGAAAACTCCTTTTCTGATCTTGCCGGGCACCGGGAACGGGCCACGGCTGCCGTCCTTGTAACTTATTGTGCTTGCCGCTACAATAGCGGCCGTTATCTGCCGTCCCGGCAGTTTGTGGAGGATGCATGAAACTTTCTGTTGCCTTGCGAGCCTGTTCCGCAGGGGGCCTCATGCCCCTGTCCGTGGCCCGGGTCGCAGGGATGCCCAGCCATCGTCTGGCTTCCCCGCTGGTGCGCCAGTGCCCCTTCATCCCTGTGGGCACCGGCCTGTATGATGCGAACGATGTGGAACTGCTGCGCGTCACGGGCCGCTGCTGGCTGCCCGCCGATGACGGCGGCCACCGGCCCGACCGGGCCCGGGAGCTGACCCGCGCCCTGGTGGACCTGCCCGTGGGCGAGATCAGCCTAGAGACGCGGCGCACGGGTCGTGCCTTGGCCTGGGTGACCCTTTCGGACAAGGGCTCCCAGGGCATGCGTGACGATACCAGCGGCCCGGCCATGGCCGCCCTGGTGGGCGATGCCCTGCCCCTGTGCCACAGCCAGGGCTTCCTGCTGCCCGACGACGCGGTGCAGCTGCGTGCCCTGCTGGTGGATCTGGCCCTGAACCAGGGCTATGACGTCATCTGCACCAGCGGCGGTACCGGCGTGGGCCCGCGCGACGTCTCGCCTCAGGTCACGTCCGCGGTGCTGGACTATCCCCTGCCCGGCTTCAGCATGGCCATGATGCAGGCCAGCCTGGCCAAAACGCCCCATGCGGCCATCTCTCGTGCGGTGGCCGGCGTGCTGGGACAGAGCATCATCATCAACCTGCCCGGCAGCCGCAAGGCTGTCGTGGAGAATCTGGAAGCTGTCCTGCCCGCCCTGCCCCATGCGCTGGACAAGTTGCACGGCGATCCCGCCGACTGTGGAGGTTAATCCCTGATGAAACTGCCCAAATTCACCCTGCCCCGTTTTTCCCTGCCTTCCTGCCGGCCGGGGGCGCTGTGCGGACGTTTTTCCGTCCGCGGCTTCGTCTCTTTCTGCCGCATGATCCGCATCGAGCACTCCATCTTCGCCCTGCCCTATGCCTGGGCCGGTTCGGTCATGGCCGCCGGCGGCATGCCGCCGTGGGACAAGATCATCCTGCTGACCATCGCCATGGTGGGCGTGCGCTCCTTCGCCATGGGCATCAACCGCATTTTCGACCTGCCCTTTGACCGCGAGAACCCCCGCACCGCCAACCGCCATCTGGTCACCGGCGAGATCAGCGTGCGCCAGGCCTGGATCTTCTCCCTGGTCATGGCGGCCATCTTCGTGCTGGCCTGCGCGGCCATCAACACGGTCTGTCTCATCCTCTCGGTGCCTGCCCTGCTCTTTGCCGCCGTCTACAGCCTGACTAAGCGCTTCTCGGCCATCTGCCACTTCTGGCTGGGGGCCACCCTTGGTCTGGCGCCGCTGGCCGGTGCCCTGGCCGTGAATCCCGAGGGGCTGGACATGGGCCCCATCATGCTCTTCTTTGCCGTGACCTTCTGGGTGGGCGCCTTCGACATCTACTATTCCTTCCAGGACTATGATTTCGACGTGGCCTTCCGCCTCTGCTCCGTGCCCTCTGTCTACGGCCCGGACACCGCGCTGGCCATCGCCGGCTTTTCCCATGCCGTCACGTCCATCTTCCTGTTCCTGACCGGTATCGCCGCCGGTCTGGCCTGGCCCTGGTATGTGCTCTGGGCAGGTGTGTCCGCCATCCTGTTCTGGGAGCATCACCTGATGCGCCCGCAGGATCTCAGCCGCGTGAACATGGTCTTCTTCACCCTCAACGGCATCATCTCGCCGCTGGTGCTGGTGGGCGTCATCCTGGGAGTGGTGCTCTAAGATGCCGCGCAAAAAACAATATCAATGGGATGTGGAGACCAACGGTCAGGAAGCCCCCGAACAGCTCAGCCGCTCGGCCAAGAAGCGCCAGAGCACTGCCCTGCAGGATCTGGGCGCTGAACTGACCAAACTGCCCGTCAACGAACTGGACAGGCTGCCCCTGACGCCCGACCTGCTGGAGGCCCTGCGCCTGTATGCCCGCATCAGCAACCGCGAAGGCAAGCGCCGCCAGCTCCAGTTCATAGGCCGCCTCATGCGCGAGGTAGACGCCGGGCCGCTGGCCGAAGCCATCGAGGCCCGCAAGAACGGGCAGCAGGCCGACGCCGCCCGTCTGCATCTGGCCGAACAGTGGCGGGAAAAGCTGCTCTCCGCTGCCGAGGCGGACGTGGAGGATCTTCTGGCCGCCTTCCCCTGGCCCGATGCCGAAGCCGCGGGACGCCCGGAGCTGGAAAAGCTGCTGGCCGAAGCCCGCAAGGAAGACGACCGGCGCCCGCCCCATGCCCGTCGCGCCCTCTTCCGGGGCATCATGCGTCTGCTGGAACAACGCTAGGAAACCCCGCTTTTTGGCAGGGGGAAGGGGCCCCTTTTGGAAAAGGCTCTCCCTTCCCCCTGCACCCCCATCCCCCCTAAAACTTTTATCCCTCTCCGTGCGCCTGGCCTGAAGCTGCGGGCTGCGGGCCGCCGGACTGTCTCCGCTCCCTCTGTGGGCAGTCAGCTTGCTCCCTTCTCCCATCCTTGCCGCTCTGCCCTTGCCCGATTTGGCTTTCATTCTTTATTGATGCTGGAACTCACGCAGGTCCTGCCACCTTGCCCTCCGCCTGCACGACACACGCCTTGCCGGGCTGGCTTACGGGGCGCCGATCCCCATTGTTTGCCTGGCCTCCACATACCAGTTCTATGCCGGTACGCATCCCATGCCCGCATGGCGGAGGGGCCATGGAAAGCGTAGCGGTAAGGAGGATATTCCGGCATCCCCTGTGGATGGCCCGGGCAGATAAACCGCCCCTGCCACCTGCACGTCATCGCTTGCCATGCCGGCTGCCGGATAGGCCCATCAATGCCCTTTTCGTATCGGGGGCTGCCGTTTCAGGGAGCATCGCTCCACGAATGCGCCCAAATATCTAGAAACTAGTTAATATATTTCAGTGCATTATCTACAAATAATTTTTTTATCGGCAAAAAATGAAAAAATTGCTTGACCCCGGAGGAGTTTTTCCGTAGAAGTCTTCTTCGTTGAGCACGCCCTTGTAGCTCAGTCGGTAGAGTGCATCCTTGGTAAGGATGAGGTCACCAGTTCAATCCTGGTCAAGGGCTCCAGCAAACAACACAACGCCTGTGGAAACATAGGCGTTTTTTTGGGGAAACCCGGACATATAGGACCGCCCTTGTAGCTCAGTCGGTAGAGTGCATCCTTGGTAAGGATGAGGTCACCAGT
>ERZ824598.4244-NODE-4244-length-11038-cov-2.181189_pt1 | contig 11038 bp, 10 predicted proteins | sample MGYA00519934_ERZ824598 | MGnify/ENA primary metagenome ERZ824598 (study PRJEB31778, sample SAMEA3449177) | human gut metagenome | biome: human gut; feature: human-associated habitat; material: faeces | place: United Kingdom | collected 2010/2012 ... | reverse complement strand
GAGCTGTTAACGGGAGAATTTATCGAAGAAAGAAATTATCAACAAAAAGCAGAAGATAATTTATTAATGATGGCCAATCAAGAAGTAAAACAAACAAAGAAAATGTTCTTTTATGAAAATGTTATTGGCATTGGTTCAACGAGTATCTTTTTGATTTTAATTTTTATGTCTGTTTATTTTGTTGAAAACAGTGTATTAAAAGTCATCTTGTTTATCTTAAGCTTTATCTTTTTGATTATTGGTGTATCAATTGCTTTAAAAATAGAAACAGAAGAAGGCTATTATGAATGTCAAAAGTGTCATCATAAATATATTCCAAGCTATCAACAAGTTTATTTTGCAATGCATTATGGAAGAACAAGATATATGAAATGTCCACATTGTCAAAAAAGAAGTTGGCAAAAAAAGATTTATTCAAAATAAAAATTCGTTATAATAAAGATATAAAAAGAAAAGGAGCTTTAATTAAGCTCCTTTGTTGTATGTTTTAGCATATCGTCGAAATGCCGGATGTTATCCTCGTGATCCCGGTGGCAGATCATTAGAATATCATTGTTTTCCGCGATAATGCAATTTTCGACCCCTTCAATAATGACTTTCTTGTCTTGGGGGACGTTAATAATACATTCTTTAGTTTCGATTAAGCGGACTTGTTCGCTGTTGGATACATTGTTATTCTCGTCTTTCGGGCTGATTTCATGGAACGAATGCCACGTGCCGACATCGGACCAACCGAACTCACCTTTCATGACATAGACTTTTGCGGACTTCTCCATGATACCGAAGTCGATGGAAATATTACGGCATTGTCCGTAGATGTGAGCGATATTTTCGGGAGAATCCGGGTTCTCCACATTTTTATATTCCTGCTCGAACAGTAAATACATATCTTCGAGGTATGTTTTGAACTCTTCGATAATATCTTCTACTTTCCAGATAAATATCCCAGCGTTCCAAAGGAAATCACCCGATTCCAAAAAGACTTTTGCCAGTTCCTTGTCCGGTTTTTCGGTGAACGTTTTAACCTTGGATATAAATTCGGAGAACTTGTTTTTCTTGATCTGGATATACCCGTACCCTGTTTCCGGGCGGGTTGGTTTGATACCGATGGTGAGTAAGCCACCGAACTGTTCTACGAAAGAAATTCCTTTCTGGATGTTATCGAGATAGACCGCGTCATTGGTGATAAAATGGTCGGAAGGGACAACTACCATACTCGCATGCGGGTTAACCCGGGCAATGCGGTAGGCCGCATAAGCCACGCATGGGGCGGTGTTCTTGCCGAAAGGTTCTTTCAGAATATTCTCGGAAGGAATTTCCGGGATTTGCTGTTTCGTCAGCTCTTCGTAGGCGGTACCTGTAACAATGAATATATTTTGGGTATCAAAGATTTGATTTGCTCTTTCAAAGGTTTGACGGAGGAAGCTTTTCCCGACATTTAAGATGTCACAAAATTGTTTCGGACAGGCTTTCGTACTCACGGGCCAAAAACGTTTTCCGAGACCACCGGCCATTATAACGCAATATGAGTTCTTATTCATCTTATTTAGTTATACATTTAAAATTAAATTCATCTTATTGTTGTCGAAATTAGTAATAAATCCGTGAATAATTTCTATTTTTACGATAAAATTTGAGACAGGGTTTACAGGAGGGTATTATTTAAGGAGTTAGTATAGATGAAAGTATTAGATAAGATAGGAGCTTACATATTATTCATGGGGCGTATCTTCACGAAACCTGAGAAGAAGAAAGTTTATTTAAAAGAATTGACTAACGAGTTGGAGAAGTTGGGGTTGAATTCCGTTATGTTGGTGATGATTATTTCTTTCTTTATTGGGGCGGTGTTGACGCTGCAAACGGCTTACAATATGTCGAGTCCCCTGCTACCTCGCTATCTGATTGGTTATTTGACCCGGGAGACGTTATTGCTGGAGTTCTCGTCAACGATCGTGAGCTTGATTCTTGCCGGGAAGATCGGTAGTAATATTGCATCCGAGATCGGTAGCATGAAAATCACGGAACAGATCGAGGCGCTGGAGGTGATGGGAGTGAATTCCGTTTCATATTTGGTGGGGCCGAAGATTGCAGCAGCCTTGGTGGTAAATCCGGTGCTTTATATATTCAGCGTATTTATCGGTATTATCGGTGGAATCCTTTCGGGATTGGCATCCGGGGTGGTAAACTATGATGATTATATACACGGGTTGCACTTTTCATTCAATCCTTACTACGTGACCTATTCCATGATCAAAACGTTGTTCTTTGCCGTGATATTTACTTCTATTCCCGCCTTTTACGGGTATAACGTGCAAGGAGGGGCGTTGGAAGTCGGTAAGGCGAGTACGAAAGCCGTGGTGGATAGTAGTATTGCCATCCTGCTTGTGAACTTGATATTAACCAAAATATTATTGTAATGATACGGGCGGAAGGGGTATGTAAGTCATTTGATAAAAAAGAGGTGTTGACGGATATAGATGCCGTTTTCGAACCGGGAAAGGTAAATCTGATTATCGGGAAGAGTGGTTCCGGGAAGACCGTGTTATTGAAATCGTTGATTGGCTTGCACTCGATTGATAAAGGAAAGATATTCTACAATGACCGGGATATTACCGTGATGAATAACAAACAGATAAAGGAGATCCGGAAGGAGCTGGGAGTGGTTTTTCAAGGCGGGGCATTGTTTGATTCGCTTTCCGTGTTGGAGAACGTGAAGTTCCCGTTAAATCTGTTTTCCTCGATGACGGAAAAGGAGAAAACGGAGCGAGCTATTTTCTGCCTCAACCGGGTGAACCTGAATAACGTGGAGAATCTTTATCCCGCGGAGATCAGTGGAGGAATGAAAAAGCGTGTGGCTATTGCCCGGGCGATCGTTTTACAGCCTAAATACTTGTTTTGTGACGAGCCGAATTCCGGTTTGGACCCTTTGACCTCGATCGTGATTGATAATCTGTTGTCCGAGTTGACACATGAATATGATATGACCACGGTTATAAACACGCACGATATGAACTCGGTTTTCGAGATCGGGGAAAAGGTGTTGTTTATCCATGAAGGACACAAAGAATGGGAGGGCAGTAACGAAGAGATCATGTACACGAACAACAAGGCGTTGAACGAATTCCTGTTCTCGTCGAAGTTGAACAGGATGGTGCGGGAGAAACTAGGAAAAAAGAGCGAGGAATAAATACTAAAAGTTTTAGCGATATGAAGCGTATTTTATGGGTGATATTGATTATTGCGGCGATGACGGCTTGTTCGAAGAAGGTCCCGTTGGACAAGGATCAATTCACATCTTTGTTGATTGATATGCACACGACGGATGGAATGTTGTCGGTCGCACGAGGTGATATACGAACCGAAAAAGATAATTATTTATATTATAACGACCTGTTTGCGAAATACGGGATTACACGGGAGGATTTTGATTCTTGCGTGACCTATTATTCTCTGCAATCGGCGTTATTCAATAAAATTTATGACGTGGTGATTGATACCTTGAGTCGTCGCCAGACGAAAATCATGCGGGAGTGGAAAGAGTTGACCGTGAATGATACAGTTAATCTGTTCCCGGGGTACACGATGATCGTGGCAGATACTATACGCCCGGATTCTACACAAGCTAAAGTCCGGAAGAAAGATTCCATCGTGTACGAAACACGTGTGGTGAAAGCCGATACGGTTTATTTTGACAAGCGGAACCAATTCGTGCTGGTGAAATTGGATAGCATTGTTCCCGGTATGTACAAATTTACCTCGACGATAAAGTTGGAAAAATCAGACCGGGGAAAACGGAATTTCATACAGACTTATTTTCTGTCTGCCGATAATGATACGCTGAAAGTTCCGGATCAGTACGTGGGAGTCGACACGTTGCGACCCTATAAGAAAGACTGGGAGTTCTACGTGGCGGATTCCAGCTACACGAAGTTATTCATGAAGATTCCCAAGAGTGACCGGGATACGAGGGTGAAAGTGAAGAAGTTGAATGACCGGGAAGGCTGCGTGTACAAAACAGAGATCTTTAAAACGTACGTAGCCCCGAACCGGGAGAAACAATTGAAAAAGGAATACGAGCAGAGGAGACAGATGGAGCTTGAAAGGAAATCTGTAAAAAAGAAATAAGATCATATTCTGAATGAGAAAGATTGCGGCTAATTATATTTTGTTACCCGGATTTGAATTCGTGAAGAATGGATATATTGTTTTGAAAGACGGGATGGTGGTGGACGTGGTGAATACCGGGGGAGAGATCCGGGAAATTCCTTGTCTCGAATTCTACGGGGGAATGATTGTTGATGCTCGTGTTCGACAACATATTCAGTGGGTTCCCGGTGATCCGATTCGTGAGAAAATTTTTCAATTATACAGGGAAAGTGAGGTATGTGGAAATGGCCTTGCCCTTATTCAAGGGGCTGATTTTACCCGTTTTATCTGGATGCCGGAATCCCGGATCGTATATTTGCGCTAAGTTAAATACCAAAATAAATGAAGGATGAATAGAATCGTATTGACTGTTACTTTTTTACTGGTTGCTTTTTTCGTTCAGGCGGGACCGCTTTGGATGCGTTATCCGAAGATTTCGCCCGATGGAAAGCAAATTGCATTTAGTTATAAGGGGGATATTTATGTTGTCCCCGCGGAAGGTGGCGAGGCTCGCCAGTTGACCACGCATCCGGCGTATGAATCGCATCCCGTGTGGTCTCCGGATGGGAAACAGATCGCATTCACGAGTGATCGGAATGGTAATTTCGATATTTTCGTGATGTCGGCCCGGGGAGGTGATGCCCGGCAAGTGACGACAAATTCAGCCAAGGAGATACCCTACACGTTTACCCCGGATGGAAAAGAAATTGTTTACGGGACGCAAATGAGTGATCCTGCGCAGAGTGCTTTATTTCCGGCAGGTTCCATGACCGAATTGTATGCCATATCGGTGGATGGGGGACGTCCCCGGCAGATATTGGCAACCCCGGCGGAAGAGATTTGTTTCTTCAAATCGGGTGATGCTTTCTTGTACCAAGATAAAAAGGGCGGGGAGAATGAATGGCGTAAACATCATACCTCTTCTATCACGCGTGATATTTATCGCTATGATATGAAAAGCGGGAAACATACCCGTCTGATTGATCGGGCGGGGGAAGATCGTTCTCCCGTGTTGTCTCCGGACGAACAAAGGGTATATTTTCTGAGTGAGCGGGAAGGTTCGTTTAACGTGTACTCGTTCCCGGTGGCTGATCCTTCTGCCGTGAAGGCAGAGACTTCTTTCAAGACTCACCCCGTGCGTTTCTTGAGTGTTGCGGGTAACGGGCGTTTGTGTTTTGGTTATGACGGTGAAATATACGTGAAAGATGCATCCGGAAGTCCCAAGAAAGTGAAAGTGGATATTATTGGAGACAATGCGAAAGATAATATCGCCTCGTTGCGTTTTACTTCCGGGGCAACTAGTGCGACTATTTCCCCGGACGGGAAACAGGTGGCCATGATTATCCGGGGAGATGTGTTCGTGACTTCCACCGACTACACGACGACGAAACAAGTTACCACGACTCCGGAGGGAGAGAAGTGGTTGAGCTTTGCTCCTGACAACCGTACAATTGCTTATGCCAGCGAACGGGGAGGAAATTGGAATATCTACACGGCGAAGATTGCTCGTGAGGAAGAGGTGAATTTCCCGAATGCAACTTTAATCGAAGAGGAAGCTGTTCTCCCGGTTTCAACCAAAGAGCGGTTTGCTCCACAATTCTCTCCGGATGGAAAGGAATTGGCCTTTATCGAGGATCGTACAAAATTGATGGTCGTTGATTTGAAGACGAAGAAGGTACGACAGGTGGCGGACGATAAATATCAATATCGCACGGGGGACGGTTTCACCTATACATGGTCTCCCGACGGGAAATGGTTCGCGATGGAAATCATCGGGAATCGTCACGATCCGTATAGTGATATTGCCATCGTGAGTGCCGATGGGAAAGGAGAAGTTGTAAACCTGACGAATAGCGGCTATTTTGATAGTAATCCCCGGTGGGTGCTGGATGGAAATGCCATCTTGTTTTCCAGTGAACGTTACGGGATGCGTAACCATGCATCGTGGGGTTCTTTGCAGGATGTGATGATCGTGTTCATGAATCAGGATGCTTACGATAAATTCCGTTTGAACAAGGAAGATTACGAGTTGCTGAAAGAGGAGGAGAAACGTATTGCCTCTCTGAAGAATAAAGAACAGAAAGAGGATCAGAAAGATAAAAAAGGCGAGACGAAACCCGCCGTGAAAGAGAAAAAGAATATTGAGGTCGAACTGCAAGGTATCGAGGACCGGGTGATGCGGTTAACGCCGAACTCTTCACAATTGGGAGATGCGATATTAAGCAAGAGTGGCGACAAGCTTTATTACATGGCCTCTTTCGAGGGAGGTATGGATTTGTGGGTGAGCGATCTGCGTTCACGGAGTACCAAGGTGATGCATAAGCTGAACAGCGGTTGGGCGTCTTTGGAGATGGATAAGGACGGGAAAGATCTGTTCCTGTTGGGAGGACGTTCCATGCAGAAGATCAATCTGGGTTCGGAGAGAAGAAGTCCGATTGCGTATTCTGCCGAAATGAAACTGGATCAGGCTGCCGAGCGGGCATATATGTTTGATCGGGTGCGTCGTCAGGAGGCCAAACGTTTCTACGAGAAGAATATGCACGGTGTGGATTGGGCAAAAATGACCAAGGCTTACGAGAAGTTTTTACCTTATATCAATAACAACTATGATTTCTCCGAGTTATTGAGTGAGTTGTTGGGTGAGTTGAACGTTTCACACACCGGATCGGGTTACCGCCCCGGGTCAAGAGGTGAGGCAACTGCCGAGCTGGGTCTCTTGTTGAACGTGAACTATGCAAAGGACGGGTTGCTGGTTGACGAGGTGTTGGAGAAAGGACCTTTTGATAATGTCCGTTCGAAGTTGAAAGCCGGAATGGTCATCGAGAAAATTGACGGGCAGGCGGTGAAAGCCGGGGAAGATTACTATCCCCTGCTGAGAGGTAAGTCCGGTAAACGTGTATTGTTCTCTATTTATGACCCCACTACCAAGGAACGTTGGGATGAGGTGATCGAGCCGATTTCAAAGAGTACGATGAACGGGTTACTTTACCGACGGTGGGTAAAACAAAGAGCTGCCGATGTGGACCGTTTGTCGGGAGGACGTTTGGGTTACGTGCATATTTCCAGCATGGACGATCCGAGTTTCCGTTCCGTGTATGCCGATATTCTGGGTAAATATAATGACCGGGAAGGAATTGTGATCGACACTCGTTTCAATGGTGGTGGCCGTTTGCACGAGGATATTGAGATTCTGTTCAGTGGTAAGAAATATTTCACACAAGTCGTTCGGGGCCGGGAGGCTTGCGATATGCCAAGCCGTAGGTGGAATAAGCCTTCGATTATGGTGACCTGTGAGGCGAACTACTCGAATGCCCACGGAACGCCTTGGGTTTACCAACATCAAGGAATCGGTAAGGTTGTCGGAATGCCTGTGCCGGGAACCATGACGAGCGTGTCTTGGGAGACTTTGCAGGACCCGACGCTATATTTTGGGATTCCGATCGTCGGTTACCGTTTACCGGACGGTAGCTATCTGGAGAACAAACAACTGGAACCGGATGTGAAGATTGCTAACTCTCCGGAGAAGATTATTAAGGGGGAGGACGAGCAATTGGAGACAGCGGTGAAGGAGTTGTTGAAAGAGATTGACTCGAAGAAATAAAAGGGAGAAACGGCAGGCCAAAGGGATGAAGGCCTGCCGTTTCGGTTTACATGAGAGGTTGAAGCCTCCCGTCTTGCATGATTAATAATATCTTATCTTTATTTAGTCTGGAACGTACACCCCAGTCAAAATCCCTCAAGTTTCTCAAGTATTGACTTGTTTGGGGTGGAAGGAGTACTTTCTTATTTTCAGGCAGGTATAGAGACAGTGTCACTCTTTGAGCCCTCCATTGTCCTGCGAGCTTGATGTAATTATCAAATCGGAGCGTGTCGTTCTTGTAATTCCAGTTAAAGTCCATGTTGTCATACACCGGCTTTTCTTCTTGGGTATAAAATTGCACACGTAATGTCGGGGTTGTGTCATCGGTCGAGTATACCCTGATGTCCGGGGCAATCATGTTGCTGGAGGCTAATTGGAACACGTCTTGGTCTATGTAAAGATTTTCAGGTAGTTTGTAGCGTTCATTTACAAGTAGGACGAGCGTGTCCTGTTGACTGAGTTCGAGCGATTCTCCATAGCGGGTACCTTTAATCGACCAGCTTCGACCTTCGCTGATCCCCACGACTATGAGCATAACGAGTCCCAGCATCCAACACGAGAGGGCAGAAAGGGCGATCACTTTGTTATTACTCTTGAAGGAGAATAACAATTTGATCGCCATATAAATGATCATGATAATAGGAATTCCAATCAAGAATGATATAGCGATTTTACCCAAAGTGAAGTTTAAGGGAGTGAACGCGTAGGCGAGTTCCATAAAACCACTTTTCCAAGGATAAAGGTTAGGTAAGAATAATGCCGACAAGAAGGCGAACAGCATGAAGATTCCCCAGACGAAGAGGGCCACGCCGATAATAATGGCCAACACTTTCCCGATAATGGTAAATACTTCGCATAAGCCTTCGCCTACCCGGTTCACGAAAGCGGCACCCTTGCCGTTTTTAATCTCCTGATACTCGTCTTTTATAGAGCGTTCGATGTTGGAGACATTTATATTTTCTCCTTTCATTTCGAGTTTCTGTTTGGTCGTCTTGGCCTTGGGGACGGCAATCCACAAAATGATATACACGATAATGAATATTCCATAGTAGAAGGACAGAAGTACGAAACCTATCCGGATGAGCAAGGGGGATATTCCCCAATATGCGGCTAATCCCCCGGCCACTCCACCAAGTACTTTGTTATCCGGGTTGCGGTATAGTTTTTTTGCCTGTTTCGGGGCGGATTTTCGGGGCTGCTCGTCTTCGTCGATGATGTCGTCCGGTGTGCCCATCGTGGCGATTGCCTGATCCACGTCATCGAGAGTGATCACCTCGCGGAACTGTCCTTTCAAGTTTTCCGTGAAAAGCTCCCCGATCCGGTTCTCGATGTCATCCATGATCTCGTTGCCATCTTCTTCTTGCGTGTAATATGTTTTGAGGGTATTGATGTATTCTTGTAGTTTTTCCAAAGCGTCTTCATCGATGTGGAAAATCTTACCGCTTAAGTTTATAGTATATGTTTTTTTCATGATATGGGTGATTAAGCTATATGTTGGTTTAGGGACTTAATGTACAATGCGTTGTCGAGAATATGGTTGGGCTGTTCCTGTTCGTGAATCACCCCGTAATTCTGGTGGTGCCGGGTGCTGTGTCTTTGAGCCGTGAAAATGGAAAATGCTAGAGCGAAGATCCAAAGAATCAAGGTATAGATGATCACTTTCTTGTTATTGCTTTTGAATGGAACAAATACTTGGACCAAAAGGTAGAATAACAAGAAAATGGGTATGACGATAAGTGTCCCCGTGGCTAGTTTGAAAGAGAATAACATGCCGGGGATGTCCGTGTAGATATGCGAGTGAAAAAGGTTGAATGTGCTAAGGCCCGGTACGATGTGACCAAAAAGATAATTTACCGGAAAGCTGATTAACTTGGTTAAAAAGTTGAACGAGAGGATAAAACACAGGACGATCCCGCCAATCAACAGGGCGTCCCGGGTTTTGCTGCTACGTTGGTGTGCGTATTTCTCTCTGGCATTTTGGAAACCTTCCCGGACGGAATCTTCGATGTTGGAAACATTGATGCCCTTTCCTCTCATTTGTAGTCTTTGTCGTGGCGTGACGGCTTTCGGGACCAGCATCCACATGAAGATATAGACAAGGAAGAAGATTCCATAAACGAACATCATCAACAGGAAACATACACGTGTGAGGGTGACCGGAATTCCCAAGTACGTGGCGAGCCCGGAGGCCACGCCTCCCAAGATGCGGTCTTGCGGGTCCCGGAACAGTTTTCTGGGTAAAGTCTTTTCCGAGCGAGTCTCTTGTTGTTGGGCAGTTTCCCGGGGAGCCTCTTCGTCAAAAATGTCTTCCGGTTTTCCCATGATGGAAATGGCTTGTTCCACGTCGGGGATCGAGACGGATTCCCGGTTTTCCTGTTTCAGGTTTTCTATGAATAATTCGGCCAACCGACTTTCGATGTCGTACATGATTTCTTCCCCGTCTTCTCCTTTGGAGTAGTGGGCTTTCAGTGCGTTGATGTATTGCTGTAATGATTCCAGTGCGTCATCGTCAATATTGAGTACCTTGCCGCCTAGGTTAATAGTAAATGTTTTTTTCATGAGCGGGGGATATTAGTTGTTATGGTTTTCTTTAATGCTGTTCACGGCAGAGGTCAATTCATTCCAGGAGTTTTCGAGTTCCTTGAGAAAATCTCGCCCTTGTTCCGTGATGCTGTAATATTTGCGGGGAGGGCCTTGCTGTGACTCTTCCCAGCGGTATGACAATAATTCGGTATTTTTCAACCGGGTTAATAAAGGGTATATCGTCCCCTCGACCACGATCATCTTGGAGGCTTTCAGTTTACTGATGATGTCCGGCACGTAGGCGTCCTGTTGCGCGATGATCAGTAAAATGCAGTATTCCAAGATACCCTTCCTCATTTGAGCTTGTGTGTTTTCAATGTTCATCTCTTGGTTCTTTTGTAATGCCAGACAAAGATATGAATAAAAAATAGTATTATGCAATACATAGTACTATTAATTTTAATATTTTATTCTTTCCATCGGAATAAACGGTCGGGGAGCTTTAAAACGTTTTCGTTGATTTTCCTTGATTGTAAGGCACTAAACTGGATATTAAAGATTAACTTTGCTGTGAATTTAGAAAAGTGAATAACAAAAAATAAAATAGATATGAAGAGAGTTTTATTGATGATACTGGATGGTTGGGGTGTTGGAAAACACGATCATTCGGATGCGATCGGGAGTACTCCGACTCCTAACATCACGGAGTTGACGAGTAATAATCCCCGT
>ERZ824598.4243-NODE-4243-length-11041-cov-3.222374_pt1 | contig 11041 bp, 10 predicted proteins | sample MGYA00519934_ERZ824598 | MGnify/ENA primary metagenome ERZ824598 (study PRJEB31778, sample SAMEA3449177) | human gut metagenome | biome: human gut; feature: human-associated habitat; material: faeces | place: United Kingdom | collected 2010/2012 ... | reverse complement strand
GAATATGGCACAGGCCGGTGGAAAGAATCCGGCTGGTATTCCGGATGCAATTGCACAGGCGAAGACGGCACTGGAAAACATGTTGAAATAATCTATCACTGATAACGTATAAAAGAATATAATAAAAACGCAAAAAACAGGTAAAAATGCGCAATAAAAATGCGATTTTACCTGTTTTTTGCAAATATTTATAGTATAATAACAGTTAATCCACTGTGAAATTTGTGTATATACAACAAAAGGTGGAAACGACATGAAGAAAGGGAGAGACTTTATGAAGAGAAAGAGGTTATTGTCGGCCGTGCTGGCAGGAATCTTTGTCGTGTCCATGCTGGGCGGTTGCGCATCGGCGGTGCCTCAGGGTGCAACGGAGACCACGCAGGGCGGCGCACAGGAGACGGACAGGACGAGCGGAACGGTAAAACTGAGAGTGTGGGCAGAGGAATCAACGTATGATGCGTTGAATAAGATGATCGACAGTTTCAAAGAAGAGTATAAGGGTCAGGCAACTTTTGATATCACCCTGGAACAGAATGCGGATTCCGATACGCGTGACAATGTGCTTGGAGATGTGCATAACGCAGCTGATGTGTTTATCCTTGCAGATGACCAGGTGGCTTCTATGGTGGCCGGCGGCGCATTGTATCCGGTTCCGAATGCGGATGAAGTGAAAAAAGCAAATGTGGAGGGCGCAATAGACGCTGCCACAGTCAATGATACGCTTTATGCATATCCCATGACTGCGGACAATGGGTATTTTCTGTACTATAACAAAAAGTACCTGAGCGATTCGGATGTCAAAACCCTTGACGGTATTTTAAAAGTAGCAGAAAAAAATCATAAGAAGTTTATGATGGACTGGTCTTCCGGCTGGTATCTGTATTCGTTTTTCGGAAATACAGGACTGGATTTCGGTGTCAATGATGACAATGTGACAAACCACTGTGAATGGAATTCCACCGAAGGGGATATCAAAGGCGTGGATATTGCGCAGGCGATGCTTGATATCAGTTCCAGCAGTGGATTTGAAAATGCGGTGAATGAAGATTTTATTAAAGGTGCAAAAAAAGGCAGTGTAATTGCAGGGGTAAGCGGTGTATGGAGTGAGACCGAACTGAAAAAGATCTGGGGAAATGATATTGGCGCAGCCAAGCTTCCGACCTATACCGTGGCAGGAAAACAGGTACAGATGGCTTCCTTTACCGGCTATAAGCTGATGGGAGTCAGTGCTTATTCGGCAAATCCACAGTGGGCAGCAAAACTGGCAGACTGGTTGACCAATGAGCAGAACCAGACTGTCCGGTTTGAGATGAACGGACAGGGACCTTCCAATACAAAGGCAGCGGATTCGGATGCGGTTAAGGCTTCTCCATCCATTCAGGCAGTGATTGCACAGTCGGAATTTGGAAAACTACAGCGTGTCGGAAACAGTTACTGGGATGCATGCAAGACATTCGGGAATACGATGGCAGCAGGAAATCCAAACCACGTAAAGTTACAGGAACTGATGGATAATCTGGTCAGTGGTATTACAAAATCAGTAGCAGGCTAAGAGGTGGGAGCATATGAATCAGAAAAAGAAATTAAGTACCAAACTTATCATTTTAATTCCGGTATTTATACTTGGAATATTCAGTATCATCTCGAATGTGATGTCTGTTTCTAATATCAAGAACGTTAACCGGAGTGCCGTACAGATTTCGGAAGTATCTTTAAAGAATGTTTCGAGTCTGGCAGAAATACAAAGACAGACACAGGACATCCATAATCTGGGACTGTCCCATATCATAGCGGTGGATCTGGATTCCATGATCCAGCTGGTGGAAAAAATCCGCAGTCAGGAAGATGCATTGGAGAAAGATCTGGAAAGTTACAAGACATACGTGACACCGGATACCCAAAAAGAATACAATGACATCAAAAAAAAATACGAAGAATTAAAGTATGAATGTGCCAATGTTATGGCATTTTCCGCAGCAGGGAAAAAGGAAGATGCCTATGAACTTGCCAATGGAAAGATCAGCAAGTGTGCAGATGCCATTGAGTCGGATATCGAAAGTATCAAGAAAATTGTAAATCAGGATGCAAATGCACAGAGACAGAAACTGACATCTGCATACCATAGTTCAATCGGAACAAGCATAGTGACGATTCTGATTAGTATTGCGGCACTTTTTTCAGCAATGGTGGCAGTGCTTCGGTGGGTAATTTATCCGCTTGCAAATACGAACAGGGAAATTAATGAGATTATTTCCGGAATTGATAACCAGCAGGGTGACCTGACCCGCAGGGTTACCATTACCAACAACAAAGAAGTGGCATCTGTCGGTGGAGGCATCAATGCTTTTATGGCAAAGCTGCAGGAAATTTTCCGGATGATCAGCAGCAATTCCAGGGATCTTGAGGGTGTTGTAAATGAAGTGCGTGAGAGTGTGCAGACTTCCAACGGAAGTGTATCCGATCTGTCCGCACTGACGGAAGAACTTTCTGCAACGATGCAGGATATTTCCGACAATGCTTCACGGATTAATGAAAATACCGAATCGGTTGCCGGTGAAGTCAAGTCAATTGCAGAGAAAACGATTGAAATCAATCAGTATACAAAAGAAATGAAAGAGCATGCAGAGGCAATGGAACATGCTGCACGTGAAAATATGGATACAACGGGTGCGAAAGTAAATGACATTGTTTCCGTGCTGAGTCAGGCAATTGAGGACAGCAACAGTGTCAATCAGGTAGACAATCTGACAAACGACATCTTAAATATTGCAAGCCAGACAAACCTGCTTGCATTAAACGCATCCATTGAGGCTGCCCGTGCCGGGGATGCAGGAAAAGGATTTGCAGTGGTTGCCTCCGAAATCAGTCAGCTGGCAGCCGCAAGTCAGGAAGCGGCTAACAATATCCAGAGCATCAATGCCATTGTTATAACTGCAGTACATAATCTTGCAGACAATGCAAACGGACTGGTAGAGTACATGAATGAAAAAATCCTGCCGGAATTCCAGAAGTTTGTGGAATCCGGTGGGGCATATCATGACAAGGCAACATTTATCGAAAGTGTCATGGCAGATTTTGAGGCAAAGACGGATTCTTTACAGAATTCCATGGATGAGATTGCAAATTCCGTAAATACGATTTCCCATGCGATCGAGGAAGGCGTTAGTGGAGTCGTTTCGGCAGCGGACAGCACACAGGTTCTTGTATCCGATATGGATAAAATTTCCAAGAAGATGGATGAGAACTTTGCGATTGCAGAGGGATTGAAGAAAGAAACTTCCGTGTTTACAAAGCTTTAAGCATGTGGAAGAAAAAAACTATGCAAATTTCAGAAAAACTATTGACAAATCAGGATATTTTGTTAAAATAATCGATAGTGCAATTAAGATTACCTTACAGTTGATGCACAATATCGCAACTGGAGGGAGGTTAGGAAAGAATGTCTAGTGTAATCGTAAAAGAGAATGAGACTTTAGATAGCGCATTACGCCGTTTCAAGAGAAACTGTGCGAAGGCTGGTATCCAGCAGGAGATTCGTAAGAGAGAGCATTACGAGAAGCCAAGCGTAAAGCGTAAGAAGAAATCTGAAGCTGCTAGAAAAAGAAAATACAACTAATGTATTTAACCCCGCGGGATAACTCGCGGGGTGCTTTTTTGCAAAAATGATCAGGATGAGGTGAACCATGAATCAAAATCTGAAAAAAATGATAAGCTATTACAAACCCTACCGGGCAGTTTTTGCGGCAGACATGTTATTTGCGACACTTTCTGCGGCAGTGGCACTGACCATTCCACTGGTTGTGCGGTATGTGACATCGACTCTGATTTATCAGCAGCCTCAGATGATGTTGCGGAAACTTTTTTTGATTGGCATCGGATTGTTTGTGCTTCTGGCATTGGACTGTTACAGCCGGTTTTTTATCGGAAATTATGGACATGTGATGGGGGCAAAAATGGAATATGACATGCGGGCCGAATTGTTTGGGCATCTGCAGAAGCTGTCTTTTTCTTTTTATGATGATGCAAAAGTCGGACAGCTGATGAGCCGTGTGACGGCAGATTTATTTGATATTACAGAACTGCTGCACCATGGCCCGGAGAATATTATCCTGTCGGTATTAAAGATAGTGGGAGCGTTTGTGATCCTGCTCAACATTAATGGATGGCTTGCGCTTGCCGCGTTTGCGGTGCTTCCGGTTATGTTTGTATTTGCATTTGTGTTAAATAAGCGGATGCGCCGGGCTTTTCAGCAGAACCGTATTAAAATTGCCGAGATTAATGAACAGATCGAGGATAATCTGTCAGGCATCCGTGTGGTGAAATCGTTTGCCAATGAGGCGATTGAAAACGAAAAATTTCGTCATGGAAATGACGGATTTCTTGCGGCAAAGAAGAACAGTTATCATTACATGGGCAGTTTTCAGGCCGGGGTTGGCGTTTTTACAACACTGATTCAGGTAAATGTCATCCTTGCCGGAGGGGTTCTCATTGCAAAGGGAATGGTCACGGTCAATGATCTGGTTACGTTTTTGCTGTATATTGGGGTATTTACGGATCCAATCCGGACACTGGTGGACTTTACCGAGCAGTTTCAGAATGGCTATACGGGATTTGAACGGTTTCAGGAAATTATGAATATTGAACCGGAAATCCAGGATGCAAACGATGCTGTAGCACTGACCGATGTGAAAGGAACCATTGATTTTGAAAATGTTTCTTTTCAGTACAAAGACAATCAGGAGAAGGTGCTTAACCGGATCAATCTGCATGTGCCTGCAGGGGCATATATGGCACTGGTGGGATCATCCGGTGCCGGAAAGACAACGCTTTGTTCCCTGATTCCGAGATTCTATGATGTGACCGGAGGATGTATCCGCGTGGATGGGAAAGATGTCCGTAAGGTGACGTTAAAGAGCCTGCGTGACCATATCGGAATGGTGCAGCAGGATGTATACCTGTTTGCGGGAACGATTTTTGAAAATATACGGTATGGAAAGCCGGATGCGACAAGGGAAGAAGTGATTGCTGCTGCAAAAAATGCCAATGCCCACGAATTTATCATGGCATTTCCCGATGGATATGATACAGATATCGGACAGCGTGGAATCAAGCTCTCCGGAGGGCAGAAGCAGCGGCTTTCCATAGCCCGTGTTTTTTTGAAAAATCCACCGGTTCTGATCTTTGATGAGGCAACTTCCGCACTGGATAACGAGAGCGAGAGGGTCGTACAGGAATCATTGGAGAAACTGGCAAAGAACCGTACGACATTTGTGATCGCCCACCGTCTGACAACGATCCAGAATGCACAAAAAATTCTGGTTCTGACAGAAGATGGGATTGCGGAATCCGGTTCCCATGAAGAACTGCTGGCACGGGGCGGTGTGTATGAAAAACTTTATCATATGCATTATTAGACCGGCTGTGTCACAACTTGCATTATTATAAAAAAACGAGTAAAATAGAATAGATTTTGAAAAAACAAAAAGGAGTGGATTATCATGACCAAAATAGATATTATCTCCGGATTCTTAGGAGCCGGAAAAACAACTTTTATCAAAAAGATGATTGATGAGGCATTTACCGGGGAAAAGATTGTCCTTATCGAGAATGAATTTGGCGAGGTCGGCATTGACGGTGGTTTTTTAAAGGATGCTGGAATCCAGATTACAGAGATGAATTCCGGATGCATCTGCTGTTCTTTAGTTGGTGATTTCGGAAAGAACTTAAATGAAGTCATCACCAAGTATCATCCGGACCGTATTTTGATTGAGCCATCCGGAGTCGGTAAGCTTTCCGATGTTATGAAGTCCGTGATTGATATTGAAAAAGAGCAGGATGTAAAATTAAACGCACTGGTAACGGTTGTAAACGCGCTTAAGGCGAGCAAGCAGATGAAGGCGTTCGGTGAGTTTTTCAACAACCAGATCGAGTATGCGACAACTGTCATTTTAAGCCGCAGCCAGAATGCAACACCGGAACAGCTGGAGTTTTGTGTCAATAAAATTCAGGAATTGAATCCAAAGGCTGCCATTATTACAACAGACTGGGCAAAATTATCCGGAGAACAGATCCTTAAGGTAATGGAAGGACAGGATAATCTGGAGATGAAGGCTCTTGCCGAGGCACATCATGCCAAAGAAGAAGCAGAACATGAGCATGACCACCATCATGAAGACCATGACCATGAGCATCATCATGACCATGAGGACCATGATCATGAAGAACATGAACATCATCACGACCATGATCATGAAGACCATGACCATCACGAACATGATCATGAAGACCATGACCATCACCATGAGCATGGAGAAAACTGTACCTGTGGCTGCCATGATCATGAGCATCATCATCACCATCATGCAGACGATGTATTTACCAGCTGGGGCAAGGAGACACCACATAAATTTGAGCGTGCAAAGCTTGAGGAAGTCTTAAAGAAATTTGTAGATTCCGAGAATATTCTCCGTTCTAAGGGCATGGTAGAGTCTACAGATGGCACATGGCTGTATTTTGATATGGTTCCGGGTGAATATGAGATTCGTGAGGGTGAGCCGGATTACACCGGACGTATCGTTGTAATCGGAACGGATATCCATGAGGACGAATTATTAAAGACATTTGGCCTTTAAAATGCGTGGATAATACCTGATAGAAAAATGTAAGGAGAGCAATTATGGCACAGGATATTCCGGTATATTTATTTACAGGATTTATGGACAGCGGAAAGACCACGCTGGTACAGGAAACGCTATTTGAAAACAATTTTGGTGACGGTGCAAAAGGCATTATCATCATGTGTGAGGATGGCGAAAAAGAGTATGACGAGGCAAAACTTGCCACGATTAATTTTAAACTGGTTACGGTGGAGGAAGAAGCTGATTTTACTCCTGCAAAATTGCAGGAAATTCAGGATGCTTACCAGCCGGAACAGGTGTTTATTGAGTATAATGGAACGTGGGGCATGGACAAGCTGCTGGAAGCAAAGATGCCGGAAGGCTGGGTGATTGTACAGGCGCTTGCCACGGTGGATGCCACAACGTATGATCTGTATATGAATAATATGCGTGCAATGATGCAGGAGCAGGTATTTTCCAGTGATGTGGTTATTTTTAACCGTACAGATGATGATACTGACCGCGGACATCTGCGCCGTACCATTAAGAACATCAACCGGAAAGCACAGATCGTCTATGAGCGCAAGGACGGAACGATTGATGAGCGCCCGGAGGAATTACCGTTTGATATCAATCAGGATGTGATTGAGCTGACCGATGCGGATTATGCTATCTGGTACATGGATGCCATGGAAAATTATAAGAAATACGATCGCAAGAAAGTAAAATTCCTGGCTCTGGTATATAATCCGGATAAACTTAAGAAAGGCGTGTTTGTTCCGGGACGGTTTGCGATGACCTGCTGCATTGAGGATGTGACATTTATCGGTTTCAAATGTAAATATGACAGGGAAGAGGAACTTCCGCACAAGTCATGGATTACAATTACGGCAGAGATCCGTGTCGAATTTGCACGGGAATATAAGGGAAAAGGACCGGTTCTTTATCCGATTTCCATCGAAAAAGCCCAGAAACCGGAAGATGAGCTTGTATATTTTTCGTAAAAAAGTCGTTGCGAAAAGTGAAGAAGTCATATACAATAAAGAGGTGTGCTATACACCTCTTTTTGTATTCAGCAGAAAAAGAGAACAGGGATTAGATTAAATTTATTACATACAGGAGGCAGTTTATGTACCCGATTGTTCGAAAAGAAACATTGGCAGATAACATTATCCTGATGGACATCAAGGCACCGCGTGTGGCCAATGAGTGTCTGCCGGGACAGTTTATCATTGCAAAGACAGATGAAGTAGGAGAGCGTATTCCGCTTACGATCTGTGACTATGACAGAGAGAAGGAGACTGTCACCATCGTGGTACAGACGATTGGCGCAGGAACCGAGCGTATGATGGCCTTAAATGAGGGCGATGCTCTCGAAGATTTCGTTGGACCTTTGGGATGTCCGTCCGAACTCTGTGAGGAGGAGAACCTTGAGGAGACCAGGAAAAAGAAAATTGTATTTATCGCAGGAGGTCTGGGAACCGCACCGGTATACCCACAGGTAAAATGGCTGCATGAGCACGGAATTGATGCAGACGTGATCATGGGTTCCCGTACCAAGGATCTGCTTTTTTATATGGATGAGATGAAGGCAGTAGCCGGAAATGTATACGTATGTACGGATGACGGTACTTACGGATTTCACGGAAATGGCTGTCAGCAGTTACAGGCATTGATCGATGAGGGAAAACATTATGACATATGTGTCGCAATCGGACCGATGATCATGATGAAATTCGTTACAATCCTTACCAAGAAGCTTGAGATTCCTACCGTTGTATCCATGAACCCGATCATGGTAGATGGAACCGGTATGTGTGGAGCATGCCGTCTGATGGTTGGCGGAGAAGTAAAATTCGCATGTGTTGACGGACCGGAGTTCGACGGACATCTCGTTGACTTTGATCAGGCAATGAAGCGTCAGCAGCAGTATAAGACAGAAGAAGGCAGAGCAAAGCTCGCATATGAAGAGGGCGCTACCCATCACGGTGGATGCGGCCATTGCGGAGGTGACAAGTAATGGAAGGATTAGTCAGAGTACCGGTTCGTGAGCAGGAACCAAAGGTTCGTGCTACGAATTTTGAGGAAGTATGTTATGGATACAACGAGGAAGAGGCAGTTGCAGAGGCTTCCCGTTGCTTAAATTGTAAAAACGCACAGTGTATGAAGGGATGTCCGGTTTCTATCAATATTCCGGCATTTATCGCACAGGTCAAGGAGCGCAATTTTGAGGAGGCTTATCATATTATCTCCGAGTCTTCCGCACTTCCGGCTGTCTGTGGACGTGTCTGCCCGCAGGAGAGCCAGTGTGAAGGAAAATGTATCCGCGGTTTCAAGGGTGATCCGGTTGCCATCGGTAAATTAGAGCGTTTCGTTGCAGACTGGGCACGCGAGCACGGTATCAAGCCAAAGAAAGCAGAGAAGTTAAACGGACACAAAGTAGCAGTGATCGGTTCCGGCCCTGCAGGTCTGACCTGTGCCGGAGATCTGGCAAAGCTTGGCTACGATGTGACCATTTTTGAAGCACTGCATCGTGCCGGTGGTGTGTTAAGCTACGGTATTCCGGAGTTCCGTCTTCCAAAGGACAAGGTTGTAGCAGCCGAGGTAGAAAACGTAAAAGCACTCGGTGTGGATATCGAGACCAACGTTGTCATCGGTAAATCCGTAAAGATCGATGAGCTGATGGAAAAGGAAGGCTTTGAGGCTGTATTTATCGGTTCCGGAGCAGGACTTCCACGTTTCATGGGAATCCCTGGTGAGCAGGCAAACGGAGTATTCTCTGCAAACGAATTCCTGACAAGAAACAACCTCATGAAAGCATTTGAGGAAGGATATGAAACCCCGATTTCCCATGGAAAGAAAGTTGTCGTTGTTGGTGGTGGTAATGTAGCCATGGATGCTGCAAGAACCGCACTCCGTCTCGGCGCAGAGGTACATATTGTATACCGTCGTGGTGAGGAAGAACTTCCGGCACGTAAGGAAGAAGTACATCACGCAAAAGAAGAGGGAATCATTTTTGATCTGTTGCAGAATCCGACGGAAATTCTTGTCGATGAGAATGGCTGGGTAAAGGGTGTGCGCATCATCAAGATGGAACTTGGTGAGCCGGATGCGTCCGGAAGAAGAAGTCCGGTGGAGATTCCTGGTTCTGAGTATGAGATGGATTGTGATACCGTGATCATGTCACTCGGTACCTCTCCAAACCCACTCATTTCTTCCACAACCAAGGGGCTTGAGACAAACCGCCGCAAGTGTATCGTTGCAACCGAAGATACCGGTGCAACAAGCAAAGACGGTGTTTATGCAGGTGGAGATGCCGTAACAGGTGCAGCTACAGTAATCCTTGCTATGGGAGCCGGAAAAGCTGGTGCAAGAGGTATCGACGAGTATCTTTCAAATAAATAAGGGTTATGACCGCAGTTTCCTTTGATAGGGACTGCGGTTTTTGTATAGGTTGTGTAGACCACTTTGAAAAAAATAATCGTTCCAATTCAAGTTGTGCAAAGGGGAGAAAACTGGCGGTTATAAAGGGCGGAGAAACGGACGCTGGTTTGTATGTTTTGGCTGATTTTAAAGGAGGTTTGGAGATTAGGGTTTCTGGACAAGAAGAGTTAAAAATGGTACAATAAAAAAAGTATTATTTTGTGAAAGAGGGTTATTATGAAGTATAAATATATCTTATTTGACTTGGATGGGACGATTACGGAATCGGGACCGGGGATCATGAATTCGGTGGAGTATGCGCTGAATAAAATGAACCGGGAGGTTGGTGAGCGGGATACTTTAAAGAAATTTATCGGACCGCCGTTGACGGAATCAATGGAGAAATATTATGGGATGTCTGAGGAAGAGGCACTGCTTGGAGTAAAGTATTACCGGGAATATTATGCGGTGAAAGGCATTTTTGAGAATTCGGTGTATGAAGGGCTTGCGGAGACACTGGAATCCTTGGAGAATGAAGGATATATACTTGCAGTGGCAACATCCAAGCCGGAAGAGTATGCAAAAAGGATTGCAGACAAATTTGACTTTGCAAAATATTTTGCAGGGATTTACGGGGCTACGATGGATGGATCACTGATCCGGAAGGCAGATGTGATCCGGTATGCGTTGGATAACCTGGGCGTAGAAAGGGAGAATTACGATCAGGTCGTTATGGTCGGTGACAGAAATAATGATATCTACGGTGCAAAGGAGAATGGGATCCAGGTGATCGGTGTCCTGTATGGATACGGAGATCTTGCGGAGCTTCAAAGTGCCGGTGCAGATTACATTGCAAAGATGCCGGAAGAGATTGCACAAATCATCGGAAGATGTAATCATGAGAGGGTTTGAATATGAGTAACAGCGACGCAATGAACAGTGAGATTCGGTTTCTGGAAGAGGTTGAAGAGAAACTGAAGACACGCATTACCGAGATCAAC
>ERZ824598.4235-NODE-4235-length-11076-cov-3.119318_pt1 | contig 11076 bp, 13 predicted proteins | sample MGYA00519934_ERZ824598 | MGnify/ENA primary metagenome ERZ824598 (study PRJEB31778, sample SAMEA3449177) | human gut metagenome | biome: human gut; feature: human-associated habitat; material: faeces | place: United Kingdom | collected 2010/2012 ... | reverse complement strand
AAAGCAATCGGCTTAGTTATTCCTGAATTAAACGGTAAGTTAATCGGCGCTGCTCAGCGTGTTCCTACCCCTACAGGATCTACAACACTGTTATTCGCAGTAGTTGACAAGGCTGTAACAAAAGAAGAAGTTAACGCAGCTATGAAGGCTCAGGCTACAGAGTCATTCGGATACAACGAAGAAGAAATCGTTTCTTCAGATATCGTTGGTATGAGATTTGGTTCTTTATTCGATGCAACTCAGACAATGGTTTCTCCATTACCAGATGGAAAGACTCAGGTAGAAGTTGTTTCTTGGTATGACAATGAGAACTCTTACACATCTCAGATGGTTCGTACAATCAAATACTTCGCTGAATTATAAGATTTAGTGGACGAGCAGTAAAGACCTTTAAGGGTCCAGTCTTATGGACCGGACCCTTTTTTAAAATGAAAATGGGAGGCAATTTAAAATGGCATTAAACAAGAAAACAGTCGATGACATTAACGCAAAAGGAAAAAGAGTACTCGTAAGATGCGACTTCAATGTACCTTTAAAAGATGGAAAGATCACAGATGAGACACGTATCGTAGCAGCTCTTCCTACAATCAACAAACTGATCAACGATGGCGCAAAGGTTATTCTTTGCTCTCACCTTGGCAAAGTAAAGAACGGTCCTAACGAAGGCGAATCTTTAGCACCGGTTGCTGAAAGATTATCTGAAAAGCTTGGCAAGAAAGTTACATTCGTAGCAGATTACAATGTAACAGGACAGGCAGCTACAGATGCAGTAGCAGCTATGAAAGACGGCGATGTAGTTCTTCTGCAGAATACACGTTTCCGTGGAAAAGAAGAAACAAAGCCACAGGAAGCCGGCGAAGCATTCGCAAAAGAGCTTGCTGATCTTGCTGACATCTATGTATGTGATGCATTCGGTTCTGCACACAGAGCACACGCTTCTGTAGCAGTTGTTACAAAGTATATCTCTGAAAAAGGTGGCGTAAATGCAGTTGGTTACCTGATGCAGAAGGAAATCGACTTCCTTGGCAACGCAGTAGAAAACCCTGTAAGACCATTCGTAGCAATCCTCGGTGGTGCTAAGGTTGCAGATAAGCTGAACGTTATCAACAACCTGATCGAGAAGTGCGATACACTGATCATCGGTGGTGGTATGGCATTCACATTCTTAAAAGCAAAAGGATATGAAATCGGTAAGTCATTAGTAGATGATGAGAAGATCGAGTACTGTAAGGAAATGATGGAGAAGGCTGAGAAGGCTGGTAAGAAGCTCCTTCTTCCTATCGATACAACAGTAGCAAAAGAATTCCCTAATCCAATCGATGCTGAGATCGAAGTTCAGGTTGTAGATGCTGACAAGATCCCTGCCGATATGGAAGGTCTTGATATCGGTACAAAGACAGCAGAGCTTTATGCGGATGCAGTAAAATCTGCTAAGACAGTTGTTTGGAACGGACCGATGGGCGTATTCGAAAACCCAACACTTGCAAAAGGTACAATCGCAGTTGCTAAGGCATTGGCTGAAACAGATGCTACAACAATCATCGGTGGTGGTGATTCCGCAGCAGCAGTGAACCAGTTAGGTTTCGGCGACAAGATGACTCACATCTCTACAGGTGGTGGAGCTTCTCTTGAATTCTTAGAGGGTAAAGAATTACCAGGCGTTGCAGCTGCAAACGATAAATAAGAGCAGCCATGACGTAAATGCAACTGCAACGCCTTAGTTGCCAGCTGCAAACGATAAATAGACGTGATTCCAGCGGATTGAGAATAAGTAAGTAATCTTATGCGCATGCTTGCATGCATGCACATGATTGCTTACTTATTTGAAAGCGCAACGAGCGCCTGGAAACTCGCAGAGTTTTCAGGCAATCCGCAAAATATAAGTACATGAAAGAAGGAATAATATAATGGCAAGAAAGAAAATCGTAGCCGGAAACTGGAAAATGAACATGACTCCAAGCCAGGCTGTAAAATTAGTAGAAGAGTTAAAACCACTTGTAGTCAGTGATGATGTAGAAGTTGTTTACTGTGTACCAGCAATCGACATCGTTCCTGTTGTAGAAGCAGTAAAAGGAACCAACGTAGCAGTTGGAGCAGAGAATATGTACTTCGAAGAGAAAGGTGCATATACCGGAGAAATCTCAGCAGAGATGTTAGTAGATGCAGGTGTAAAATACGTTGTATTAGGACATTCTGAGAGACGTGATTACTTCAAAGAGGATGACGTTTTATTAAATAAGAAAGTAAAGAAAGCTTTCGAAAAAGGACTTACACCAATCCTTTGCTGTGGCGAGACATTAGAGCAGAGAGAGATGGGAATCACTCTGGACTGGATTCGTTTACAGATCAAATCTGACTTAAAAGACGTAACAGCAGAGCAGGTTGCTTCCATGGTGATCGCTTACGAGCCAATCTGGGCAATCGGTACAGGTAAAACAGCTACAACCGAGCAGGCTGAAGAAGTTTGTAAAGCAATCCGTGAGTGCATCGCAGAAGTTTACGGAACAGATACAGCAGAGAAAGTTCGTATCCAGTACGGTGGATCTGTAAATGCAGGTAATGCAGCAGAATTATTTGCACAGCCAGACATCGATGGTGGTTTAGTTGGCGGAGCAAGCTTAAAAGCTGATTTCGGCAAGATCGTAAACTACAAATAAGGTGAATTCACAGAGAGTTTGTGCTAATTACCGGTAAAAAGTAATTTCACAGAGCAATATAAAACGAGTTTATAAATTCACTGAAAGACAGCACAGCCACCGGTTTTGAATCATTAAAGACAGAAATAATAAAACAGCTTACAAGCAATAAAGAGTTGTCGGATGAGGAGATTGCGGCAATTAAAAAAGCATTGGAAGAAATGGCAGAACATAACAAAAAAGATCTTTCGGATTTTAAAAAATATTTAAAAGATGAAGTTGTTCATGGCATTCAGCAGACAATCAATGAAAATACACAGAATATCGAAAACAACACAAATGCTATTACACAGAATACACAGGACATCCAGAACAGTGTTACATCTATTTCAAATCTGATCACATCATTTAATGGAATGCAGACAGATGTTTCAAATATCCAGGATCAGGTATTGGTACTTTACGACAAATTAAATAAAACATTCCCAGTCTGTCGGACTATAGAAGTCCGACAGACTGATTAGCATCCTTTCTTGGACGCCCTCTTGAGCGTTTGGTTTTTGACACTTCAGGTTCTTTTTTCTTGCGTCCCCGCTTCTTTGGTTCAGGCTTATGGACGGGTTCTGAAAGACCGAGTGCCTCGAGTTCTTCAAAAACAATCTGCAGTGTATGAACCCAGCAGCCATCATCTGTTTTTGGCTTCTGAGGTGCATTGGTCTTTCGCCATGCACTTGACAGATCATCCATCAGATCGCCGTAGCTCATCTTATTTAGGAGACCGGCCCTGGTGGCTTTACGGATAATCCGGCACGTCATTACTGTAGTGATGAAATTTACGAATTCTGACCCGATAACAGAGAAATCACCCTGGACATTTGTCTTGTCAAGGCAGTCATCACTTTTGTATCGGTTAAATACAAGTTCAAGCAGCCATCTGTCATCGTAACACTGGTATGCGGTTTTGGGATTAAGATCCTGATCACTCTCAAAAACGATCACGCCGAATAATGAAGACTTTTTGCTGTATTTCTCGGGTTCAAAGTTTTTTTTGTTTTCAGTCTTTGTCAGGTAATCAGCTTCTTCAATGGCTGCTTTTCTGGCATGGAAAGATGATAAGGGTAATCCGATGGACAAAGACAGTGTGGCACAGGACAAGATATTTTACGCAGACTGGATAGATGATATTGCCCCGGAACTTGATTTTACATCGACCAATAATGTTGCCGAGACACAAACGGTAACAATGAACATGAGTGATAAAGGCTCAGGAATAGCAGAGGTTTATTTTGGATTGCAAAATCCGGAAGAAACAGAGGTGGTTTTCACACCGTGTACATCAGCTCAGAGTAATCAGACGGTTGTAGAGCCTGGAACGTATTATATGGCATGCAAAGATACATCCGGAAACATGACATGTATATCTGCAGAGTTCTTTAAAATTACATTAGATTATGGAGATGCAACCTGTCCGGTACGTTACATCGTAGGACTGGAAGGAAACACCGTGACACTTCCAAATCCGGAAAAACTCGGATATACGTTTGAAGGATGGGAGCAGACAGAATAATGTCAGTAAAAGAAAAAAACAGAATATATGGATCACAATTATTATGTTTTTATTAACCACAGGGGAATTGATTGCGGATATAGTGGCAATGGCAGGTATTTATTGTTTAGGAACTTTCTTTCGTGAATTATTAAATTCAGATATCATGGCATATCTGATGATCCCGGTAGACGTATTGTTACTGATTTTAGGTATCTATATATTGCAGAGATTAAGAAAGATCATTTGGAGCTTATGCACAAAAAAATAATATTTCCTTTTTATTGAAGATGACAGGAGAATTGAAAATGGTTTATATTTTAAAAAATTTGAATTTAAGAAAGTTTTGTATATCATTTATGATTTGTTTTATTTTTATCATAATCGGAATTACACATGTATTTGCAGATGAAAAACCTACGATTACACAGGTTGTCATGGATAAGGATGTAGGCGCACGGCTTGATGAAGGGGATTCTGTAAAAATCAGCGTCAAAGCAGAAGGGGCAACGGCAGTGCATGCATGGCTTGTGAACAGAAATAAATCTCATTATACAACAGAAATTGTAAATAAATATTATTATAGCTTTGATAATCCAGACGAGCGTAAGAAATATTCTCATTATGTTGATTTTGTATACAATAATGCAACAGGAGAGTATGAATACACATTTGATAATGATGCAGATGCTGCATCCGGAAAATGGGTAATAGAAAAATTTGTCTTAAGTGATAATGCAGGAAAATCATATGATTGTTATTTCATACAGAACAATGGAACTTACAAAGATCTTGAGGATTTTTATGTAAATGTTTATAAAGGTGGAATGATCGATGATCTTGTATTTGTTCATTTTCAGGAATGGAATCCAATTTCGGGAGAATATGAGAACAAAACTACAAAATCTGTACAGAGAGGTACAGCAGCCGAAGATCTTGGAAGATTATATAAGCCAGCCGATATAGACGGATTAAATTTTATAAAATGGCATGGTGAAGATGGGCAAAAGATGAATGATGATCAGTTCAATTATGCATATCCTGAATACGATAAAAAGATTGTCAGATTATATACATCAGATGAAAATGGAACGGAAAAATTATTGGACGTAAAATATTCTATGCAGAATGATGAAATTGATTTATCTGAATATAACAATAATTTAAAAAATTATGATCTGAAATGGTATTACTTTGGCAGTGAATTTAATGTATTAAGAAATCCGGTTGAAATTAATGATATGTATACAGTAAACGAATATGCAAGTCAGATATTAGTGGCTGCTTTAACACAAAAAAACGAGGAACCAGGGCAGCCAAATACACCAGAAACACCGCAGACTCCGGAAACACCACAAAGTCCGGAAACACCACAGACACCGGAAGAATCTAATACAACTGGACAAAATATATCGGGTAGACCGAATGAAAATTCAGTAAAAGAAGAAACAAGTAATACAGTTGAAAATCAGAGTGTAAATGAAGAAATACAGGCAGAAGATACATTATCACCAAAGACCGGAGAAAGTCAACTGGGAAAAACAATGGCAGCAATGGTTATTGTAGGATGTATGGCAAGTGTAATTTACATAGTAAGAAAGCGTGAATTATATGAAAAATAGAAAATGGATATGTGGTTTATGTGCTTTATTTTTGCTGTTTTCTTCAACCTCTGTTCTGGCCGCATAGGTCACATTTGATGGAAACCACACTTACAAAGCAAATTTTAAAAAGAAACCATATCAGCTAAAAATAAGCGATTTACAGTACGACGGTGTAAATACTTATAACCAGATCAATGTTATTGATAATATGGGCGAGGATACACAAAAGACACAGGATTTTACAGAGGCACATCCGGGGAATACTTCTTTGCATGGTGAATATACAGTCAATGGAGCTTCCGGACTGGATGAATTATATGTAAAAGATAACGACCGGATTACAGTAGAGTTTAAGGCTGATGAAGATTATTTCCTGAAAGATGCTATATATAACGGAAAAAGCATGTTAGGCAGCTTGAAGGAAACATACGCTTCTGATGGAAGCAGTCAAGGAAGTGTATCTTTTAATATTAACAATACATCAGCGGTACAGACACTTGAGGTTCAGTTTTCTCCGGAATGGGCGTATTCAACCGCCCTGTCCGGTGGAAATATTGTTTTATCACGGTATGTAGGGAGAAATACAGTGGTAAACGTGCCTTTTTTATCAGAAATGGTAGAAAACCCGTTTCAAATAAGTTATAATTCTATCGGCGCAAGAAAGCGGATTCAATTTCGCGGATAGTAGCTATAGGAATAACAATGTTTTAATATTTTACGACGGAGAAATAGAATGTCTGGAAAGTGCAGAAAGATAATGTATGCACTTATAGTGACAGTATTTGCTGCTTTTTTATGGATGATCTGCTGTGAGAATGACCGGAAAGTGTCCGATAAAGCTATCGGCGAGACAACAGTACAGAGTATGCGTTCTGGGGAAAAGACAGTTTCGCTGGAGCAGAGTGATATACCGAAAATTGAGATTGAGGATCTGACAGATGCATTTACTGTGATTTTACAGTATGCTCCGAAAGATATGCTTGCAGGCTGTACGGTGGATGAATCATTTTTGATGTGGTTTTATGCGCAGTATGGCAGGGATGCAGTGATACACATTGCATTTGATGTGCTGGATGGCGGGAATGACCCGGATGTCTGGTATGAGGAAACCGGAAATTCTATCTATGTGCTGTGGCTGCTATATTGCCGGGACAGTGGATTTGGACAGCATGAACTTGAAAACGTATATTGGATGCAGACAGCGGCTGCCTCGGAAATGGTATTTGGATTCGCCGGTGATATTAATTTCGCAGAGAACTGGTATACAACCGAGTATATGAAAGAACAGCAGGATGGGTTGTGGGATTGCTTTTCAGAAGATTTACTTGCGCAGATGCAGGCCGTAGATGTGATGATCATGAATAATGAATTTACCTACGTAAATAAAAAAGGGGCAACATCAGTTTACGGCAAAGCGTATACATTTCGTGCCGACCCGCAGAAAGCAGAATTATTGGAAATATTTGGAACCGACACAGTGACACTGGCGAATAATCATGTCTATGATTATGGGAAAAAAGGATTACTTTCCACGTTAGATGTATTGGATCAGGAGGGCATTCCTTATTCGGGCGCCGGAAGAAATCTCAAAGATGCATCGAAAATTATTTATTATGTGATGAATGGACGTAAAGTTGCCTTTGTATCGGCAACACAGATTGAGCGTTCCAAACAGTATACAAAGGCTGCAACCGAAACGGAACCGGGTGTTTTGAAAGCGTTACATCCGGAAAAATTTTTAAAAATAGTAGAGGAGGCAGCACAAAACAGCGACTATGTGATCGCAGAAGTGCACTGGGGAACAGAGGGAATGCTTTATCCGGATCAGTCACAGCGGCATCTGGCAGAACAGATTGCACAGGCAGGAGCAGATGTGATCATAGGAGGACATCCGCACCGGCTTCAGGGCGCTGCCTTTGTGGGTGATGTTCCAATTGCATATAGTCTTGGAAATTTCTGGTTTTCTACCGGAACATTGTATACAACATTGTCAAAAGTTACCATTACAGAGGATGGAACAGTAAAACTTTCTTTTATCCCTTGTATACAGCAGAATCTTACAACAAGGATTCTTACAGAACCGGAAGAACGATCAGATTTTTATGAATATCTGGCTTCTATTTCCGCAGATATCGGAATTGATGCGGACGGGGTGGTTTATCATAAAAGTGCGGATGACTATCCGGTAGGAGAGATTTTATATGACTCTGATACAAGCCGGACAGATATTATCGGGATGGCTGATAATGAGGGGGATGCGATTGATATTGTCGGTAACCTGAGAGAAGACCGGTAATTTAATTTTGGAATAGTGACTGCAGATTCTAAATCTATGGTTTCCTATAGATAAATGAGATATGTGTCGTACAGGCACCTCAAAGTTTAAGAAGAAGAGAGGATAAGAACATGAGTAAAAAACCTACTGTATTAATGATTTTAGATGGATACGGTTTAAATGACAGAACAGACGGAAACGCTGTTGCACAGGCAAAAACACCTGTCATGGATCAGTTAATGAAAGAATATCCGTTTGTAAAAGGAAATGCCAGCGGTCTCGCTGTAGGTCTTCCGGATGGACAGATGGGTAACTCTGAAGTTGGACATATGAACATGGGCGCAGGAAGAATTGTATATCAGGAGCTCACAAGAATCACAAAAGAGATCAACGATGGTGATTTCTTCAAAAATCAGGCTTTATTAGACGGAATGGAGAACGTGAAGAAAAATAATTCTGATCTTCATTTATATGGACTTCTTTCTGATGGTGGTGTCCACAGCCATATCACACATGTTTATGGTTTACTCGAACTCGCCAAGAGAGAGGGAATCAAGAATGTCTATGTACACTGTTTCTTAGACGGACGTGATACAGCACCTACTTCCGGAAAGGGATTTATCGAGGCACTGGAAGCAAAGATGGCAGAGCTTGGTGTTGGTAAGATTGCTTCTATCTCCGGACGTTACTATGCTATGGATCGTGATAACAGATGGGATCGTGTAGAAAAAGCATACAATGTTCTCACAAGAGGAGAGGGCGAACAGGCAGAGAGTGCAGTTGCAGCAATGGATGCTTCCTACGCAAAAGATGTGACAGATGAGTTCTTCGTTCCAACAGCCATCACAGAGAATGGGAAACCGGTTGCTACGATCAAAGATAAGGACACAGTTATTTTCTTTAATTTCCGTCCGGACCGTGCACGTGAGCTCACAAGAGCATTCTGTATGGATGAGTTTGATGGTTTCGAGAGAGGCGCAAGAAAGAATGTTGCTTATATCTGCTTCACAGAATATGACGCAACCATTCCAAACAAAGAAGTTGCATTCAAGAAGGTAGAACTGAAAAATACATTTGGCGAATATCTTGCAGCACACGGTATGAAACAGGCAAGAATCGCAGAGACAGAGAAATATGCTCATGTAACATTTTTCTTTAATGGTGGTGTAGAAGAACCAAATGAGGGAGAGGACAGAATTTTAGTAAAATCTCCAAAGGTTGCAACTTATGATTTACAGCCAGAGATGAGCGCACCGGAAGTTTGTGACAAGTTATGTGCAGCAATCCGTTCTGAAAAATATGATGTGATCGTAATTAACTTTGCAAACCCGGATATGGTCGGTCATACAGGAATCTTAGAAGCTGCCATCAAAGCAGTTGAGACGGTAGATACCTGTGTTGGAAAAGCAGTCGATGCCATCAAAGAAGTAAACGGACAGTTATTCATCTGCGCTGACCACGGTAATGCTGAACAGTTAGTTGATTATGAGACAGGAGCACCATTTACTGCTCATACAACCAATCCGGTACCGTTCATTTTAGTAAATGCCGATCCATCTTATAAATTGAGAGAGAACGGATGCTTAGCTGATATCATTCCTACACTCATTGAATTAATGGGTATGGAGCAGCCGGCTGAGATGACTGGAAAATCTTTATTGGTGAAATAACACCCAGAGTTTAAAGGACGCAGTGTTGCAGATTTTGTGGTGCTTTCTCAGGATCTGAAGGACGCTCATACATGCCCGGTCAACGTCATGAATCGCACCACAAAATCTGCAATTTACGTTATGGAACTCCCGGTTATAGAATGAATTACTGCTATAAACTGGAAGCTAACAACATCTTTTCAAGACTATAATACCGCCATCATCAGCAATCATAAAATAATCGCCATTATAACTAAATCCGCAAATATAAAGACCATAACTTTCAAAAATTTTTGTTTTCTTATTTTGATTGGAAATAAAAGTTACAGTTCTAATATATTCCGTTGTTTCTTGTATAATAATCTGTTCTCCTTGATTTGTTACCTCTGGAAATTCTCCTCCGTACTGTCCTGCTATTAAGATTGCTTCACTCGGTAACTTATCACAAAATGCAATAAGTTCTTCTTCATCATAATCAACTATACAATTTTCAAGCTTTCCATTATCACAATCTAAAATAGTAGTTTTTTGTGAAGAAATAATAATCAGTTTATTAGGATTTTCTTTAGAGAAGCCTGCCCATTCAAACCCTCCAACAGAAAAACTTGTTACAAATTTCCAATCATCAATATTTTTACAAGCGTTGATACTTTCATCAAAAGTCATTAACATAAAATATCATCCCATTTCTGCCTAACTTGAAGTTATCGACACCACCATGTTGAAACATCGCAGGTTGTTTCGTAGTCAATCATGTGGTTTTGAATGTTCCATATCCAAAAAACAAATATGTCAATATATTCCCTGTCTCTGTCAAACAAACGAAGTATATAATCGCCATTATCCACTTCAATATTATAAAAAGAGAAGTGGGCCTCTGAACAATCCCCCAGATCTTTTACATCTTCATTCGGGTTCGGAAAACTTACTGCTAATGTATAATCTTTTCCGGTTAGGCCGTATGTAAATAATCTTTCATCACTATCTCTAAATTCAAGTTCTACCGATGTATTTATATAGTAATTTCTTTTTATTTCAAGATTTTTTGTATATATTCTAAGCGTTTTACCTTCACACATTGAAGAAGGAACTATTTTTTCTTTCCGACTATCGTTATCTATGTATACGCGCGGAGTTTTTTCAGGCGATTCCATAATATCGAAAATAACTGCATTACCTTCTTCGTCTGAAACTGAAAAATCACAATAAGGTGTGGGTAATAATGTAACATTCTTTTCAAGAGTATTTAAATCCAATATAATTTCCCCTTCAATATCAATTTTCTACTTTGCCCATCCGGTCTGCAAACATGAAGTTGTCTTACTTCTTGTCATTGAAGTAGATGATAAAAGCACCCATTACTGCA
>ERZ824598.4231-NODE-4231-length-11081-cov-3.285054_pt1 | contig 11081 bp, 11 predicted proteins | sample MGYA00519934_ERZ824598 | MGnify/ENA primary metagenome ERZ824598 (study PRJEB31778, sample SAMEA3449177) | human gut metagenome | biome: human gut; feature: human-associated habitat; material: faeces | place: United Kingdom | collected 2010/2012 ... | reverse complement strand
CACAGGGCAATCAATAGGACAAGTATCATATACAGCAACAGTACAAGAATGTGATGAAGCACAGGCTGACTTAAACAAATTAATTCAAGAACAACAAGAAATAACACAGAAAGACTAAAACAAATGAATAAAACAAAAAATCACTTAATAATAAATTTGTTAAGTGATTTTTTATATACTAGGAAAGTATAACTTTCCTAGTATATAAAAAGCTACAATCACTAGCCATTTGAGATTTCATCGCTTCGCTCAGAAACTCAAATCGGGCGAGAACAAATTAAAGAAAAATTGAAAATTTTTCTTATTTGTTATAAACATCTTGATATATTATAACCTTATATGTTATAATATATTTAAAAACAAAGGAGTGGGTTATTATTGCAAATAATAAAAACAAAAACATACATAAAAGACCTACAAAAGAAAATAAAAAACAAACATAAGAAAAAAGAACAAGAAACAATAGAAGCGATAGAAGAATTAATGATACAAAGTAAAAATATGCAAGAAGTAATGATAAACCCTTTATCAATAGTATATAATATTGAAAAGAAACAAGGAAATTTAAAAGAAATATATACAGCAAATATAAATATGAAATTAAGAATGTATATAAAGCCTATAGGCGAATATCCATATAAGTTGGAAGAAATAGTGGAAGTAGAATTAAGAGAAATAGATGACCAACACTATGGAGAAGGATAGGAGATGATTGATATGATTTATTTTGGAAAATACCTAAAAGACTATTTAGAATACAACAACATATCACAAACAGAATTTGCAACAAGAATAGGAATAACACAAAAGCATATGAATGAAATAATAAATGGAAAAACAAGAATAACATTAGAAATGGCAGGAAATATAGAAAGACTAACTGGAATCAAATCAGAATTTATTATAAATGTAGAAAACTCAAGAATATTAAAAGAAAATATTTTAAGACAATATGGAAACATAGACAACTTAAAAAAAGAAATAACAATAAAATATCATATTAATGAAATAAAAAAGAGAAATTGGATAAAATTCAAAGATGAAACAGACATCTTACAAGTATGTATAGATTTATTAGACTTCTTAAAAATAAAAGACTTTGACATAATTCCAAAATTAGAAAAACAAATACTATTCAAAAAAACAGGTAATGACTTTAACAAAATAGCATTGTGGATAGCACATTGTGATGAAACAATAAAACAACAAAATGTAAATGAATATAATAGTTATAATTTAATGTTATTAATAAAAGATTTGCAGGAATTAGCCTACAATAACTCAATAGATATAGACAAAGTAAGAGAACTATTAAATAAATATGGAATTTATTTTGCATGTGAGAAAGCATTAACAGGAACAAAAATAAGAGGATGTTTTAGAGTTAAAGGAAAACAACCAGCAATTTATGTAACAGATAACTATGCTGGAAAAGACTCATTTTTCTTCGAATTATTTCATGAACTAGGACATTGTAAATCAGATTATAATGAAGGGAAAAATAAAGTAATTATAGATGGAAATGATTTAAAAGAAGAAAAAGCAGATAAATTTGCATTAGAAGTAATGATTCCAGAAAACATTTGGAAAAAGATTGTTGATGGAGAAATAAACGAAAAAACATTAAAAGAAATATCAATTCAAGAAAAAACACCAATGAGTTTTATTGTTGGAAGACTTGCCAAAAATGGAATAATCACTTATAAAAGTAAACTATATAGAGAAAACTATCAAAAATAATGCAAAAGCAATTTATAAAAACACTTTAATCAAATGAATAAAACAAAAAATCACTTAATAAAATTTATTAAGTGATTTTTTCGAATTCACTATACAAAATAAAAAAATAGTTATATAATGTATGCGATAATGGGAGAAATGGCAATTGACAAAATCCCTTATATTAGAACCTATCAAAAAGCTAGAGTAGGCAAAAGGAGACAAGGTTGAAAAATAATTACAATTTTGGGCTGTGTCAAATTTCATTTAAAACGCGGTTACATACATCACGTATGCGCCCTTGCCTTTTAAATAAAATTTTTCTTGTCAAAATTTAATTCTTTTCCAACCACAATAGAACCTTAAGGAAGGAATGGAATAACATGGAATTAAAGAAAATATTAGTAGGATTAGAAGGACTAAAAGCAAAAGGAAACCTTGACGTAGACATAACAGGACTAGAAAGTAACTCAAAAAACATAAAAGAAGGATATATGTTTATATCAATAAAAGGTTATAGTGTAGATGGTCATGACTATATAAACAATGCAATAGAAGCAGGAGCCAAAGTAGTAATGGTTCAAGAAGGCTGTGACTTGAAAAAAATCAAATTACCAGCAGATGTAACAATAATTATGGCAAAAGACACAAGAGAAGCATTAGCAATATGCAGTTGTAATTTTTACGGAAATCCATCAAGAAAATTCAAATTAATAGGAGTAACTGGAACAAAAGGAAAAACAACAACAACATATATGATTAAAGAAATATTAGAAAAAGCAGGACATAAAGTTGGATTAATAGGAACAATAGCAACATATATAAACGGAAAAATGATATCTGAAAGTGCAAGAACAACACCAGAAAGTATAGAATTGCAAAAAACATTTGCACAAATGGTAGAAGCAGGTGTTGAATATGTAGTAATGGAAGTATCATCACAAAGCTTAAAACTACATAGAGTAGATGGATGCAATTTTGACATAGTAGTATTTACAAACTTCTCAGAAGATCATATCAGTGAAAAAGAACATCCAGATATGAAAGATTATTTTGAATCAAAATTAAAACTATTTAAAATGTGTGACAATGGAATAATAAATGTTGATGATTTACAAGTATCAAAAATACCAAGATTATTACCAGAAAATAAAATAATGACATATGGAATAGACAATTATTGTGAAGTATTAGCAAAAGACATAACAATAACAAACTCTTATGTGGATTTTAGAGTAAAAGTATCTGACAGAAATGAAAGAGTAAAAGTAGATATTCCAGGAAGATTCAGTGTATATAATGCACTTGCAGCAATATGTGTAGCAAAAAAATTAGGAATAGCATCAGACAAAGTAATAGAAGCATTAGCAGAAATAAAAGTACCAGGAAGATCTGAAATGGTACCAAACAAAAAAGAAATACCAATAATGATAGATTATGCACATTCACCAGAAAGCTTACAAAACATATTATCAGCAGTAAAAAGCTATACAAGAGGAAGAGTAATATCAGTATTTGGATGTGGAGGAGACAGAGATAAAGGAAAAAGACCATTAATGGGAGAGATATCAGGAAAAATAGCAGATTTTACATTTATAACAACAGATAATCCTCGTACAGAAGAACCTGAAGAAATAGTAAAAGAAATTGAAGAAGGAATGAAAAAAACAAACGGAAAATACAAAGTAGTAGTAGACAGAAAAGAAGCAATAAAAGAAGCAATAGAAATGGCAAACAAATTAGATATAATAGTACTTGCAGGAAAAGGTCATGAACCATATCAAGAAATAAATGGAACAAAATATCCATTTGACGAAAGAATAATAGTAAAAGAAATTATAGGATAAATAAAACAGAAGAAAGGTTGATAAAAGTGGATTTTCAAACAAAAATGCTATTAGGAACATTTGCAGTAACAGTACTGCTTGGATTAATAATAGTACCAATATTAAGAAAACTAAAAGTAGGTCAAATAGAAAGAACAGATGGACCACAATCACATTTAAAAAAACAAGGAACACCAACAATGGGTGGAATTATTATCATGCTAGGAATAATAATTGCAACATGTTGTGCATATGTATATTATAAAGGAAAAGATGCATCACTTGCAAAAAATTTAATTCCAATACTTTGTTTAACAACAGGATTCGGAATAATAGGATTTATAGATGATTATAAAAAATTAGTATTAAAAAATACAGAAGGTTTAAAACCAAAATTAAAAATGTTAGGGTTATTAATAATATCAATTGCATTTGTATCATATTTAGTATGGGGATTAAAGATAGGAACAGAAACATATATACCATTTGCTAATAAATATGTAACAATTCCAATATGGTTATATATACCATTTGCAATTTTAGTAACACTTGCAACAACAAATGCAATAAACTTAACAGACGGAATAGATGGGTTATCATCAAGTGTTAGCACAATAATAATTACATGTTTAACAATTATAGCAACAATGTTTGGAACAAAAGAAATAATAGTATTTGGTGCAATTGTAATAGGAGCAACATTAGGATTTTTAATGTTTAATATATATCCAGCAAAAGCATTTATGGGAGATACAGGTTCACTATTTCTAGGGGGAGTTGTATCTGGAATAGCATTATACTTAAAAATGCCTCTATTATTATTAATTATTGCTATTATACCAGTACTTGAAACATTATCAGTAATAATTCAAGTTGCAGTATTTAAGAAAACTGGGAAAAGAGTATTCAAAATGGCACCACTTCATCACCATTTTGAACTATCAGGTTGGAGAGAAAATCAAGTTGTAATGTTATTTAGTGTAATAACATTAATATCTTGTGTAATAGGACTAAAGATTATATAAAATATATTAAACATAAGAAAGGAAAAATGCTATAATGGCAAGAAAAGAAAAAAACAAAAAAGAAGTAAAAGGCTTTTCAAGTTTTTTAAATAATTCAGTAGATTTTACATTATTAATAACAATATTAGTATTATTATCTGTTGGATTAATAATGGTTCTTTCGGCGAGTGCACCATCATCATTGCAAAAATATGCTAATAGCTATAAATTTTTTACTAAACAATTAGGATTTGCAATTGCAGGAGTTTGTGCTATGTTGTTTATATCAAAAATAGATTATAGAATATATCAAAAATTTTATAAATTAGCATATATTGTATCATTAATATTGCTTTTTGCTGTTTTTTTATTTGGAACTGATAGTCATGGTGCTAGGAGATGGATTGATTTGAAAATATTTACATTTCAGCCATCTGAAATTGTAAAATTTTTAATAATAATATTTTATGCTGGAATTTTAGTAAAAAATAGAGAAAATTTAGGAAAATATTTTAAAGGATTAATATCCAATATATTATTTTTAGTACCAATAATAGGTTTTTTATTAGTAGAACCACATGTTAGTACATCAATGGTAATAATAATTACATGTTGTATTATGATGATAATGGCAGGATGCAAGTTTTGGCAATTTATTGTTTCTGCTTTAGTCGCAGGAAGTGCAGCTGGTGGAGTTGCAACAATATTATATTTAGCAAGTGAATGGTTTAGAAATAAATTTCAATACATTGTAAATCGTTTTATATCATTTACAAACCCATGGAAAGATCCGACTGGTGATGGTTGGCAAATTATTAATAGTTTATATGCAATAGGATCTGGAGGATTATTTGGAGCAGGATTAGGTGAAAGTAAGCAAAAATATTTATATTTATCAGAACCACATAATGATTTTATTTTTTCAGTTTTAGCAGAAGAATTAGGTTTTGTTGGGTGTTTAGTTGTATTCTTATTGTTTGCAATATTTATTTGGAGAGGTGTTTTAGTTGCAATGAAAGCACCAGATATGTTTGGGAGTTTAGTTGCAATAGGAATAACATCATTGGTTGGAGTTCAAGTAATAATAAATGTAGCAGTAGTTACATCATCTATGCCTGTAACAGGAATGCAATTACCATTCTTTAGTTATGGAGGAACAGCTTTATTCTTATTACTTTGTGAAATGGGAGTTTTATTGAACATTTCTAGAGCTAGTTCGAAGTAATAAGATAATAAATGACTTAGAAAAGAGGAAATAAAAATGAGAGTTATTGTTGCAGCAGCTGGAACAGGTGGACATATAAATCCAGGTTTAGCAATAGCAAATAAAATAAAAGAAAAAGAAAAAGATTCAGAAATAATTTTTATTGGAACAACAAGAGGACTAGAAAATGATTTAGTCCCACGAGCTGGATATGAATTAAAAACAATTGAAGCATATGGATTAAGCAAAAAAATTTCAATTGATAATATGAAAAAAATGTGTGAGACATTAAAAGCAACATCAAAAGCAAGAAAAATTATAAAAGAATTTAAACCAGATGTAGTAATAGGAGCAGGAGGATATATTTGTGGACCAGTAGTATGGGCTGCCAAAAAAGAAAATATACCAGTAGCATTACATGAAAGTAATGCTTTTCCTGGAAAAGCAGTAAAATTTCTTGCGAAAAAAGCAGATGTAGTATTAATATCATTTGAAGAAGCAAGAGAAAGAATACATAGTGCTAAAAAAATTGTTTTTACAGGAACACCAGTAAAAATTCAAAAAAGAGAATTTTCAAGTGAGCAAAAAAGCAAGATACTAAATGAATTAGGATTGTCTGAAAAATTACCAATTGTTTTAATATTTGGAGGAAGTCAAGGAGCACAAAAAATAAATGAAGCAGTTGTTGGAATTTTAAAAGAAAAATTAAATCAAAAATATCAAATAGTTTGGGCAACAGGGCCAAAACAATTTGATATTGTAAAAGAAGAATTAAAAAAATCTTCAATAGACATAGAAAAAGTACAAAATGCAAAAATACTTCCATATATTTATAATATGGAAGAAATAATGAATATATCAGATATAATAGTAGCAAGAAGTGGTGCAATGACAATAACAGAAATATCAAATTTAGGAAAGCCATCAATATTAATACCACTTCCAAATGTAAGCCAAGATCATCAACTAAGAAATGCAGAAGTATTACAAAAAATAGGTGCAGCACAAATTATATTAAATAATGAATTAGAAAAAGATATATTAAATAAAGAAATAATAGAAATAGCATCAAACAAAGTAAAAATGAAAGAAATGGGAGAAAAAGCATCTACTAAATCAGTAAAAAATGTACAAGAAAAAATATATGCAGAGATTAAAAAAATAGTAAAAGGTGGAAAATAAAATTGGAAAACTATAAATTTATAATATTAATGATTATTGTAGACATAATAATACTAATTATAAGTGAAATCTTAATGAAAAAGTATTTAAAAAGAAAAATGTTATTTCCAAAGACAAGACTAATAAAAGGTTCTGGAGTTACAAATGATGATTTAGATATAAATAATAGTGTATTTTTACATATGACAGATGGAATTATAGCATTTGACAGAAATGGTGTTGTTATTTTAATTAACCCAGCAGCAAAGCAAATGATGAATATATCTCCACAAGATACTACATTTGAAGATATTTTTGGAAGATTACATATAAATCTAGAAAAAATAATATATCTTGAAAACTGGACAAATACAGAAGAAAGAATAAGTATTGATGATAGATTTTTAAATGTATATTTTGCACCATTTAAAAAAGATAATGATAAAACTGTTGGAGTTATAGCAGTATTGCAAGATATAACAGAACATGTAAAATTAGATAATATGAGAAAAGAATTTATTGCAGATGTATCACATGAATTAAAAACACCAATAACATCAATTATGGGATATGCAGACACATTATTAGAAGAAGAATATGATAAAGAAACACAAAGTAAATTCTTAAATGTTATAGCATCAGAAGCAAGACGAATGGCAAAACTAGTAACAGATTTGCTAACATTATCAAAAAATGATAATAATAGAAATGTTGTAAAAAAAGAACAATTTGATTTAGGTGAACTTGTTAAGAAATGTCAGGACAAGCTTGCAATAGAAATAAAAAGAAAAAATCATAATGTAAATTGTTTTGTAACAGCAGATGTACCACTTGTTTATGCAGATAAAGACGATATTGAAAGAGTTATTTTAAATATAATGACAAATAGTATTAAATACACCAAAGATGGTGGAGAAATCAAAATATATGTAGGATTTGTTTACAATGATGCATATATAAAAATTTTTGATAATGGAATTGGAATTCCAGAAGAAGATTTAAGCAGGATTTTTGAAAGATTTTATCGTGTTGATAAGGCTCGTAGTAGAGAAATGGGTGGAACAGGATTAGGTCTTTCAATAGCCAAAGATTTATTAGATAGAAATGGTGGCAGTATTGATATAAAAAGTGAAGTTGGAAAAGGTACTGAAGTTGTAATAAAGGTTCCAACAAAGGAAAAATAATTTTTTGACAAAACCTTAAATATATGATATTATATTTTATGTAAATGGCTGATGAGAATTAAATAAATGTTTAATTCTTATAATACAATTCATAATAATAAAATTGGAGGAAAACAAAATGAAAGACTTAGAAGCTCTGTATGAAACAATGAGAAAGAATATGAAGCGGGTTAGAGAAGAAGCAGAAGTTTCAAAAAGGGAATTGGCAAAAGAAATAGGTATGGATAGAGCATCTTATAGTAAATTTGAAAGTGGACAGAGAGGAATAAGTTTATATAATTTTTATGCATTTTCACAATTTTTTAATGTTTCTATGGATGAATTGTTAAAAGATTAATTTTTTAAAGAGGATATTATTATCAAAATAGTATCCTCTTTTTGTAACATATAAATAAACAAATCATATTATATATCATAACTTAAGAAAGGAATGTGATATATATGAGTTCAGTATATGAAGAATATATGAGAAATGTTTTAGGATATGAGCCGATAAGATATAGAGATACATATGATGCAGAATATAATGATTACATGAATTATTCTAATTTCAATATTACACAACAAATAGAAAGCAATTTAGAAACATCAAGACTTGAAAGTTGTTATCCAGATATATATAATTTAGTATATCCAATGGTAAAAAAAGCCTGTTCTCAGAATAATAGGGCATTAAGCAGTGATTTAGTAAATGAACTTACAAATGAAATATATAATGCAATAGAAGATGATAGTTTAAATGAAAATAGAGCAAGTGAAATAAAAAATAGAAGTATTGATGTGAAAACAGGCTCAAAGTCTATAGAAAACAAAACAAATCTGAGTAGACAAGAAAGTAGTTCAAAAGAAGATAGACAAATAAGAAATCAAGGATTACAAGATTTAATAAAAATATTACTAATAAGAGAATTAATAAATAATTCTGGATTTAGACCAAGACCACCTGCACCGTCAAGACCACCAGTTCCACCACCTCCTCCACCAAGACCTCCAAGACCACCTCGTCCTCCAATTGGACCAGGACCTGGCAGACCACCATTTAATAGAAGTATGTATGAACAAGATTATGATATATATGAATATTAATTTGTCAAGAAAACTAGCATGGTTGCTAGCTTTTCTTGTTTTTGGATAAAAAAAGTGTTATAATATAGATATATTGATGTAATATAGAATTAAGAAAAAACAAGAGTGGTTGCTCTTACTTGATTCTATGCCAAGGAGGACGGCAATGAAGAAATTGACAATGGCAATTGTGACTATGATTATGGTCATGATTATGGCACTTTCTGTAAATGCAGAAGGAACGGAATTTGTTGGATGTAAAATTCGGACAACTCATGCAACATCTGCAAGCAATGGTATTAATACTATTATGGTAGCAGAGGACAATATTTTCACAATCCTGAGTGAAGATAATGGTAAGTTTGCAATTGAGATAAACGGAGAAAACTATTGGATTGACTCAAATGAGGTTTTTATCAATGTAAAGGATTATATTCCTAGCATTGAAGTGAATTTGGTAATGGCTGACAAGTCTATTTTCCAAATGGCTGGCGAAGGAATTACTGGGCTTTGGGGCGAAAAGTTCTATAACAGATCTGGTTCTGAAAATGGAACTGAAGCATGGCTTACAGTTGTAGCTGCCAAGAAATTGGCAAAAGCACAAGAAATTTTCTTGAAAGATGGAAAATGTATTGTTGTAAATGATGCATATCGTCCGTATGCTGTGACAAGAGAATTTCAGAGTACTTATAGAGCATATTTGAATACTAAATCTTCTTCTTTTAAAAAGAAATGGTTTGGTACTTTGGGTGAAAGCTGGTTCTTGGCACAGAAAGCAAGTTCTCATAACTATGGTATTGCAGTTGATATCACATTGCGTGATTTGAAAACTGGTAATATTATGGATATGCCTACTGCAATGCATAACCTTGATTATCGCTCTGCTGAGTATAATTGGGTTAATGTTGATGCACCTGCTTGTGAAAATGCAAGATATCTTGCAAGAGTAATGAAACAGGTTGGTATGAAGAGATTGAAGTCTGAATGGTGGCATTTTCAGGATGGTGCCACACCTGATAGCAGCAAAGTTGCTCCTGTAGATATTCCAAACTAATTCCAAATGAGAGGCTGATGAAAGTCAGTCTCTTGTTTTTTATATAAAAATAAGAATAAATTAAAATCTTTTTGACTACAATATATAAAAGCATGTACAACATGCCAAAAATAAAGTGAAAGGAATGTGAAAAATGAAAGTTAAAGAATGTATGTGTGGAGATGTATGTTGTGTAAAACCAGAGACAAAATTAACAGAAGTAGCTAAATTAATGGAAAAAAATAGAATTGGTTGTGTTCCAGTATGTGATAGTTCAAATTATCTAGTAGGATTAATAACAGATAGAGACATTATATTAAGAAGTTTAGCATGTGACAAACAAGCACAAAATACAACTGCAAGTGAAATAATGACATGCAATGTTTGCACATGTAATCAAGATGATGATGTAAAAAATGCAGAGAAAAAAATGGCTGAAAATCAAATAAGAAGAATACCTGTTGTAGATAACAATAAAGTTGTTGGAATGTTAACATTAGGAGATCTTGCAAAATATAGCCCAAAAACAGGAAAAGAAAACTTTAGTAACACATTTGAAGAAATTTGCGATTGTGGACATAAAAATAATCGTTAATAATGCAAAGCAGTTCTATCAAGAACTGCTATACATAGAAAAGAGGTAAAATGTCAGAAGATTTAAACTATATTTGTACAATGATAAAAAGAATAATAAATATAGTTTTAATAATATTAGGAGTGTATTTTGGAATAAAGTTAGCAATATTTTATATGCCATTTTTAATAGCATTTGTAATCTCACTCATTATAGAGCCAGCTATAAGGTTTTTTATGAATAAAACAAAATTAAACAGAAAAATAAGTTCTATAATAATATTTATAATAGTATTTGCAATAATAATTGGA
>ERZ824598.4222-NODE-4222-length-11113-cov-3.150660_pt1 | contig 11113 bp, 6 predicted proteins | sample MGYA00519934_ERZ824598 | MGnify/ENA primary metagenome ERZ824598 (study PRJEB31778, sample SAMEA3449177) | human gut metagenome | biome: human gut; feature: human-associated habitat; material: faeces | place: United Kingdom | collected 2010/2012 ... | reverse complement strand
TGTATCTATTGCTGGGAAAGCTTTTTTCATTCTATATACATGTCTGTATAAGTGTTTTAATATTCTGTTTTTCTTTTTACGTAATTCTTCTATTGCATTTTGACTTTCTTGAACTAAGTCTTTAGTTGATTTCTTTGGCTTGTATTTTTTTAGTTCTTCAAGTTTTTGTTTTATTTGATTATTTATTTCTTCTATTTTTTGTAGTCCATCTTTTATATTTTTTGTTTTTACAATACTTTCTATTGTATCAATTATAAAGATTATACTAATTACACCAATTACAATTTTTAATATTGATGGATTTACAAATTGTAATTCCTTTTCTACAAATGGATGTATATATTTTACAAATAAAACTCCTAATATTCCCCAACATATTGAGTTACTTAAACATACTCTTCCTTTTATATTTATTTTGTGGTCTGAATAATCCCAATATTTGGTTTTAAATATTTTTTCTAATAAATAACCTACTAAATATTCCCATAGGGACATGCCTATTAATGATACTGTAAATAATATTATAATGTTGTTACTAAATTGTCTTAAAAATAAAAACATTATAATAGCACCAATCCCATAAATAGGACATAAGGGTCCATTTAAGAACCCTGTATTTATTATCTTTTTTTCTCTATAACTTCTATATACGCTTTCTAAAATCCATCCAGCAATTGAATATATTATAAAATATGTCCATAAATTAAATATATTATTTTCCAATTTTTTCCCCTTTAGCTTATTTTGTAACTTTTGCTGCTCTATATTCAGTTATTCCATCTGTATTATAAACCGTTACTTCTATTATATTATCACCTGTTTGTAATTCCATTGGTAATGTGCAATCAAATTCTGTTTTATTATCTATATTAATTACAAATTTTTGACTATCATCTTGATTTAATCTTATTTCTATTTTTGTAAGACCTACTTCATCTGACGCTGATAATGTATAATGTTCTTTTGCATCATCTGTATCTATTACTACTTTTGGTTTTGATACACCTTTTATTGTTTGCTCTTTTGTATCTGTTTTGTTATCAATATCTACAACTACAACTTTTAATGTATGTGTTCCTTTTTTAGCATCAATCTCTTGTTCTATTTTTGTATCATTAATTTGTATTGTTGTTTCATCATCGTCATCCCATCTGTAAGTCATATAAGATATTGTTTGGTTGCTTTCACAAGTTATTTTTATTTTATTTCCAGCTACTTCAAAGTTTATATTACTTTGTGTTTCATAATCTTTTTTGTATGTTACTTCTTCACCATCTTCATCTGTAACTATTATATTTAATGTATTTTTTCCTGATGGAATATTGATTTCTTTTTCTATATATTTTCCATTATTTCCTTGTATTGTTTGTTTTGCTTCATCATTCCATCCATATTCTACTTTTTGTATATTTTTTTGTTGTCCTAGTACTTTTAATAATAGTATTGTATCTGTCTTGTTTTCTAATGATATTGTTGGTTTTGCAGTTTCTTTTACTTCTCCTGATTGGTTTGTATAAATTACATAAGCTCCTGTTCCTATAATAAATACTCCAAATATTATTAAAAATATAGCAAATATTTTTAATATTTTGCTTGTTTCTACTGGCTTTTTATTTTTTGTTTTTTTATAATTTCTACCATTGTCATTTGGCATATTTGTAGAAAGTATTTGATTCATATTTTTCACCTCTATATTTCACTCAAAAAAATTATAACACACCTAATTTTAATTGTAAACGGTTTGAACCAAAAAAAATAAGATAGGTCAATCCCTATCTTATTTTATATTTTATAATACAAATTTCTTTATTAGAATTATTCCACCAGCTATTGTGATTAATACTGCAAATCCTAAAGCATAGTATATTTTTGCTTCACCTGTTGAGATTGATATTAATACTGGTGCATCATCTTGGTCGTCTTCTCCTGGTACTTTATTGTCTGGAGTTGAGTCTATATCATGTGCTCCTTTATCATTGTAATCTTCAGATATTTCAGCAATATTTGTTTTTAATCCTAAATTGTCTTTTCCATTAATCCAAGTAAGTGTAACTTCTACATCAGCACTTTCTCCTGGTTGTAATAATTTGTTTTCTAATAATTTTGTTGATATTACATTATTTCCTTCATCTGTCCATCCAGGGTTATCTGCAGCTTCAAATCTTAGTCCTGCTGGTACATAGTCTGTTATTTCTTTTGCATATCCTGGTATATCACCTTCATTTGTTATTTTTATTCCATATGCAAATTTTACTATAACATTCTTTAATTGTTTTTTCTTGATTTCTACTTTTACTACTGGCTCTGGATCTTCTAATCCATTATATCCTGTTTCAGTAATTCTTTCTTGACCATTCTCTATTACTATTGCTTTTGTTACATATTTTAGTAATGCTAAATCAAAATATTCAACTTTTACATGTTCTACATCTTGATCGTCTTCGCCTTCATTCCATTTATCTGGTACTGAATCTATATCTTCAATTGGTTTTCCATCTTTATCAGAATCATCTGAAATTTGTGCATGGTTTGTTATTATATATGTGTTTGAATTTGGATCTTTTACTTTAAATGCTATTTTAATATCTTTATATGAAAGATTAGCAACATTTCCATCAAATGCTTTTAATAAATTTTCTCCTGCTGTTTTTTCATTATCTTTTGATAAATATGTTGTTTTTACTTTTTCTGCTTTGCTTACATCTTGTGTTTCATTTCCATCCTTATCATACATTTTCCATAAATATTTTGTATTTGTTTCGTTTTCTGGTAAATATTCTAAATAATCTGGAATATCATCTGTTATTTCACTAGCATATCCATCAATACTTCCTTCATTAAATATTCTTAATGTATATATTACAACATCATTAACATGTACCACTAATGGTTCTTTTGTATGTTCATAAGATATTTGACCATTTTCATATTTAACTTGTGGTATTCTTGTTGTTACTTCTGTGTCTTGAACTTGTGTTATAAATTTTCTTAATGCTAAGTCAAAATTTAATTTATTGTTTTTTACTTCATATATTGGTTTCTTTTCATTATAACTATTTTTGTTAATTGTTACTGCTATTATTTCATTATATTTTTCAAATCCATCTGGTGCTTCAATTTCAGCTATCCAATAATTTGTACTTGCTTTATCTGCATCATATTTATATGTTCCATCTTGTTTTTTATTGTTTTCACTACTCTTTGCATCTCCACCATATTTTAATCCTGCAAATTTTACAAGTCCTTCTTTATCTGATGTTGCTGTCATTATAACATTTTTATTATTTTTCGCATCTTCTTCTGTTGCATAAATTCCAAATTTTGCTCCTTCTAATGCGTGTTTTTCATCTTTTAATTCATAATATTTATATAGAACAACTCCTCCTGTATGAATTTCTGGTTTTTCAGATTCTTTAGTTACTTTATTATCACTTGATGTATTTATATATTCTAATTTTGCTTGATTTGGTATTTGTTCTCCCATTGTAGCTAAAAGATTACCATTTTCATCTTTAGCAAATGTTGTATTAAATATTACTTGAATTTTCTTTCCTTGATTATTTTTTAATGTTGTTGAAGCATTCATTCCATTTTCATTATCTAAAAATGTTAATGTTAATTTTCCAGATGTTGTTTTATTTTGTACTCCATTTGCATTTTCAACAAATGAAATTTTATAATCTGTTCCTTCTTTTAATGTTGTATTTCCAATTTTTACAACAACCTTTTTTGTTCCTTCAAATTTTAGTCTATAATCAATATCATCTATTATATCATAAAATTTATATTCATCTAAGTTTGCTGGTATATCTGATTCTATTACCCATTCATGTACTTCATTAGCATTATATCCTGAATCTTGATTTAGTACATCTTTTACACCTTTATGAATTTCTGGTTCTTCATAGTTCTTAACTTCTACATAAATGTTTCCATCTTCATTTAAATATACATTTGCATCTTTTTTATTTGTTATATCATTTCCATTTGAATCTACAACTGTATATTTTATTGATTTCTCATATCCTTTTCCATCTGAAGTTTGTTTTTTTGACACTGTTATTGTTATCGTTCCATCAAATTTGCAATAATCATCTGGTGCTTTTGTTTCTTTTATTATATATACATCATCTGATAAATGATCTCCATCAACTGGTACATTTTCTGCAATCGTTAGTTTTCCTGTTACTTTTTTATTTTCTTTTTTACCATTTATTGTTACTTCAAATTCTGCTGTTGAATTTAATTGTTCTCCATCTTTATCTTCTTTTACTAATACTAAATTGTATTTATCTGGTGTTCTTACTGTAACTTTTTCTAAGTCTTCATCATCTTCATGTGGTCCGTCTTTTGGTAAATTGTCTGGTGTTGAATCTATATCTTTAATATCATTTCCTTTTTCATCTGTATCTTTTGATATTTGAGCATAATTTACCAATGTATCTTTATTTTTTGATGTAACTTGACATAACACTTGAACATCTCTATAATCTGGATTTTTTGGATCTGAATCTGATACAGGTCGATCATCTTTTAATGCTCTTAATAAATTTGCTTTATAATTATCATCACCTTCTACAGTTTCTTTTTCTTTTCCTTCACCTTTTGCTAAAACTTTTGTTGATATTACTTGTCTTCCATCAACAATTTCTTCGATATTCCATATTCCATAATATTCTGCACTTTCATCAGATGGTTCAACCATCTCCAAGCCTTCTGGTAAATGATCTTTTATTTCTGCTGCATATCCATCTACTTCTCCTGCGTTATATACTCTTATTGTATATAAAACATAATCACCTGGTTCCACTACTAATGGTGTTTTATTACTTGGGCTCCAATCACATTTTATCTTTCTGTGTGTATCTTGTTTACTTGTATCTTGTTCAATCGTTATTTTTGGTGCTCTTTCATATATTCCATCTGCATTCTTTGTATCAGTTAAATATTCTCCATCTTCTATTTTTTTATCTTTACTTACTGCCGCAATAAATTTTACTAATTCTAAATCAAATTTTTTCTCTATTGGTTCTATTACTAATTTTTCAAAATCGTCATCATCTTGTTGACCTTTATAATAATTATTACTATCTGTTAAATCATCTTTATTTGATGTATTTCCTTTATAGTTCTCCATATTATCTTTATTTACATTTGGAGAAGATTCTATTGATGAATCTCTATCTATTACCGTATCTCCATTCGAATCTTTAAATCCTGCTATCCATGCAACATTTGTTAATATTTTATTTTCTTTATCATCAGCTTTTTGAATTACTTTACATTTAAATGTTAATGTTTCATAATCTAACCCATCAGTTTCTGAATATGCTTTTAGACTTTTGGCTGGATTTACAATATTAAATACAATTGAATTTTCTGGGACACCAGCTGTTGCAACAATTCCTGTTACCACTTCATATGTATTTTTTTCTTTTCCATCTTTTCCTATTGATTTTATTTCATTTGGATTTTCATTTGATGGCATTAAATTTGTTGGTAATTGATCTATTATTTTAGTTGCATATCCATCTATATCACCTTCATTGTATATTGTTATTGAATATGTTACTATGTCATTTTCTTTTACGACTACTGGATCTTTTCTATGATTATATGTTGCTGTTGTTCCTTTTTTTAATGAATCTGTACTAATATTTGGAACTCTTGTTGGTAATCCTAAATCTGTTAGTTTTTTTCCGTTTATCTCTACTATATATTTACGTAAAGCTAAGTCAAACTCTGTATACTCTGCTGTAATTTCTGTTTTTACTGTTTCTTGCTTTCTAGATATTTCAACTAATGGTTGTTCTCCATTTAATGTTATTTGTGAATTTGTTTCAGTTCCCTTTAACCATAAAGTTTTCTTTGTTCCAGAATTTGTAATATCTAATGATACTTTTATTGTTTTTCCATCTGATACTGGAGTTTTTATGTAAAATCCATTAGTATCACCTATATAATCATTTATAGTTTTATTTTGTTCTACTCCTTCTGAATTTGAAAATTTATATCCAGATATTTCTGTTCCACTACCATTAGTTACTTTAAGATTTAATTGTGCATCTGCTGATTGTGTTCCTAATAATTTTATTGGTCCAACAATATATGAATCATTAACTTTCTTGATTGCTATTTTATATTTATTATCTTCAACTTTTGTTAATCCTTCTGTGTTTATACTTACTGGAACTTTAGCAACATCATATTGACTTGCCCCATCTTTTGCTGACTGAATTAAATTTTTATATAATTCATCTGTTTGAATACTTCTTCTGTACTCATTTGTTCCTTCACCAATTGTTCTTTGACTAATCCAATCATTATCTGTTAATTTTAGCCATAGATTTGTACTAGAATTAGTTTTATCATAAATATTCCATTTACTTGAAGAAATATCATCATGTATTATATAATTTGTAAAATACCATATAGCCATTTTTTGAATTGCTACTATATCATCATCTGTTATTTCATCTCCTATTAATTCTTCATGTGTATTTACATTTAATTTAGTTAAATATTCTGTTTTATTTGTTTCACCTGGTATATATGCATTGTCTAATATCCATAAAAGTTGATTATATGCACCTTTATCTGGTGTTAAAAGATTTTTTATTACTGTATTATTTGCATCTGTATTTAATAATTTACTTAATATTTCTTCTCTTTGTGCTTCCAAATCATATGATAAATTATATTCTACAATATTTTTTTCTCCTCCTGTGGCACTAACCCATGATGTACCATATTCTGCTTTTATACAATATAAATTTCTCGGATTTGTTATTTTATCATTTACATTATTACTATTGTATTGATTAATCTCCCATATATAATTTCCACTACTTGAATTTGGATCTCCATTAGCATATCCAGTCTTTTTTCCATTATTATCTTTTGATTTTCCCAAATTAATATAAAGTGATTTTTCTGCTACATCTGCAAAACTTATCACTTTTCCAAATACTAATCCAAAAATCATTATAAAAAATACGCTAAATACAATTATAAATTTAAAAATCTTTTTGTTCATTTTATTTTCCTTTCCAAAAACTCTATGCAAATATTATTTTTTCGAGTTTTGATTTTTCAAATATTTATACATTATATATTTTACTATTTTATCGCATAAAAGTCAATTAAAACAGCCATTTTTTTATAAAAATTTATTATATTTTTTACTTGTTTCTAAGTTACCCTACGGAAAATAGATTTTGCTAAATTTTGTTTCACATTATTTTTTTATTTTCATATTATGACTAATAAAACATATACTTATATAAATAAATTTAATAAATATTGGAGGTTAATAAGATGGATGATAATATAAATAATTTGTTTGATAATGTAAAAAAAATGATGGATAATGGTAATATTCCTCCCGAAATCCAACAAATGATGAATAATTTAAAAAATTCTAGTCCTAATTCAAATACTTCTCAAACAACAAATTCTAATAACGATATAAATAATATTTTAAGCCAATTATCTCCTGAAATGATTAATTCCCTAAATTTTGCACTAGGCAATTCTCATAATTCATCAGATAATTTTTCTAACAATAATCAAAATAGTTTTAATTTAGATGCAAATACAATTTTAAAAATGAAATCTATTATGGAAAAAATGAATAATAAAAATGATCCAAGAGCAAATTTGCTTTATTCTTTAAAGCCTTATTTAAGAGATAGTAAAAAAAATAAAATTGACCAATATGTTAATATGCTCAATATAAGTAAAATAGCTGATTTTATGAGCAAAAATGACAATGATAAAAAAACAGATTAATGTTTTAATTTTTTTGAAAGGAGATCATAATGCAATATTCTTATAAAAATCCATCACCATTCTTTTACAATAATTTATATAGAAAAAATTGGTATAAAAATAGATTTCCTTATTACTATTCTAATAGCTCTTCATTGAATCCATTAACTATGAACTCTTCTAATAGTTGTTTAGAATCTTCTAATTCTCAAAGCAATATAAATTTAACCCAAAATCCAAATATTAACCTTCCTCCAAATAAAGACTTTGTTTTAGATATATTTGGTTTAAAACTATATTTTGATGATGTTCTTATTTTAAGTCTATTATTCTTTTTATATAAAGAAGATGTAAAAGATAATGGTTTATTTTTAGCATTAGTTTTATTACTTATAAGTTAAAAATGAGACTATTTTATAGCCTCATTTACCATTTTTCTATTTTTATCTTATCTTCTTTAACACATATATATGCTCTATTTATATTTAGTTCCTCTGTTTTATTTATTTCTCTAACAATATTAGAAATTCTAACTTGGACAGCCTCTAAATTTCCTGCTGTAATTATTGCATCTTTATTTCCTTTTGCTCCTGCATGAGCTAATCCTCTCAATGTTCCTTGAACTATTATATTATCTCTTGCAATAACTTCAGCTCCTGCATTAACATCCCCTATTATTACAACACTTCCTTCTGATTCTATTTTTTGTCCTGATCTTATAGATCCTTTTTGAAATATTGTATCAGAATTCTCAATTTTTTCTTTATAACTTCTTATAATACTATGCAACCCTAAACTTGTTGGAGTATCAAATATTAATTTTACATCTAAATATTTTTTTACTAATTGTTCAATATCTGCTAATTCTTTTTCAGATAATATTTTTCCAGTAAATCTAACTGGTGTTTTTTCTTTTTGATATAATTTTGACAATTCTTCAAGTTTTATCTTTAGTTCTTGTAATATTTCCTCTTCTGTTGCATTATCTTCTACTTTTATTAATGTTTCTTCTTTTTTTAAGTTTATGCTAATACAACTCATTATTCTTTCCTCCACTATCTCATTTGTTCTACATATGGTATTGCATTTAAATCTTCATTAACTTCTTCAGATTCATTCATTCCAAAATATTGTGTTAATACATCTCTTGCAACTTCTGCTGCATAATTTCCATGACCACCATTTTCGATCATTACAGCTATAGCAACTTCTGGATTATCAAATGGTGCAAAACATACAAACCAAGCATTTACTATATCACTTTGTGCAGTTTCTGCTGATCCAGTTTTTCCAGCTACTTCTACAATAAAATTTTTAAATATATTATATGCTGTTCCACCAGATTCACTCGTAGCCATTCTCATTCCCTCTTTAGCTATTTCTATGCTCTCTTGACTAATTTCTATCCCATCATTTTGATTTTCAATCCCAAGTTTTTTGTTTACAAAATTACGCATTTCTTCTTTTGATACTTCTGTTCCATCTGAGTTTAAAATAGATTTTACTATCGTAGGTTGAACAACATTTCCTCCATTAGCTATTGATGATATATATTTAGCTATTTGAATTGGTGTAAAACTATTGTCACCCTGGCCTATTGCTGCGCTTAGTGTATCACCTGGTCCCCAACCATCTTTTCTTTGAGCTAATGTTCCTGCTTTTTCACTTGGTAATTCTATTCCTGTTGTCTTTCCAAGTCCAAAGTGTAAAGCATACTTAGCTATTACATCAATTCCCATTCTATCTCCAGCTTCATAAAAGAAATAATTACAAGAATGTTGAAGAGCTTGTGTCACATTTAAATATCCATGTCCTCTATGATAACTTGTATAATACCAGCATTTTCTTGGGGGATAATATTTTGTGTATATTCCTGTATCATTTATTTTTTCTTTTGATGTTATTGCTCCAGATTCTAGCCCTGCTATTGCTGTTACCATTTTAAATACAGAACCAGGTTCATATGTTCCTTGAATTGCCTTATTTAACAATGGATGTGTTTCACTATCATTCATATATTTCCATTTTTCTGGGTCCAATTTTCCAACAAACCATTGTGGATCATATGATGGATAACTTGCCATAGCCAAAACTTCTCCATTATTAACATTCATTACAACTGCAGCACCACCCTTTGCATCATAAGTTTGCGAAAATCCTCCACTTCTTATTTTTTCAACACAATTTGCAAGTGCCTCTTGTGTAACTGATTGTAATTTTGAATCTATTGTTAATATTATATTACTTCCAGCAATAGCATCTTGAGTTATGTTTTCTCCTGTAGTTGTTCCATCTACTGACATTTCAACTTGTTTTTTTCCACTTGTTCCTTTCAAATATTCTTCAAACATAGCCTCAATCCCTGTTTTTCCTATGATATCATCTATATCATATTTATCTTTTCTTTGTTGATATTCATCATCACTTATTGTTCTAGTATATCCTATCACATTTGCTGCTAATGATTCATTTTTATATGTTCTTTCAGATGTTGTTTCTATACTAATTCCCGGAAATTCACCATTTCTTTCATTAAGTTGTGCAACAACTACATCATTAACATCTTTTGATATTGTTATTGATTTCGTTGCACTATATCCAGTTGTTGTAATTAAATATCTTATAACTATAATTTTTCTTATATCATCTATATCTTCATTTGAAATTTGATATTTAGACTTAAATTTGTAAAATGCCTCTTCTGCTGTTGCATCACTTGAAATTTTATATTTTTTTTTCCAATTTTCCAAAGTTTTGTCAGATATTGTATATTCAAATGGTGATATTTTTATTGGAAATGTATCTGTATATGTTGCTTGTTGTTCATTTAATAAATTAGTTAATTTTAAAATAGCTTGGTTTAATTCTTCATCAGATACATTTGTTTTATATATTTCCACATTATTTACTGTTCGAATTCCTGCCAATTCAGCTCCAGACCTGTCAAAAATAGAGCCCCTAACTGAATCAACTTTACTAATTCTTGACAGTCTTGTATTTGATTGCTCTCTATAACTTTCTCCATGAATTACTTGTAAGTTGAATAATTGAGCAATGAGAATTATACCAATTGCATATACTAATATAGTTATTATATTAAATCTAAAATTCGCTTGTTTCATTCCATCTTCTTGTTCCCAAGATGTATCTTTGTCAAAACTAATTCTCTTGTTCAATTTTCCACCTTCTTTCATATCTTTTTTATTTAAAAATATCTTGTTAAAATCTTATCTCCTTTTATTTCACTTTCCACTTCATATCCAACACTTTTTATTATTGGATAAATTATTATTATCAATAATATATTATAAATTGACTCTAATAATATTATTTTTATAAATGT
>ERZ824598.4221-NODE-4221-length-11114-cov-3.671489_pt1 | contig 11114 bp, 7 predicted proteins | sample MGYA00519934_ERZ824598 | MGnify/ENA primary metagenome ERZ824598 (study PRJEB31778, sample SAMEA3449177) | human gut metagenome | biome: human gut; feature: human-associated habitat; material: faeces | place: United Kingdom | collected 2010/2012 ... | reverse complement strand
AATACACCAGTCACGGATATTGTCTGTCCAGTTGAAGTATGTCTTCTCCATACGTTTTGGAAGTAACTGGATATCACCATTTTTTACGCCTTCAACTGCCGGTTTGATCATCTCGTCCATTTTCACGAACCACTGCTGTTTGATCATTGGTTCAACGGTTGTGCCGCAGCGGTCATGTGTACCTACGTTGTGGGAATGTGGAACAACTTTTACTAAAAGTCCTGCTTCCTCTAAATCTTTTACTAATGCTTTTCTGCACTCGTAGCGGTCCATTCCCTCATATTTTCCTGCTAACTTGTTCATGGTTGCATCGTCATTGATGACAACGATCTCTTCCAGGTTGTGGCGTTTTCCAACCTCAAAGTCGTTCGGGTCATGGGCTGGTGTGATCTTCACACATCCTGTTCCAAACTCTTTGTCTACATATGGATCAGCGATCACCGGAATCTCACGGTCTGTCATCGGAAGTTTTAACATTTTTCCAACGATGTCTTTGTATCTCTCATCATCCGGGTTTACAGCAACAGCGGTATCTCCGAATAAAGTCTCCGGTCTTGTCGTCGCAATCTCAACGAATCTTCCTTCCTCGCCAACTACCGGGTAGTTGATATGCCAGAAGAATCCGTCCTGCTCCTCATGCTCTACCTCTGCATCGGAAATGGATGTCTTACAAACCGGACACCAGTTTACGATACGGGAACCCTTGTAGATATATCCTTTTTCATATAATTTAATAAAAACTTCCTGTACGGCATCAGAACATCCTTTATCCATGGTAAAACGTTCTCTCTGCCAGTCAGCAGAAGATCCGAGTTTCTTTAACTGGTTGATGATACGGTTACCGTATTCCTCTCTCCACTCCCAGCATTTCTCTAAGAAACCTTCTCTTCCAAGATCTGCCTTGTCGATTCCTTTTTCTTTTAAGGACTGGATTACTTTTACTTCGGTTGCAATGGAAGCGTGGTCTGTTCCAGGCTGCCATAATGCATTGTATCCCTGCATTCTCTTGTAACGGATCAGAATATCCTGCATGGTATTGTCTAATGCGTGTCCCATGTGAAGCTGTCCTGTAATGTTTGGTGGAGGCATCACAATGGTGAATGGTTTCTTGCTGCGATCTACTTCTGCATGGAAGTAACCGTTGTCTTCCCATTTTTTATAGAGACGTTCTTCAATGCCCTTTGGGTCATAGGTCTTTGCTAATTCCTTCATTTGTCTTTTTCCTTTCTTAAAAAAATAAAAGCCCTTCACATCCATACGGATGCAAAGGGCGTGTCAACGCGGTACCACCTTTGTTATGTTGCAAAAACAACATATCTCTACAGGCTCATTCCTAAGCCACTGTCCAGTAACGGGGACAACTCGTTCTCGCTTACTTCTGACTGCTTCTGGCGATATACGAAATTTTTCTCCGCATGATCAACTTGCAAGTTCTGCCACTTATCTGCAACAGACAGGTTCAGCGCGACGGTTCAAAAGCTACCTTCCACACAACATGTTCTGGTGACATCTCTCAGCCGGTGAATGTCATTCTCTTTCAGGTGTCTGTGTGTACTCCTCTTTCTCATCACCTTTTTATATCTTTTTTCATCATAAAAGCTAAAGTGGCATTTGTCAACTGATTTTTTACACGTGATCTTTGATCAGTTTTTACATGTGATCTTTGATCAGTGAAACAATTCCTACAATTGCAAGTACGATCAGCGCTGCATATGCCAGACCACTCACAAATAATCCAATAATGACTAATGGCAAAAATACAATATTAACAATAATCTTGGTAATGCTCCATGTTGCCTTGATTGCAAAAACAAGCAGTTTTCCAAAAACGCCCAGCATTAGCACGATAAATAAAAATGTTAACATATTCATTCCTTCTTCCTATCCTAATAATTTCAACAGATTCTGATAGACATATTCTCTCAGAAAATCTGCCTCCAGGTCAAGCTCGATTTTTTTCTCTGCTGCGATGCGGTACATAAAATAGACCGAAAGCTGGGTTTCGACCGCGGCTCTTCGCAGGAAAACATTCTCCTCCCGGATCAGACCTTCGCGGACACCCTCCTCCACAATGCAGTCGATAATCTCGTTTTTCTCCTTATCACAGCACTGCTGTTTCATACGCTCATACTCATCTTTCAGATTCTTTGGTATCTCGTATGATTCCAATACCATTTTTATCAGGAAAAAGACACCCTGCTTTTCTTTTACATGCTCATCAATAAAATCCATGACCTCATTAATTTTCTGTTGAAACGTTCTGTTATCTGTAGAAATTACCTGCAGTTTTTCAAAGCACACTTTCACATAATATAAAATTGCAGAAGAGATTATCTCTTCCTTTGAAGAAAAATATTCGTATGCCGTTCCTTTTCCAATGCCTGCCCAGCCTGTGATATCAGCTACTTTTAAAGTGTTGATATCACAGCCTTCATTAATGAACTCAATGACTGCCTGATACAGGGCAAGCACTTTCTGTGGTGGATCGTGGATCAGTTTCTGCTCATCCATTATAAGTCCTCCTCGACCATGCTCTTATTGCGGTTGAATGCATCATAAATACATGGAACAACGATCAGAGTTAACAGTGTACCATATAACAAACCGCCAACCGTTACGATCGCCATTGGCTGCATCATTTCTGAACCTTCTCCAAGTCCGACTGCCATCGTGGACATGGACAGGATCGTGGTGAGTGCAGTCATAAGAATCGGACGAAGCCTTGTTTTTCCGGATTCGATAATGGCATCTTTTTTTTCCATTCCGCCACGGCGGAGCTGGTTGATAAAGTCTACCATAACGATACCGTTATTTACGATAATTCCGGCGAGCATGACAAATCCGATCATTGCCACAACGCTGACTTCGTTACCGGTAAAGTAAAGTGCGAACAGACCGCCTGTAAATGCCAGCGGGATTGTAAACATAATGATAAACGGCGACAACAGCGACTGGAACTGTGCTACCATGACCAGGTAAATGAAGATTACCGCCAAAAGAAGCATCAGATACAACTGATTCATCGCATCTGCGATCATCTCATCCTCACCTGCCATCTCAATGGAGTATCCTTCCGGCAGATTGATCTTATCTAACTCTTTCTGGATTTCATTACTCAGCAGACTGACATTATGGTCATCATCCACTCCTGCGGTCACACTGATATATCTGGTCTGCGCATCACGGTTGATCGTTCCTAATGTGTAACCTTCCTCAAACTGTGCAATATCAGAAAGCGCTACTTCTGTCTCGTTTCCTTCTCTGTCTGTATAGGTAAAGGTCAGTTTTTTGATATCATCCAATGTAACATCGGACTGCTCCTCGCTCTGTACATAAACCTGATAATCATTTACATCGGTAGAGATTGTCGTTGCAGATGTTGAGGATGCCATCTCACCGTAAACAAGCTGGAATACCTGTGCAACGGTCATGCCGTATTTCGCAGCTTTTTCCTTGTCTACAGAAATGGTGAAAGACGGTGTCGTATTGTCAAGTCCATCATCCACATCCACAGTTCCCTCGGTGTTCTCTACTACTTTTGCAACTTCTCCTGCAAGTTCCTGCAGTTTATCAAGATTATTTCCTTTTACATTGATCGTCAGTCCACTTCCCATTAACGCTGTCATATCGGAAGCTGAAGTATCGGTTGTCACCTCACAGTCCATATCTTTGGTCAGTTCATCCAACTGTGCGGTCACATCTGCGCTGCTCACTTCAGATTCTTCATCCAGAATCATATACATGGAAATACTGTCTGTAGAACTGCTTCCCATCATGGAAAGAGCACTTCCGCCTGCCATGGCACCAATGGTCTCAATGCCATCGATCGTCAATGCTTTTTCCACGACTTCATCTGCCATTTCTGTCAGTTCGTCAAACGTTAGTGTCTGATCCTCTTTTGCTGAAATCGTCGCACTGATCTGGTTCGTTTCCATATTCATATCCATGAAAGAATATCCTCTGGAAAATGCTGCCACAACACTTGTTCCAAGCAGTACGATCACCGCGATAAATACGACCGGCTTGAAACGCAGACATACCGCTAAAATTTTTCCATAAGAATCTTTTACTTTGTCAAAGAAATTATGCCTGATCTCTTTTGTATTTTTTAATAATCCTGCTGCCATCATCGGCACGAAAGTCAATGCCATAAGAAGACTGGCTGCAAGCGTAAATGCAATTGTCAGTGCAATATCCACAAATAACTGTCTTGTGATACCCTCTGTAAAAATAATCGGTGCAAATACACAGACGGTTGTAAGTGTGGATGCTATGATTGCTCCTGTCACCTGTGAAGCACCTTCCACGGCTGCTTTCCGGATGGAATATCCCTCTCCCCGCAATCGATAGATGTTCTCGATCACGACAATGGAGTTATCCACCAACATACCAATTCCGAGTGCCAGCCCCGACAGCGAAATGATGTTTAACGTAATATGCGTAAAGTACATCAGTACCACTGCAAAAACAACACTGAGTGGGATGGAACATGCTATTACAAGTGTAGGTTTCATATCTTTTAAGAATAATAACAATACAATAATTGCAAGGATGGCTCCCACGATCATGTTTTCTACGACTGATTTCACGATCATGTCAATGTAAATACCCTGATTCATGAGAACGCTCAAATGTAACGCTGTATTTTCTTTTTCCAGACTGTCAAATTTTTCCAATAACCGGTCTGTCACATCTCCGGTGGAATAGCCGGTCTGCTTTTCAATGGAAAGCATAACGGCTGCATTGCCATTCACTTTCGAATAAGAATCACCGGAGTTGTCAATGTACTCGATGTCTGCCACATCCAACAGTCTGACCGGTTCGATACCATCCATACCAAGATCCATCAGAACGAGATTTTCAAGATCTGCTTTGGATGTCACCTCATCACCTACCCGCACCAGATACTGCTCGTTCCCCTCTGTCACATAACCTGCCGGCATGGAGAAGTTCTGCGCTGTCAGAAGATTTTTTAAGGTATCCATTGTGAGGATCGTGTTCAGATCCGCTGAATCTTTTGCCTGTTCTTTTGCATCATCTAACCGGCTCTGTCCCTCTTCGATCTTATTTGCTGCAACAGCAAGATCCGCATATCCCTTGCTCATCTCCATGATACCGGATATCTGGGATTCATTTAAATTCACTAATGCGTCATCTAAAGATGTTTTACCGTCTGCCACCTGTGTCTGGGCGGACTCGATTGTCGCGATTCCCGCCGCAATCTGTGTCTTGCTCTCACTCAATTTTGAGATTGCAGCCGGAATGTCTTTGTAAGAAGTCAGCGTCACACCTGCATCTGCAAAAGAGGATGCCTGACTCATCAGCATCACATTGATATCATCCAGTTTGTACTGTAATGTCACGATCTGGCTGGCAATGTCACTCTCACTTGTATAGGAAGTCCCTGCCTGTGCATTGATCTGGGCAATGGCTGTGGATTCCATGTAGGCGACGAAATCGGATTCGCTGGCCGCATTTTTATATGCTTCTAACATTTTAGGATCTGCCTGTAAAGTTGAAATCACTGTTTTCAACTGATTCGCCTGTTCCTGTGTCATCTGACCATATTGAACCGCTGCTGCAAGCGCTTCCTCCACTGTCATGTCTGCACCTGTCATTGGATTTTTTGCTGTTAAAATTGCCATTACACCATCGTGCGCCTGATATAACTGCTTTGCCCCACTCTTCGCCTGGCTGACACCGTCTTTTGCTTTCTGTAAACCGTCAATCGCGCTCTGTAACTGTGTTGCTCCATCATAAGCTGACTGTAACGACTTGATTGCACCATCCATGGACGACTGTGATTTCTGAAGATCTGATAATTGTGTGGTCAGATCTGCTTCGGTGTTAAACAGTTGGATTTTATTATTAATGATCTCATTTTCACCTGCTCCAAGCTGGCTTCCCATCTCTTTTTCACCATCGGAAAGCTTCTTTTTCCCACTGTCGATCTGGGAAGATGCCTTATCTAACTCTGCCTGTGCATCTGTAAACTGGGCATCTATTTTGCTTAAAATCTGTTCGTTTAAAGCATCTATTTTTTCCTGATTCATGGTTACCTGAAGGTCCGTATCAAGCACTCCTGTTGCCGTCACAGATGCCACACCCTCGATACTCTCAAGCAGCGGTAATAATTCATTATCCACATAATCAGATACCTCTGCCTGATCCATTCCATCCACATCTGCGGATGCGATCATAACCGGCATCATATCCGGATCGATCTGCATAATGATTGGTGTGCCCACTGAATCCGGAAATTGTCCGGTCAACTGATCCAGCTGCTGCTGGATCTCAATCATGGCAGAATCCATGTTTGTGCTCTGTTCATACTCCAAAACAACCATAGAATAGTTATCATAGGACATGGAACTTACATTATTAATATTGGAAGTCGTCGCCATTGCCGCTTCGATCGGCGATGTCACATCTTTTTCCACTTCCTCCGGACTTGCCCCTACATCCGTCGTGACAACGATCACATATGGCAGATTCATTGCCGGCAGCAGATCTGTTGTCATCCTCGTCAGCGAAACAACTCCTAAAACGATCACCAGTACAACAGCCACTAACACTGTGTACGGACGTTTTACACTATACTTCGGGATCATTCTCGTTCCTCCTGAAAAATTATATGTCTGATTGGCTATTGCATTCCCGCAAGCCAAAACCGACCGGTCGGTCGGCAAAAATCAGTTTACTCCTCTCTCATCAAAATGCAAGGAAAATCGGACAGAATTTAGAATTATTTTAGAAATGGAACAAAATTTCCTATTTACGCAAAAATGGAGTACCTATCGGTACTCCATCCCACGAGACTGTATCTTTCCAATATATAATAACAGAGGCTTTACTCTTTTTTGTTTATGACTGTTGTTCTACCAATTTCTGTATTGCCTGCTGCTCTGCTTCCGGCATCAGCTTTGATACCTCGATCAGAACGATCAGTTCTTTTGCATAGGAAGCAACCTCATCAAAACAATTTTCTACTGCTTTCATAATGACTGGCATGGAAATAACCTTCTCATCCGGGACATCAATAATCTCATCCACGTTTCCAACCTCAAGCCCAATCTTTGTACCATTCATGGATGCAACGATGATATTGTTGATTTCCTGTTCCGGATAATGAAACTGTTCTGCCAGACTGTACACTGCAATAACTTCTCCGTGCAGATTCATGATCCCATGAACCTGTGGCAGTGAATTTGGAATATTCACCACATTCATTCTTGTTTCAATGGATTCCACATCATTGACAGGAATACCAAACTTCACTCCATTTAACAAAAATGTAAGTAACTGCATTATAATCTCTGTCTCCTTTCTTATGATTCGATCTCGGGACATTTCGCAGTATCCATAAGACCTGCAAAAAGGGGACTGGCACAAAAGTACCGCCCCACTATTCTGTTCTCACCCTGTTCTATTCATCTTCGCTGTCTTCATCATCAACGATTGCTGCTGCCGCACCTGCCACAGATGAAACAACCGCTATCACAACAACGATGACAACCAAAAGTAATAAAATTCCCATGAAAACTAAAAAACCGCCTTCTGTCATGTCTTCCTCCGTTCTGAAAGGATTGTGCAGATTCACTTCTCAACCATTTCTTTTTTTCCAAAATCTGTGCCTATTATAGCACATTAGCAACTGGAAAAAAAGAGCCTATGTTTGATTATTTCAGATAATTTTTCTGATGTTTTTTAATATTGTAATCTTTTTCTGCTACATCAAAGGAGAACCGCCGTGATATGGGGAATCACGACGGTTCTCAGGGAAGGTTTTTTCATTTGTAGCTATATTCTAATTTATCCTTTTACACTGCCGAGGGCAACACCCTGTACGATGTGTCTGGATAAGATCAGATAAATGATAATAACTGGGAAGATAGAAAATGCGATCATCACATAAACCTGACCCATATCAAACTTCAGCCAGTCAGCTGCACGAAGCTGTGCGATTAAGATTGGCAGTGTCTTTTTCTTGTCATTGTGTAAGATCAAAGCCGGTACAAAATAATTATTCCAGCTGCTTACAAATGTAAAGATTGCCTGTACTGCAATGGCAGGTTTCATTAATGGAAGTACAATATTGTTAAATGTATGGAACTCACCGGAACCATCAATTCTGGCTGCCTCGATCAGAGATACCGGCAATGTACTTTCCATGTACTGTTTCATGTAAAAGAATGTGACCGGTGCAGCGATCGTTGGGACGATCAAAGGGATAAATGTATCTTCCATTTTTAATGTACCGACTAATTTTACAAATCCAAGTGCAGTTACCTGTGTAGGGATCATCATAACTGCTAAGATAAATGCATAGATGTATTTTTTCAGTTTAAAATCATATGCATGGATCGCATAAGCTGTCATGGTTGAAAAATAAGTACATAACGCTGCTGACAGTACCGATACGATCAGACTATTTATCATACCCTGCCATACCGGAAGTGTTCCGTGTACCAGATTGTTCCAGTTTTCCAGCAGATGTGTGCTTGGCAGTGGTGTAAATCCGGCCTGCAGTTCACCGTTCGATCTGGTCGCGTTAATGAACAGCACATAGAACCAGAACAGGCAGGCAAATGTAACAAGAATCAGGACTATATAAGCGATAAATCTTCTTGCATGGATTCCAAGTCCTTTTTTCAGATTTTTATTTTCGTTCATAATAACACCTCACCTTTCTATTCTACTCATGCTTTTCTCTTATCGTTTCCAGTTACCTTAAAGACAATAAGACTTAAAATTGCGGTGATGATGAACAGGATTACGGATACTGCACCAGCCATTCCGTAGTTCTTGCTGTACAGATGTTTATTTAAGAACATGATCAATGTCATGGTCGATCTCATTGGATCACCGGTACCATTGGTCAAAATCTGTGGTACATCGAATAACTGTAATCCACCGATCAGCGATGTGATCACAACATATACTAAAATCGGCCGGAGCAGCGGTAATGTAATTTTGTAGAATACCTGTGTGGAAGTTGCTCCATCCACTTCTGCCGCTTCAAATAGGGAAGTATCGATACCCATCATGCCTGCCATTAAAAGAATAGTCGTATTACCAAACCACATCAGGCAGTTCATAAGGGCGATCAGCCCTCTCGCACTTCCTGTGTTTGCCAGAAACTTATATGGCTCTGAAATGATTCCGATCTGCATTAAAATCGAGTTGATCGGTCCACCATCTGAGAACAGTGTAAAGAACAACATGGAAAATGCGGATGCCATGATCAGGTTTGGCAGATAGATCACGGTCTTGAAAAATCTGCTTCCTTTTAATTTCAAACGCACATCAGAAAACCATGCACCTAACAGTAATGACAAAATAATCTGTGGCACAAAACACATGATCCATAAAATCATGGTATTCTTTGCGTAAATCCAGATATCGCCCTGTGTAAACAGCGTTTTGTAGTTCTCCAGTCCCACAAAGTTTGGTCCGATCTGTGTCAGACCTGATAAATAATTTTCAAAAAAGCTGTTATAAATGGTATTAAACAGTGGTATAAGCTGGAATACAACATACACCAGAATAAAAGGAATCAGAAAAATGTAACCCCATTTGTTATATCTGACTGCTTTACTGCTTTTCTTCTTCATAACGCCTCTTGCCCCCTTCTTTTTATTTTTCACAGAGTTCACAGCATCCCTTCACGGACATCTTTTTGTGCAAATCTGCTGTCAGCTCTGCGCTTTACGCCGCTGACTGCTTTCTCTCCGTCCGGAGATAGATATAAAGATAGCCGCACCCGCCGGTCTGGCAGGCGCGGCTTATTATTTTAGTATGTTAAGTCCGGATATTTCTCAACAACTGCTTTGTAGAATAAGTCAAGTGCATCATCAAGTGAAGCATTGCCTTCAAAGTAGTTCTTCATTGCGTTCTGGAACTCTTCGTTACATCCCTGATCGTATGCAGAAAGGTTACTTAAATCAAGTTTTTCTACACTTGCACAGTACATAGCCAATGGGTTCTGTCCGCCTAATACTTTACTCTGGTAGCTTGTATCTGCTGCCATTGCTTCCATAGCTGGTTTATTGTTAACGAAATCATCATCTTTTACTACGATATCTTTCATGATTGTCTCAGCTGTTGTCATCTTTAAGATGATATCTTTTACGAGACCTGCGTTATCTGTACCTGTTGCTCCACAGATCCATGTACCGCCCCAATAGAAGCCCTGAGGTCCTGGTGTAGCGCCCCATCCACCGTTGTAACCGATAGATCCTTCGGTGTCAGCTGCCATAGAGAAGTTCACGAACCATGCTGGTCCAAAGTAGCAGAATACTTTTCCTTCCGGATAGAAGCCTTTCTTCCAGTCATCGCTCCACATATCATATGTTCCTGTCTCGCCTGCATCTACAAGCTCTTTGGAATCATCCACCCATTTCATAATGTTGTCATCAATATTGATCTTGCCATCAACAACCCATTTGGAAGTAACGTTGTTGGAATATACACGGTAAGTATCGTTTGCGGAAGATGTGATGGTGTAGCCGGCATCTTTCATCTTCTTTGCTGTATCATTGAATGTATCCCAGTCTTTTACATAGTTCTGAACTTCTGAAGGATCATCAGATCCTAATACTGCTTTTGCTGCATCTCTGTTATAGAATAATACGCCAGGACAGCCCTGCCATGAAACACCTTTTAATACACCGTTGGAATCGGTAACAACATCTTTGGTGTACTGATACTGTTTGGAAAGATCTGAATCAGTAATTCCAAGATCTGATACTGCCATTGTGTAGTCGGTATCTACATATTTTAATGCATAATCAGCTTCTACTAAAAAGATATCAATCTTGTCATCTGCTGCTGCATCGGCCTGTTTTAATAAGGTTGCGTCCAGGTTGTTCTGATATGCATTGTCATCATTCGGTGTAATGTTCCATTTTACAGTTACATCACCGATCGTACCTGTGGTTGCATCCACCTCTGTATATCCAGGATAATGATCTGTAACACGGCTCTTGAACTCTTCGTTCCAGCAGTAGATGTTAAGTACTTTTCCTTCATCGGAAGCACTCGCATCTGAAGCTACAGCTTCGGTAGCCGGAGCTGCCTCATCTGTGGCTGCGGCGTCACTGCTGCCCGTATCT
>ERZ824598.4215-NODE-4215-length-11129-cov-17.163085_pt1 | contig 11129 bp, 7 predicted proteins | sample MGYA00519934_ERZ824598 | MGnify/ENA primary metagenome ERZ824598 (study PRJEB31778, sample SAMEA3449177) | human gut metagenome | biome: human gut; feature: human-associated habitat; material: faeces | place: United Kingdom | collected 2010/2012 ... | reverse complement strand
TGTGAAATGAACTTTTCATTTTGAAACGCGCGAACATTTCGATTTGCGGATTATACCATAGATTATGCACTGTAAAAAATGCTGATCAGATTATTGTAATGAAAGGAGGACGTGTTATAGAGCATGGAACACATAAGGATCTAGTTGATAGAAGAGGTGCGTACTATACTTTAGTAAAAAATCAACTTAATTTAGATATTTGAAAAATTTAGTTTATGGATCGTGGTAAATCGGACAATATAGAATTAAGAAGCGAAGAAGTTCAAGAGTTGATGGGGCATGTACCACCATTAATTTTACGTATTGGCATTAGTATTACTGTTGCTTTTGTCTTTGTGTTTCTATTGGTTGGTTGTATCATGAAATACCCTGAAGTATTAAGTGTTGATGCTAAGTTTATAACCGATGAAAGTGTTGCTGACATAAAGGTTCCTTGTGATGGAGTTTTGATAAAGTTGTTGAAAAATTCAGAAACAGATGTATCTTGTGGAGATACAATAATGGGTATTGAGCATTATTCTATTCCGTATAATAATTTGGATACTTCTTATGTTGTAGCCACGACTGATGGTGTTGTTTATAAAACATCATTTTGTCTTTTAAATGAACGTGTAAATAAAGGTACTTGTTTATTTGTAATTAAAAAAACTAGTGCTTTAAAAAATATATATTGTATAGCGTATGTTTCATGCAACGATATTGGCAAGATTGAAAAAGGGCAAAGGGCTGAAGTTTTAGTTGAATCAGTCGTACTCAAGATGCACGTAAACAATAAAACATTGGTACCCATGCATAACGGTATGTATCAAGTAGAACTTGTACAAGATAAAATTGATGACGAAGTGTCTCCTTTTATTTTATCTGAAAGAAAATGTAGTGCAAAAATTGAGGTTGCAGATGAAACTATATTCGAAAGATTTTTCGTAAAACGTTTTAAACAAATGTTTCTCAAAAATAAATAGTCTTTAAAATGGATATTTTGAAAAAGTATAATTATTTGATTGTGGGATCTGGACTCTTTGGAGCTACATTTGCTTGGTGTGCAATGAAGGTTGGAAAGTCGTGTTTGGTAATCGATCGGAGACCAAATCTTGGCGGTAATGTATATTGTGAAAATATAGAAGGCATCAATGTGCATAAATACGGTCCACATATTTTTCATACATCTGATAAGCAGGTTTGGGATTTTGTCAACTATTTTGTCGATTTTAATCGCTTTACACTTAACACATTGGCAAATTATAAGGGTGAGATATATAATTTGCCCTTTAATATGAATACATTCTATGGAATGTGGCATACAAAGACGCCGGCAGAAGCTCAAGCTGTAATAGAAAAACAACGCTTCAAAGGTATAATTGGCAATTTGGAGGAGCAGGCTTTATCGCTTGTCGGTCGTGACATATACGAAAAACTTATAAAAGGATACACAGAAAAACAGTGGGGTAGGCCATGTAAAGATTTGCCATCATTCATAATACGTCGTTTACCGGTAAGATATGTATATGATAATAATTATTTTAATGACCTGTATCAAGGAATTCCAATTGGTGGATATAACAGGTTGATTGAAGGTTTGTTAAAAGGTGCTGACACAAAAACAAATATTGATTTTTTTGACGGGTTGCATAAAAGCTGGAGAAATATTGCGGATAAGCTAGTCTACACTGGTAAAATGGATGATTTCTATGAGCATAAATATGGTAGACTTCAATATAGGTCTCTGAATTTTGAAAAGGAAATATTGGATGTTCCAAACTATCAGGGGGCTGCTATTGTGAATTATACAGATAGCGACACTCCTTTTACACGAATTATTGAACATAAGCATTTTGAATGTTTAGGTGATGAAGTTTACAATATTCCGAAGACAGTAATAACACGTGAGTATCCATCAAAGTATGTTGATGGCTGTGAGGCTTATTATCCAGTAAATGATGTTGAGAATAACAATTTGTTTGCTGAATATAAAAAACTCGCAGACAAAGAAATGGATATCATCTTTGGCGGGAGACTTGCAGAATATAGATATTATGATATGGATGGTGTAATCAGAAGTGCATTGGATAAATGGGAGAACATAAAAAGTAAACTATAAAATTAAAATACTATGGATAATGGATGTTTTGAATGCAACAATGTAATGCATAACAATTGTGTAGTTTTTACTACACATAAATTGAATGTAGATATTATTAATTATTTGTTATATATTAAAGACGAAATTCGCGGAATTATGGATCTGCTAATTCTTTATGATAATTCTGTTAATCCTATAATCGGAAGTGATTATCCTGATTTCAATTTCTGTTTTTTTAATTCCGAAAAGCTTAATGGATTTTTCCATCAAAATAATAAACTTTTACCGAATACATTAATGCCATTAATTGAATGTTCAAATAAATATCATTATAAACATTACCTGTTAATGGAAAACGACATAATCTTAAATGGTAGCTTTAGGAGTTTTGTTGAAAAAATTAATATTGACGATAATGTGGATTATATACATATTGCCAGCGATATTGAAGGTGGTCCGGAGAAGCATTGGCCTATAAAATATATTAGAAATAATCCCTTTGATAATTTATATTTTGCTTGGTGTCAGCTATTCTATATAAGCCGAAAGCTCTTGCAGGAAGCCGAAATATTTATTAAAGTAAATGATTCATTTCACTATGAATTTTTACTTCCTACTATTGCATACGATGGAAAGTTCATCGTGCGACAATTTGAAAATTTAGGTTACAATTTTCAAATTTCATGGGGACCTTCTAAGAAGTATGAGTATAAATACATTTATGAAAAAATGAAGAATACTTTTTATCATCCTATAAAGAATCTTGGTATAGTGGATTTTGTACATACCAAAAGATTTGAATGATTTTTTGAATTTTGGCTTTTATTTTATTAGTTATGAAACAGGTTTTGTTATTTCTTTGCGGAAAAACGGATGATTGCGCAATAGATCAGTTCTTGAAACTGAAAAATATTGGAGATAAATGTAAGTTAGACGTTTTTTTTCTGTATCATCAAAAAGACACATGTGTCCCAATGATAATACATAATTATCCTCATTATATATTCCAATCCGATATTTTGTTTTCTATGGGATATAAGCCTATATCAGATAGTTTGATTCCTGGTAGTAATCACTTTCCATTGTTGAAGTTTTATAAAGAATTTCCACAATATGATTATTATTGGTTAGTGGAGGATGATGTCCGTTTTACAGGAGATTGGAGTGATTTTTTCGATGCTTTTGAGATGGATAATTCTGATTTTATATCTTCATATTTAAGAAAATATGCTGATGAACCCGATTGGCCCTGGTGGGGAAGTTTGAAAAATTGTGGAACAGGTGTGGAAACGTGTGATTTGGTACATACTTTTAATCCTATTTATAGAATATCAAATAGAGCCTTGGAACGTGTTGACAAATGCCTGAAGGATGGTTGGAGCGGACATCATGAGGTTTTATTTCCGACTCTTCTTGCAATGAGTGGTATGAGTGTGCGGGATTTCAATGACGGGAAATCAATGTTTTATTTTAATGAGACATTTTCACATCTCCCTTTAAAACCACAGAATGTACGACATAATGTACTTTACCATCCGATAAAAGAAAAGTATTTGAGGAATTTGCGTAAACTCAAGCAAAACTGTGTGATTTCTGCAGTTGGAAATAACAGCCTTCATGAACAATGGATTTCTAATGGGGCAGATAGTAATTTCGATATTCATTTGATAGTATATGACTGGTCATATAATAAATGGTATAATGGTGTGGATTTTATCAGTTATAGAAAAGGCTATAAGATGAAACTGGTATATGACTATTTATTGTCGCATCCAGAATATATAGAACATTACGACTACTTTTTTATTTTGGATGATGATATTTCTACAGATGCAATCGGCATTGAAAAATTTTTCAGACTTATGAAAAAATATCAACTTGAGATAGCTCAACCTGCATTGAAAGAGTCTTATTATACTTATCCGCAGACTTTGAGAGACAAAATGTGTGCGTTGCGCTACACTAATTTTGTAGAAATTATGGCTCCTTGTTTCTCGCGTCAAGCATTAAAATTTGTATTGGAAACATTTAATGCCAATGAAAGTGGTTGGGGAATAGAATACCATTGGCCTTTTCTTATAAATTCAAATAAAAAGGATATTGCGATAATTGATTCCGCTTCAATGGTGCACACACGTCCGATTCAGTCTTTTAGTGAAAGAAATTATCGTGATTTGTATGAGTACCTGAACAACAATAATTTAACCAAAGATATAACCGAATACGATGCTGTTCCATTTGATGAAAGCCAATATTCGTGTAAGGCAGAATTTAATGAAGAGAGGGCTGCACTAAAAAATAGTCTTTTAAGCTTGAAGGAATATGCTTGTAAGATTGTTAATAAACTTTCTTCTTCATGTAGAATAAGTATGAATGGAACTGTTGGTATGGCTTTGTATTTGGCTTTGTATTCGCGAATATCAGAAGATAAAAAGTTCGCAGATTGGGCTTTGCATATTATTGAGAGAGAAGGTATGTTTCTTGATAGAATAAAAAATGACATGAGCTTGTTTAGCGGTCTGCCTGGTTTTTGTTGGAGCATTGAATGGTTGGCTCAGAATGGATTTATATATAACAATACATCCGAAATACTTGATGAGATTATACCGTTAGTAAATGAGACAGCAGTGAAGCAACTTGATTCTTTCTCTGAAAATCAATTGAAAGAACTTGGATTATATTATGAGTTAAGATGTAAGAATATCGAAAATAATCGTTATGATTCTTTTGTTGAAGAAGAGCATATATTGAAGTCTATATACGATAGACTTCATGACGAGTCGTATGTTAAGAACGTATATAGTAATGGTTTGGACAAGGCTCTTATATGGTTGTATTCTTCTTTTTGGAATGAATTCAATATTTTTGACGATTCTTCGTTGGATGACAGTTGGAGCCTTATGAATACAATATATGAAACTTATGTAAACTTAGATGCTCAAAACTCAAACATATATACTTGAAATAATGATATGATTTAAACTCTATAAAATTTGCACCGGAGAGGAAAAACGTGTATGCTTCATCTCAGACACTTAGCGTTTGTATTGTAATAATGATTTGCAAGAAATATTTTAAAGTCCTAAAATTGCAGACGTAAAACATCTCATAAAGGTTAAAAATAAAAAGTGTTGGGCCTTAGGTTTTAAAAGAATGTTAGTGAATAAGTGAGGCCTTATGAATTTTGATTGTTGCAAAGACGTCATAGGTGAAATTTGATGTGTGAAAATGAATTTATTGTGAGATATGGGAGATGTGCGTATCTTTAGGTTGTTGTATTAGTTGGTCTGTAGCAGGTGATTCTGCTTTAGAACTGGACAATATTTAAAGTATGACAAAAGGTACACAAACCTGTTAAGATATTAGTCTGTTAGATGCTTATCCGATTTTTAGGTTTACAGATACGTTAAACCCTTTCCATATCTATTTTTACCTTGTTTTATATGTACTTTTCTTGCTTGCTAGGGTAAGATGTTTGGTGAATAAAATTTTGAAATCTTTAGTACATGTGTTCTCTAAGAATATTATACAATTGGGATTTATTGTATTATTTGTTTGTGATAAATTGTTATTACAAATTATGTGTTACATGCTTTTTTGTTCTTGATTATTAGTGAGTTATAATGTGATGTGTAATATTGGTTTTGTTGGACTTTGAGAAATAGCTAATATTGCATCAAGAAAAATAATGCAGAATTAAGTTATGGAAACAATCTTTGTAATGTGTTTTGCATATACAATGATTATCACATACTGGTTTTGTTTCTTTTTTGTTAGATTTAAATATAATGGTTGTATTTATTGATACGTTAGCCTTTGTTTTGATCTTGTAAATTATAATTAACACAAACATAAAGTAATGAAAATATGAACTTGTTCAGTTTAAAATTTAGGTTTTTGGTAGTGTGTGTATTGGCATTTCTATTCTCTACCTTTGAGTCTTCTTCTGCCGGTTTTCCCTCCAGACGCTCAATTTTACAGGCGAACCCTGATTTACAGAAGGTTCTGGACCATTGTGTAAATGATTCTTTGAAATATGAAGCCGCTTTATACTTGATAGATAATCTTCCATACCATTATAGTTCTGTAGGAGACGCTTTAGAGCCTTATCGTTTGCAGTTGGATCTTTTTTCGCAGTGGAAAATGTCTCGAAGAGAGATTGTTGATTCAGTACGTACTAAATATGGAAAGTGGAATATTTCAACATTGAAGAATATTAGTGACGTGTATATTGACCCCAACATATTGATAGATAATATTGATTGGGCTTTTAAAGTTTGGCGTGAACAGCCATGGGGCAAGAATATTTCTTTTGAAGATTTTTGTGAGTATGTACTTCCTTATAGAGTTGGCAATGAAGAATTGAAACCTTGGCGTAGGGATATATATAATCGTTTTAAGTACATTATTGACAGCCTGAAAGACTGTGAAGGTATTGATGACCCAGGTTTTGTTGCAAGTGCAGTTTTGGACTCTGTTGCAAAATTGCCTTATCATTTTACTGATTTCTTTTCTGCCGATCTTCATGTTGGCCCAGATATTGCTTATTGGCGTTCTGGAAGTTGTTTGGATTTAACGGATGCAATGGTGTATATATTTAGGGCTTTGGGAATTCCGTGTTCTATTGATATGATGCTGATGAGGGGGGATGGAAATGCTCCTCATTATTGGAATGTTACATTTGATTCTTCTGGAAATCAGAAATATTTCTCATTGCTCTATCGTAGACATAGATTGCAATCTGTTGCTTATTATCCTGATATAAAAGGAAAAGTGTACAGGCAGATGTTTGCTTTGAATAAGGAAATGGTTGACTCGATGGCTGTTTTACAGGATTCTGTACATCCTCAATTCAGGTATCCTTGTTTTTATGATGTTTCATATATGTATTTAGGTGATAAGGCGTTGCAGTTTTCTTTAGGAGATTCGGCTTTTTATCATAAAATTAGTCCAGGTGATGTCGTTTATGTATGTCAATCCAGAGGATTACAATGGGTACCGACTGCTTGGACTGTATATGATGGAAGTTCTGCAGAAGTAAATAATATTGAAGGGGATGTTGTCTATAGATTGGCAACTTTTAATAATCAAAAATTAAGGTTCCTGACAGATCCTTTTTTATTGGAAAGTGGTAATGGCAATATTCGTTTTTTCAGAGCAAAGAATGAGTTTGTCAATGTTGAGCTATTCTATAAGTTTAGTTTGAAAATTGAATCTTATTTGCCACGTATGGTTGGTGGTGTATTTGAAGGCAGCTGTACTCCTGATTTTTCTGAAGTTGATACATTGGCTGTTATAGATTCTATACCTACACGCTTATGTACTAAGTTGAGAGTCGATTCAGATAAAAAATATAGGTATTTGCGTTATTTCGGTCCTCGAAAAGGATATTGTAATATTTCTGAAATCACATTCTTAGGTCCTAATGATGTGAAGTATTCTGGAACGGTAATAGGAAAACCTGGCGTCAAAAACAAAAAATACACTTATGTAAATGCTTTTGATGGTGATCCTTATACCTCGTTTGATTATCCGGAGCCTTCCGGCGGATGGGTCGGACTTGATTTAGGTGAACCAAAGAGTGTTGAGGCTGTTGTTTTTTCGCCACGCAATCATGACAACTTTATTAGAAAAGGAGATGAATATGTTTTATTCTATGAGTCTGGAGGTAATTGGAATTTTGCCGGGATGAAAAAAGCTTCTTCAGACTCATTGACCTTTAAGGTTCCTAAAGGTGCCTTGTTGTTCTTAAGCGATAGAACGAGAGGTGTGCAGGAGCGTATATTTGAATATCGTGACGGAAAGCAACTTTTCTGGTAATGAAAGGTATATAACTTTTATTTATTAACATAAAAAATAATTATTATGAAAAAAAAGAATTTTTTATTTGCGGGAATTGCCATTTTGGCTTGTAGTGTATTTGTATCTTCATGCTCAAAAGATGAAGATTATGCTGGTGTAGATTATTATGAAGATTGGACACCTGAACAGTTTGAAACTTTTGCTTCGAAAAGTGTTTCTATTCAAGGTGAAGATAATAATGATAAACCTACTAGTATTACATTAGCAACAGAACGTTATGAAACAAATGTATATTTTACGATAGATACAGAAGACGAGGATACATTGGGACATGGAAATCCTAGTATGGTAAATAAATTTGTGGATTATACAGTTTCCGTAATAGAGCTATATAGGGGCGAAGCCTATAGTAATACTTATGATGTATACGTAGATGTGAGTCGTAATACTTCTGATAATGTTTCAATTTCAGCTGAACTGGCGAGCATAAATGTTGAAAAAAAGTGGCATCTGTTAATGTAACTTATACTTACAACTATCAATGGTATGGACATTCAAAGACTGCCAAGGAATATGACGTAGTATTAGTAGAGTGGTTTTAATTCTTGATATATTAGCGTCCACTAAAAATATAAAAGTTCTTTGAATTATTGAAATTCAATTTGTTATAAGCAATTTTGCATTTCCGAGACTTGAACTTAAATATGCGTTCAAAATCAGTCCCTTAAGTTTAAAGACGAGTACGTTTTCTCTCGATTAGTGAAAATCCTTGGTTACGAGAAATTCAAATACATTGTGAAAAAATTCAATTGCAACAAGTATATCAATAGCTATTCCTGTTGCAATCAACTGTTTACGACGATGTTTGGTCAGTTATCTAAGAGAGAGGCTCCAAGATTTGGTTGTGGCAATGAAGCTCATGCCGGAAAGCTTAAAAATCTTTGAATAGGGAAATCTGTAACGAAGGGTAATCTCAGCAAGACTGATGAGTAACGTAGCTACAGCATCTTCGAGGAGTATGCGACATTCGTGATTGCCGAGACCCGCAAGCGTAGAATCAATAAGATTTTCGAGCTTGAGGGTCTGGTTTACGCATTTGACTCTACAACGATTGACCTGTGCTTGTCTGTGTTCGAATGGACAAGATTTCGCAAACATAAAAGCTGAATTAAGTTGCATACGCTATACGATATTGAAGCGGAAGTATCTGTATTTGTGTATATTACACCTGTCAATATTCACTATTCAGAAGCTATTCCATACGAATCAGGAGCGTATTACATATTCGACAGCGATTATAACGATTTCTGCAACCTTAACACTATAAATTGCATAGGTGTTTTCTTAGTTGTATGAGTCAAAACAAACATACGTATCAAGCACAAGACCTATTAACTAAGATTGCCTGAAGGTGTAGTTTCGGATGTAATCGGATGCTTTACGGGTTATAAAAGTTTTAAGGAGTACCCCGAAGAACTTTGAAAATCCATCGTTGAGAATTCCGAAGACGGCACACGATACATCTTCCTGGCGAACAATCTTGACGCATCTGGGGAGTTGATATCATCGCTTTATCGAAACAGATGGAGTGTTTAACTGTTCTTCTAATAGATAAATCAACACTTCAGGATTAAGAAGTTTGGGAGTATATCAGAAAGCGTTATGCGCATACAAATCTATTGTGCTATAATTGCTTACTGGTTAATAGCAATAGTTCAATACGATATGAAATTTGAACGCAGCATTTATGAAGTTCTCCAAATCCTCGTAATCTTTCTGACAGACAAAACATTTCTATGTGATTTGTTAGACAAATCGAATTTCAAAATGCCAAGGATCGATATGTTTCAAGTGAACCGAATTTATTTAATTTTTAACCTTGTCCATTTTTAATGGACTGTAGTGTTCTTGATAATATTGTATGTGCAAACATGAAAAAAAATCTTTATTTTTTTCTGTATAGTTGGATTTGTAATTTCTTCATATGGTCAGAACGACAGCCTGTCTCTTCTGCGCTATCCTTCTATGATAGACGCCTTCAACCGTGCCTATCCCCAGGAGAAGGCATATCTTCATTTCGACAACACTGGCTACTTCATAGGCGAGACAGTGCGTTTCAAAGCCTATGTGGTCGACTGTTCCCTCGACAGTCTCAGCCGTCTGAGCAGTGTCCTCTATGTCGAGCTTGTAAGTCCTGGCGGTGACGTGCTTGAAACACGCAAGATCCGTCTGGAGAAGGGACTAGGCATCGGCGATATAAAGCTGGACAATGTCCTTACGAGCGGTTTCTACGAGATACGTGCGTACACCAGATGGATGGTTAACTGGGGAAGCGAAGCCTGCTTCTCGAGGGTATTTCCGGTTTTCCGCCGTCCAGAGAAGGAGGGCGACTACTCCCGCAAGGTCATCGACGAGAAGAGCGGCGTATGGCGCCTTCCCGACTACCGCGATACTCCGAAAGACCCTCTATTCTCCTCTCCTGTCAAGGTCGGCTTCTATCCCGAGGGCGGCCGTCTCATCGACGGTGTCGAGACCACAGTTGCCGTGGACATAACAGGTAAGGAGTTCACCGACAGCATCCGCGGCAGCGTCCTTTCATCAGACGGCGACACTCTTACCTCCTTTGTATGCGGTCCCGAGGGTCGCGGTCTTTTCCGGATCACCCCTCCAAGCGAGGGCATGCGCCTCGTCCTCTCCGAAGGCAGGCGCAGGGGCTACGAGCTTCCTGCTTCAGAGGCCGAAGGCTGTGCTCTTTCTGTCGATGCAGTTTCTTCTCCAGAACGCATCATCGGCGGAATCACCGGTACTGGTTCCTATATAGGCACAACGGTTGGCATGAACGTCCTCCACAGCGGTTATGTTGTCGGTTCGGGCATCTACAGGTTGGGCAGACGTCCGAGCCTTTTCACGCTCAGGCGTTCGGATCTTCCCGAAGGCGTTAGCGAGATAGTTGTCTACGATGCATCCGGCCGCATCCTCTCCAGCCGCATGATATTCGTAATCCACGAACAGTCTGTTTCCGACAGCATATCCATAGTCCCTTCAACATCTGTTCTGTCTCCCTGCGGCAAGGTCCGTCTGGACATAACCACCCGTCCCGATACAGAACTTTCCCTTACGGCCTGCGACGTCTCTACGATGTGCACAGGTCCTTCCGGTGGCGTCCGCAGCTGGCTCCTTCTTTCTTCCGATCTCCGCGGATATATTCCAAATGCCGACTACTACGTTGAGAGCTCCGATCTTCCCC
>ERZ824598.4204-NODE-4204-length-11153-cov-4.160389_pt1 | contig 11153 bp, 6 predicted proteins | sample MGYA00519934_ERZ824598 | MGnify/ENA primary metagenome ERZ824598 (study PRJEB31778, sample SAMEA3449177) | human gut metagenome | biome: human gut; feature: human-associated habitat; material: faeces | place: United Kingdom | collected 2010/2012 ... | reverse complement strand
AAACGATCTTCCTGTAAAAGAAATACTGGAACATGAAAATATATTTGTGATGGATGAATATAGGGCGGCACATCAAGATATCCGTCCAATCAGTATCGGACTTTTAAATCTTATGCCGTTGAAAGAAGATACCGAACTTCAAATTTTAAGATCACTTTCAAATACGCCGCTCCAAGTAGATGTGACGTTTGTTCGTATGACGAGCCATGTTTCTAAAAATACATCAACGAGTCACATTTATAAGTTTTATGAATCATTTGAAGATATTAAAATGAGAAAGTTTGACGGATTTATTATTACGGGTGCGCCGGTAGAACAAATGGAGTCTGAAGAAGTTGATTATTGGCAGGAATTGACAGAAATTATGGAGTGGACAAAGACAAATGTGACATCAACACTTCATTTGTGCTGGGGAGCGCAAGCGGGTATTTACTATCATTACGGGATCAATAAAAAAGCGCTTCCGAAGAAATTATCCGGTGTGTACAGACATCGCGTGAGAAACAGGAAGATTCCTCTTGTAAGAGGTTTTGATGATGTGTTTATGGCGCCTCATTCAAGACATACGGAAGTTCCTCAGGAACTTTTGGAGAAGGATGACAGAATCATGATTCTTGCAGATTCTCTTCAGGCAGGTGTATTTATGTGTATGGCCAAAGAAGGGCGTCAGATATTTGTGATGGGACATCCGGAATATGACCGTATGACTCTTGATTCAGAATATAAGCGTGATATAAGCCGTGGATTAAATCCTCAAATTCCGGAAAATTATTATCCCGATGATGATTCGGAAAATAAACCGGTACTTACATGGAGAGCACACGCCAACAACCTCTATACGAACTGGCTTAATTATTACGTTTACCAGGTGACACCGTATGACTTGTACGGAACGCCATTTACAACTCCTTAAAACCCAGTATTTACAAGGGTTTCAAGCATTTAACTATTACCTCCATTTGTGAGCTTATTATAATTATCCAGATAAGTCTGCGCAAGTTTTGGTTTATTCAATTTTTTGTATACGTATGCAAGATTGTAATGAAATTCCGGTACATCAGATTTAAACATTATTGCTTTATTTAAATTTGTTTTAGCCTTTTTAATTTCACCCATCTGTATATAAGTACAGGCCATATTGTAAAAAATATACGGATTTTCTTTGTTTAAAGAGGCAGCCTTTTTATAATTCTGAACAGCCATATTAAACTGGCTGTTCTGCGCGTAATTATTAGCAAGATTGTAATAAGCTTTGTAATATTTCGGGTTTACGCTTATTGCTTTTTGATACATAAAAATAGCGTTATCTTTTTCACCTTTATCCTCAAGAACATTACCCAGAATTAACCAATCTTGAGCAGAACGTTCTTTTTCATCAATCTGCAAAATTAAATCCATAGTTTTATTATAATTGTTATCACTGTAGAATGCTGTTGCCTGTTTTGATAAATCTTCAGAGGCGAAACAGGCACATCCTGCAAATAATAAAGCTGTAATTAAAAATCTTCTCATAACTAAATTATAAAAAAAAATTATAAATTTATCAAATACAGGACTTATGTTATATTGTGTTTATGAGGTCAAACAAGATAAAATTCTGGTTATTAATATTGCTTCCCTGCTTTTTATTTATAATAAGCAGTCTGCTTATAAAATATCATCCTCAACCAATATGCCTGTGGAAAAATTTAAGCGGTTATAATTGCCCTGGCTGCGGTATAACTAGGGCATTTCACTCTTTGTGTATTCTGGATTTTAAATCTGCTTATAATTACAACCCGGGTATATTTATAGTTGCACCGCTGCTTTTATACATATGGCTTAAAGAATTAGTAAAATGCCTAAATACATAAATAATAAAATTTGCTATACTTTTCAAGGGGTTTCCTTTTAGGCTGGTTAAGCGTACACTGTATTCTGCTTATTTGAACAGCAACTGTTCTCGCAACAAAATGAACCTTGAAATAGTTTTTTTTAGATGATAAACTGATTTACGAAGAGAAGATAAGGAGTATTAAATTTATGGTCTGTTTAACATCAAACAAAATTGATACTAAACTCGTATCAGAAGCACTAAAAGCATTAGGAAAAGATAATTTTGCTTTAATTATTCACGGAAGCAGTTTCCCATCTAAAGATGGAGAAGATACTGGATTTGGAACATTCAATTCTGCAGCAGGACGCGATGTAATTGACTACGCTCACGGCATTTTCAACGCTTTGCAATTAGGACCTGCCGGAAAAACAAAAAGCTCAGACTCATCACCTTACTGTGGTACAATTTTCTCAGGAAACCCGCTTTTTATTGACCTTAAACAATTAACAGAAAAGAAATGGGACAATATACTTTCACAAGAAACTTTTGAAAAAGTTGTTGCAGGAAATCCTAATCAAAATAAAGGTAAAACCGCATACTCATATATTATGAAGGCTCAGAATGAAGCTCTAAAAGAAGCCTGGGCAAATTTTAAAGAAATCCATGGCGGAATATTCGGTTCTTCCTTAAAAAAAGAATTTGATAAATTCAAAAAAGAAAACAGCTTCTGGTTAGATAATGACTCCTTATATGAAGCACTTTCTATAGAAAATGATAATGATTTCTGGTACACATGGAAAAACGAAACAGATAAAAAGCTTATGAACCCGAAATCAGAAGAGGAAAAGAAAGCTTACGCAGCAAGAATAGAAGAAATCAGAGATAAATATTCTGACGAAATTGAGTTTTACAAGTTCTGCCAGTTTGTATTAGAAAAACAGAATGAAGAAACAAAAAAATATGCACTTTCGTCAGGCATAAAAATGATTGCCGACAGACAGGTAGCTTTCTCTGACAGAGATGCTTGGGCTTATCAGTCCTTATTTTTAGAAGGCTGGTATCTTGGCTGCCCGCCTGACTATTTCTCTAAAGACGGACAAGCATGGGGTTTCCCAGTAATGGATCCGGATAAAATGTTTAATGCTGACGGATCTCTTGGTGAAGGCGGTATTTTAATGAAAAACCTTTACAGAAAGATGTTCAAAGAAAATCCTGGCGGTGTTAGAATTGACCATATTGTAGGTTTAATCGACCCGTGGGTTTATAAAGTTGGCAAAAAACCAATGTGTGAGCAGGGTGCAGGAAGATTATACTCATCTCCTGAACATCCTGAACTTTCAAGATATGCAATCGCAAGAAATGAAGATTTAGACTGGACTCTTGAAGCTGACAAAGAAAAAAGAGTTAAAACTCTTTCAGAAGAACAAATAAAACTTTACGGCAGACTAATTGAAAAAATTGTTATTGCTGCAGCTAAAGAATGCGGACTTGATAAAAATGCAATCGTTTGCGAAGATTTGGGAACATTAACAAACCCTGTTGATGCTGTAATGAAAAAATACGAGCTTCAAGGCATGAGATTAACACAGTTTGTTGTTCCTGAAAAACCTGAACATCCATACAGATGCAAAAACATTGGTGAACACGTTTGGAATATGGTTGGAACTCACGATAACCTTCCGATTTCTATGTGGGCTGAAAGTATGATTAATACACACGAAGGTTATCTGCATGCCAAAAATCTTGTAGAAGATTTATTTGCAGAAGCTGAGAATAAAGACGATATTATTGTTAAACTTACTCAGGATAAAGAATATCTGAGATTTGTTAAATTAACAGAAATCTTTGCATCAAAGGCAAGAAATGTTCAAATCTTCTTTACAGATTTCTTCCAGATTAATGATGTTTACAATAGACCTGGAACATCAGGTGACCAGAACTGGTCACTTAGACTTCCAAACAACTTTGAGGAACTTACTCCAATTGATTTGCAGGCAATATTAAAAGCTGCAATCATTGCGAGAGGTAAAGAATTTGCATCAAAACATGCAAGTTTGATTGAAAAACTTTCTTAAGTTTGATAATATTAAAGCCGGAGCTAACGCTCCGGCTTTTTAGTTAATTAAGGAGTACATATTATGTTTATTCAACCTGTCACAGGTTATAGAAAGGTTGTTACCCCGGCGTTTAGAAGTCAGGCAGAAAATCCGTTACTAAAACAATCAGATATAACCAGACTAGATTCTAAATTAGTTATAGGCAGAGCACCCGGAGCCTGCCGTTATGAAAACCATCAGTATAAAATTAACTCAAATATTCTCGATAAAGATTTGCAGTTCTTAAAAAGTAATTATAATGTTGATACACTAATAGATTTAAGAGCAGGACATATTGAAGGTAATGAAATAACAAAAGAAGCAAACGCTGCTAAAAAAGCAGGAATGACTTACCTCAATCTACAGATGGATGGTGCTATAGCACCAAAACCAGACGAGCTTAAAAGCTTTTTCAACACAATCGACAAGGCAAAAGGTAATGTATATTTACATTGTCACATGGGACACGATAGAACAGGCGTGATGTCTGCCTGCTATATGGCAAAGGTTCATAAACTGAACGAAGAATTTGCTTTTCAAAAAGTTTTTGATGAAAGGGGAGTTACTCGTTTAAAATACATGTATGGACACCCTGATCAGTGTAAATTGCTTTCTAATATATTAAAATATCTAAAATTTTTCTAAAAAGAAAGGGCGGAAGCTTCGCTTCCGCCCGATAAGCTCTCTTTAAAATCTTATTATTCAACTACAGCACTGTAGCAGTCAGAACAAATAGTTTCGTGGCCTGCGTGTTCACCGAGTTTTCTATACTTCCAGCAGCGTTCACACTTTTCGCCTTCTGCATTTACTACCCATACTGTAATCCCATTTTCTGTATATTCATTTAAAACGCCTTCCGGTGCTGAATCTGAAACATATGCTTGAGAAGTAATAAATATATCTGCAAGTTCTTTTGCATTTGCTTTCAAGACATCTGCATCGCCGGATTTTACATAAACCCCAACTTCAAGCGAACTTCCGATTTTCTTATCAGCTCTTAGAGGTTCAATTGCTCTTGTCACAACCTCTCTTGTTTTAAGAATTTTTGCAAAATCTTCTTCTAACTGAGGATTATTCCATTCCTTATTTACTACCGGCCAGTTTGCAAGAAGAATACTTTCCAATCCGCCACGCTGGATTTCAGGAGTATTCTGCCAGATATCTTCTGCTTGATGCGGCATTACAGGTGTTAAAATTCTTACAAGAACCTGTAAGGTTTCATAAAGGACAGTTTGGCAGGCTCTTCTTGATAAAGACTTTTTACCTGCTGTATACAGTCTGTCTTTTACAATATCAAGATAGAATGAGCTTAAGTCAACTGCCGCAAAGTTTTGCAGGCATTGGAAATACTTATAAAACTCATAGTTATCAAAAGCAACAGTCACTTCTTCCACAACTTTATTAAGTTTATGTAGAGCAAACTTATCAATAGGTTTCAACTCTTCGTATTTTACATAATCTTTTTGAGGATTAAAATCAAAAATATTACCGAGCAAAAATCTTGCCGTATTTCTTGTTTTCTTAAAGATTTCTGCAAGCTGCTTAATTATGTTATCCCCGATTTTTGTATCATTTCTGTAATCAACAGAAGCTGCCCATAATCTTAAGATATCAGCGCCGTAATTTTTGATGATATCATCCGGCCTAATGTAATTTCCGAGAGATTTAGACATCTTTCTTCCGTCTTCTCCAAATACAAATCCGTGTGTTAAAACAGATTTATATGGAGCCTTACCTTGAACAGCCATAGAAGTTAATAATGATGACTGGAACCATCCCCTGTGCTGGTCAGAACCTTCAAGATACATATCAACAGGAGTATGGCCTAATTCATCAGAACGTTTCTCAACAACTGCTCTCCAGGTTACGCCTGAATCAAACCAAACGTCCATAATATCTTTTTCTTTTCTTATGTGTTTTTTTCCACACTTAGGGCATACAAAACCTTCCGGCAAAAGTTCTTCAGCTGTGCGTTTTACCCACGCGTCAGAAGATTCTTTTTCAAATATTTTCGCTACGTTTTCAATTGTTTCGTCACTAACTATAACTTCGCCGCAGTCTTCACAGTAGAATACAGGTATTGGCACGCCCCACGCTCTTTGACGAGAAATACACCAGTCAGAACGACCTTCTACCATGTTAGAAATTCTAGCCTCACCGCTTGCAGGTATCCATTTTACCCCTTTGATTGCATCTAATGTTTCTGCACGGAATTTATCAACCTTAACAAACCATTGCGGAGTTGCTCTGTAGATTACAGGATTTTTACATCTCCAGCAGTGCGGATATGAGTGGTTAATATCCGCTGCAGCAAGTAATGCACCGCAGTTTTGAAGTTTTTCTATTACAATTTTATTACCTTTATAATACGGAACGCCTTCTAAATCTTTATCACCGACGATTTCAGTCCAACAGCCTTTGCTGTCGAGCGGAGAGAATACTTCGATATTGTATCTATTCCCTACTTCATAGTCTTCAAGACCATGACCCGGCGCCGTGTGTACAGAACCCGTACCTGCATCAAGTGTTACGTGCTCGCCTAAGATAATTGGAGATTTTCTTTCGTACAAAGGATGTTTAGTATTTAAGAGTTCTAAATCAGCCCCTTTAACGGTTCCTATTACATTGATATCTTTTTCTTTCCAGCTAACGCCTTCAAGAAAATGCCCTAAAAGTTCCTGAGCAACAACATAAACATCATCTGTACCATTTACCCCAAAGAATGTATATTCAAATCGCGGATGCATACTGATTGCCATGTTTGACGGAATTGTCCAAGGAGTAGTTGTCCAAATAACAGCATAAACATTGTCATTTGGAATATTTACCAGCTGCTTAATTTTATTTACCCCTTCGTCATCAAACTTAAATCTTACATAGATTGATGTAGATGTATGGTCAGCGTATTCTACTTCTGCCTCAGCTAACGCTGTTTCACAGGAAGCACACCAGTAAACTGGTTTCAAACCTTTTTCAATATATCCTTTTTTGTACATTTCACCGAAAACTCTAACCTGTTCGGCTTCAAATTCAGGATTTATTGTGAGGTAAGGATGTTCCCAATCTCCCCATACGCCAAGACGCTTAAATTCAGACTCCTGTCCTTTCAAATTTTTATGCGCAAAATCTCTGCATTTTGCTCTTAATTCAGCAGGAGTCAAAGCTTCACGGCCGCCTTTGATATTCTTTACAACAGCGTTTTCAATTGGAAGCCCGTGACCGTCATAGCCCGGAACATAAGGTGAGTAAAAACCTGACATGGATTTATATTTAATAAGAATATCTTTTAAAATCTTATTAAGCGCTGTTCCAACGTGAATTTTTTCAGAGCTCAAATACGGAGGCCCGTCGTGCAGCACAAAAGAATTAGACTTGTCACGCTGAGCCAAATTCTTTTCATAAACTTTTATTCCCTCCCAGAATTTTTGAGTTTCCGGTTCTTTTCTTGTAGCATTTGCCCTCATCTCCAATGTAGTCTGCGGCAAATTCAAAGTTTCTTTATATTCCACCATGTCTATACCTCAATTTCCTTTTTATTTGTATTAAAATCTTTATTAAAGCTTACGTTATGCTTAATTTTGATAAGCGTATTTGTTTTAAGGTTTTTCATTTTTATAAAATCAGCCATTTTATTGTAATCAAATGCATTTTCCCATCTTGCAATAACAACAGTTGCAACACAGTTTCCAATTAAGTTAACAGTAGTTCTTCCCATATCAAGAATCTGGTCTATACCTAAAAGAACCGCTACGCCGAGAATAGGAATATTAAAGCTCGTCAGTGTTCCGGCAAGCACAATTAAAGAAGCTCGCGGCACGCCTGCAACACCTTTAGATGTAAGCATTAACGCAAACATAATCACTAATTGCTGCTCTATGGTTAAATGAATACCTACAAGCTGGGTGGAAAAAAGCACTGCCATTGCAAGATACAACGTAGAGCCGTCAAGGTTAAATGTATATCCTGTAGGCATTACAAACCCTACAATAGATTTTGGCACACCAAATTTTTCCATAATTGCCATTGCTTTTGGAAGTGCAGCTTCTGAACTTGCAGTTGTAAACGTTAAAAGAGCAGGTTCTTGAACAGCTTTAATCAAAGCGCGCAGAGAAATACCAACAATTTTGCAGGCAACATACATTACAATCAATACAAATACTGCAAGTGCAGAATATAGGGAAAGAATAATTTTCCCATAATTATATAATATTTCAATTCCGTTAGAGCCAACAGTATACGCAATCGCACCAAAAATACCTACAGGGGCAAAAAACATTACGTATTCTGTAAATTTAAACATTATAGACGCAACTGAATTTAAAATACCGACAACCGGTTCTGCTTTTTTACCAACAGCACATATAGCAAGTGCAAAAAATATACAAAAAATCACTATTTGGAGCAGGTTGCCATCAGCCATAGCCTGAAAAATGCTTGTAGGACATAGGCTTAAAAGTAAATCACCAAAAGAATTATGATGAGTAGTAGACGCCATCTCAACAATTCTGGTCAATCCTGTTTGCTCAGATGCAATATTTTTAATTCCAACACCAGGTTTAAAAAGATTAGCAAATCCTAAACCTATAAATAAAGCCAGTGTGGTAACAACTTCAAAGTATGCAATAGTTTTAATACCTAATCTTCCCAGACTCTTAACATCACCGTGTCCAGCTATTCCGACAACGAGAGTTGCAAAAAGCAATGGTGCAATAATCATTTTTACCATTCTCAGAAATATTTCGGCTAAAACATGAAGTCTGACAGCAAACGCAGGAAAAGCCCATCCAACAAGGACTCCTAATAATAGTGCCGCAAAAATCGCTATTGTTAATCGTGATTGTTTCAAAATCTTTTCCCTTACAGTATTTTGAGTAAAATAATTACCCTCATAACTCTTACTTTTTTAAGTATACTATAAAAAAACAAAAAGAAGAAACTAATCTACTGTAAAACCGGCAATCAATATGTTCAAAAGACATATTTTGCAGATACCCAAACCCTACCCCTCCCCTAAAAAGGAAACACGTCAGACTAGGGGGTGGGGTGAAAGATTCCGAAACTGGTTCGCAATGACAATATGTCTTGTTCCCTCGCTTGGAAAGGGAGGGGAAGGGTGGGGTGGAAAAAGATCCTGAAATAAATCCAAGATGACAAATAAAATTTCTTACCCTACCTTGAAAGGGGAGGGAATAGAGTTTTACAACAACTGTAGCGCTATACTTGGCGTCTGGTTTGCTGTTGCAAGCAAAGTTGCACTCGCCTGTTGTAATATCTGGTACTTTATATAATTACTTGACTCTTCTGCGATATCTGCATCCTTTATTGTAGACATAGAAGATGTTAAATTCTCTATATTTATACTTAATGCCTCGGTTACACTCTCCAAGCGGTTCTGTACTGCGCCAAATTCTGTCTGCTTTTTATTCACTGTCTCTAATATATTATCTATGACTGTTAAAGCATCCAAGGCACCTGCGTGACTCGTTACATCTATATTCAACTGAAAGCACAATGCTGTATCAAATGAGAGCTTAGAATTGTCACTTGAATCTATTCCTACCTGCAAGATAAACTCACGTCCACTATTGTTTACAGTTCCACTACCACCGCCACCGTAAGAAAAATCCGGTAAATCCACAGCCTTAAGCAAATTACTAAACTCCGTAGCACTTACACCAGACAAGGTTCCACTGTAAGTTCCTGATCCGACATCAGCCATTGCCCCATTTTTTGTTGAATCATAATAACTGTTTGTAATTGTAGGAGTCCCCGTCCCAGCATCATAACCTATAAAAGCTCCTTTATAATAACCTCCTCCTTGCACACTAGTATCTGTATAACAATCCGAGATATTTATTGACGAATTTGATACCCCAATAAAACCACCATCATAACCACCACCTGATAAACTACCACCGGCATAACAATTACTAAAACTAACAGAAGAAGCTAACTCTTCTGTAAAACCTGAAAAACCTCCCACATAAAAAGATGATGAGCTAGCTGAGACCTCAGCTACAGAATAAGAATTCTCAATCATTCCACCTATAGCACCACCAACAAAACCTCCTACATAAAATGCCTTACCTGTAGTTATAACCTCACATTCAGAATAGCAATTGTTTATATTCCCCATGTTTCCAGAAACAAAACCTCCCGCAGATTTTTCATCTCCAACACTGGTTATTTTTCCTGTGACATAGCTATTAGTTATATTACCAGTATTCATAGCAACAAGCCCACCAACCGTACCTCCTGTAATATCACAATTTTCTAAACCCAAAGAATCTATATTACCCATAGTAGCACCAAATAGACCTACCATATCTTCTGAAGTATTAATTGTCAAATTGGATATTACATGCTCATTTCCATTAAAGTTACCTTTAAAAAACTTTGTATCATCATTTCCATCTGCACCACCAGTACCAATACCACGGAAAGAAACACCTTTCATATCGATATCATTCATTAATTCAAAGGTAACATTGGTTGTATCGACTCCACTGTTTACCAAATCTTGGAGTTTTACCAAATCGTCACTCGTAGTTATATAATATGTCTCGCCGGACTGAAATGTAGTCTGATTTACTACACGTTTGCTTTCATCTACATTTGCAGTTGCTCCGCCTGTTCCGGCAGTTTCTTCGCCTTCAAAAAGTTTAATACCGTTATACTCGGTATTTGACATTACTCGATTTATTTCTTCTGTTCTGGCATCTATTTCTGATTGTATTGCATTGAGTGAATCATCGCCATAAGTGCCATTTGCCGCTTGCTCTGCCAAATCTCTCATGCGCTGTAAATGCTCGGTTATCAAGCTTAAGTTACTTGATGCTGTATCTATCAATGTTGTTCCCAACATCACGTTATCCATCGCCACATCATAAGACGAAAGCTTTACTCCCATATTATTGGCTATTGAATAACCTGCTGCATTATCTTTTGCACCGTTTATTTTAAACCCCGTTGTCATGCGTTCTATGGCTTGGTTCAAGCCATTCGTTGATTGGGTTAAGGAAGATTGCACTATTAAGCTTGATAAATTTGTGTTTATAGTAAGGCTCATATTATCACCTCACTATTTGTGGTATTTTTATAAACACATAAAAGAGCCGTAATGCCCGCAAATAAAGGGTTATACCCCCCCCCCCCCCCCGGGGGGGGCCGGGCCCCCCCCGCCCCGCCACTTACCGCCATATCCCTTTTATGGCTCATTCCGTAGGGAGGGGTCTTGACCC
>ERZ824598.4201-NODE-4201-length-11157-cov-13.021978_pt1 | contig 11157 bp, 9 predicted proteins | sample MGYA00519934_ERZ824598 | MGnify/ENA primary metagenome ERZ824598 (study PRJEB31778, sample SAMEA3449177) | human gut metagenome | biome: human gut; feature: human-associated habitat; material: faeces | place: United Kingdom | collected 2010/2012 ... | reverse complement strand
TTCTCTCTTCCTCACGGATCTTCTGTAAGATAACGTTCTTCGCATTCTGTGTTGCAATACGTCCGAATTCCTTGGACTCAATCTTCACGTTGATCTTCAGACCTACTTCTGCCTTCTTATTCAGCTTCTTGGCATCATCCAGACAGATCTGTAACAGATCATCTTCTACATCATCAGGTGTTGCTACGATTTCCTTAGTAGCATATACTAAATAATCACAGGTATTTCTGTCGATCTGTACTGTGATATTATCTGCTTTACCGAAATGGTTCTTGCAGGCTGTCATAAGAGAGTTCTCAATTGCCTCAAAAAGAGTCTCTTTACTGATCTCTTTCTCCTTTTCCAAAATATTCAGTGCTTCTAATAATTCTTTATTCATTTTTCCTTTACCCTCCTAAAGCTAAAAATCCAGCGTTAATCTGATAATTGCTATGTCAGATTTTGCAAAGACTAAATCTTTTTCTTCTGTCTGTATTGTAATGGTGTCCTTATCATAGCTTTTCAGGATACCTGTAAACTCTTTCTGCTTATCAATAGGCTTATAGGTTCTGACCTCTACTTCTTCTCCCAGGCTCTTCTCCAGATGGCGGTCCTTCTTCAATGCCCTGCCAAGTCCGGGGCTGCTCACCTCCAGAATATAAGCATCTGAAATGAAGTCTTCTTCATCCAGCTTATCTGAGAAAGCACGGCTGACATTCTCGCAGTCAATGATACTGACTCCCTCCGGCTTATCAATGTAAGCTCTCAGGTACCAGTCGCTTCCTTCCTTTACATATTCCACATCGTACACTTCACAGCCATTCGCCGCAGCGATAGGCGTCAGCAGTTCTTCTGCCCGTGCTTCATAGGCATCTTTCTTCGCCATTGCTTCACCTGTCCTTTTCCTGTTGTTGCATGTCAGAATAAAAGAGTGGACTCGCAAGCCCACTCTTTATCATCAAGCACTATAAATCATAATTGTATTGTAACACCTTATAAAAGACAATGCAAGAGGTTTGGATAAAAATGTCTTATTTTTTCTTAACATAACATCTTTTCCTGAAAAATGAAATACCATAGCACAGAACCTGATCGTAATTATCCTCGAATTCTTTCGCATACATTCTGTCATCAATCTGGGCAAGTGCCTCTGTGCAATCCGGCTCTAATCTCTCCAGTGTTCTGGAATATTTGGCTTCAAATACTGCTACACGTCCATTGTGTGGATCTATGACAACAACATCACTACGTCCTTCTCCATGTTCCCTGTTGGACTCTACCATGTATCCTGCTCCTGCGAAAATACCAGCCAGAAAAGCATGATAAAAGTCTTCCCTGTAATCATGATAACTGATCGTCATGCGAAGGAGTGTGTTCATCTCCCTGGTCATAGCCTCACTGTCTCCATCCCATACCGCAGTAAAGAGAGCATGTCTGTTCCAACTTCTGGCACTATCAGAAAACCATGTCTGAACCGTAGTTTCAAATATCTCCTGAATCTCCGCATTGGGAATAGCTAACGCAGCCAGCCCTTCTGGTATCTTCTCTCCAATATCCTGTTCTCGCACCTGTGTCAAATAACCTGTCAGATATAATATACTCCACAGATTATCCTCGGAAGCATGCAAATAATCATAAGTAAGATTCTCCTCTATTTTCTGGGTGATATAGCCACCAGACATGAGAATCTCAAGCTTATGCGTAATACTGCTGCCCGCATAATCAATGAAAGAACGAATAATTGCATTGTCACTTGTATTCTTCCAATAGCTTGCCGGCTTGGCTTTATCGTTTCTCTGAAGATCACGCAAGTAATTCATAACATCCCATGGACAATACACATCAAATTCCCCAAAGTGATATCCATCGTACCATTTTCTGACATTCTCTGCCTGCTCTGCAGCCTGCATTACTTCTAAAAGGCTGTCTACATCCTTCTGTGTAAATCCAAAATATTCATTTAAATGAGAAGAGGTTATTGTATCTGAAACAAAATTATTGGTTCCTGTAAAAATGCTCTCCTTCGCAATCTTCAGACATCCTGTCAGTACAGCAAATTGAAGAGACGCATTGTCTTTGAGTGTCGTACTCATCAATGCCTTGATTACTTCCATCATCTGTGCATAATATCCATGACTGCTGGCTTTAGCAACAGGAACATCATATTCATCCAGCAAAAGAATAACCTGTCTGCCATAATGCTGTCTCATCGCTGTGATCAAAAGAGCCAGACTCTTCTTTATCTCTGTAACAGAGGCTCTGCCCTCTATGATCTGATGCATAATTTCCTTATCATACGCATTGATATGAGCGCTGTCGAGCAGATACAGGTGTTTCTTATACAAATCAGTGATCGTAGCCGACAACATTTCATATGCACTTTCAAACGTCAGTCCATCTACATCTTTAAATGATAGAAATATGGCAGGATATTGATTCTGCCAACGTCTGCAAAGCTCTGTGTCTTTACTGATCTCAAGTCCCTGAAACAATTCTCTGCTGTCTGTCCGAATATCAAAGAAGCTGGACAGCATGCTCATGCCAAGAGTCTTGCCAAAACGCCGTGGACGGGTAATCAATGTAACGGCTGTTGATTCACTCTTCAAAATCTCAGCTATCATCCCGCTTTTATCTATATAATAATATCCTTTGCTGCGAATCTGTTCAAAGTCAGAAATTCCTACAGGAATATTCATGCGCATGTCTTCTCCTTATATATTATACGTTTGGTCTGTCATCCATTGCTGCTATCACCATTTTATCCATAAAAGCTTTAGAAGTAAACCCTTCATACACTTTTAATCCTTCTACAATACTTCTAATTCCTTTACTAATTTCACTTTCCGAGGATTACAATCCATATCCAATACAATATATGCCTTATCCCCATTCTTTGCAGACAACTCATATCTTTTCCACGCAGATTCCATTGATTTAAGCATTCCCCTTGGATCAGTATCGAAACCGGTATTTACAAATTGGATTGAATACTTTCCATGTTGCTCCTGAAAAGAAAGAAAATATTGCTTCTCTGTGTTATTTTTGCCTTCTCCAGTAAAAATCAATACAGCTCTTCTCTTACGTCTGACATCATTTCTCTTTTTCTTTTGAAAATTTCTGTCTGCCAATCAAAGCACCTCCCCTGCCTGGAGGAATGGGATTGCGCCATATCTTCCCATCAAATAGCCCTTCTCAATATTTTCTGTCTTTCGAACAGAAAATTCATCAAGAGAATACAAATCTGTTACACCACTTTTAGAATCTTTCTCTGTAAAATAGATTTGATCTCTTCTAAACATATCTAAAGAAAGGATTCCTGTTTCATGTGTTGTCACAATTAACTGTGCTCCATTCTTATTTACATCGGGATCTCTAAAAAGATTCATTATAAATTTTACAAGACTTGGATGCATGCTTTTATCTATTTCATCAAGAACAATTGTCTTTCCCTTTTCAAAGGCATCCTTCAATAAAGGACCATAAAAGAACAATAACTGTGTTCCAATGGATTCCTCTTGAAGTGTAAGTGAAAATTCTGTTTTCTCTCCATTCTCATCTACAACCGTATATCCTGTTGTAATTTCAACATCATAATGTTTACCTTCATTCGGTGGTATTATTTTACCCTGAACAACAATTTGAAATGGAAGTGCCGGTCCACCCATAACTTCTTTTGCATCTACTTCTATACTACTAATATTAATGTCCGCCTGCTTTAATAAGTTCTTCGTGAACTCAATATATTTTCTGTTTTCATCTGTTCGATACTTTTCAAAAGCAACTCCTCCCAATTCCATTACATCTGTAAAAGTATCAATGGATTCTGCTAACCATTCAAACGGACTCTTTGTACATTCTACATTCCATGTTGTTGCTGTTGCCAGGAACAACTTATTAGCAGTATTCATCTGATAGGCTGCCTCAAGTTTAACCTTATATGCTCTATTGAATTTAGGTTTTTCATTCTCATTTAAGTCAAATAGTAATGTTGGCTTCGATGTATTGTAGCAATATAAATATTCTTCAACGACTTTTTCAGTTGTTGCACTAAATCCATAAATGTATTTCCTACCATCTTTTGCAATAAAGGTAAATTCAAACGATGTAGGCTTATTTCTCGATTCAAAATCAAACTTAAACGGTGTCATAGGCAATTTATCAGTAACCTGCACATTATTTGAATTTCTTATCATTATTAATGCAACTGTAATTGCCTTAAAGAGACTACTTTTCCCAGAGGCATTTGCTCCATAAATTGCAACTGAATTAACTGCTTTATAGTCTCCTTTTGTAATAAGATTCTCAGGATGCTCGCTATCTTTTGATGGTTCAAGGCTTAGGTATACCTTATCTCTAATAGATAAAAAGTTTTCCACTGTAAATTGAACTAACATATGCTTGCCCCTCTCTCATTCATAATTGAGTCACAATATTATCATATGTTTTCTGTCCTTATTTTGCAACAATATTATTCGCATTTTTGCGTATTTTATTTATATATAGTAAAAATATTGTTTGTTGTTTACATTATTAGCTTATTTCATACAAGTACCCTTACTCCACTACTTCACTGATTCTCTTCCCTATCTGCCTTATCTTCTCTTCTGTATAATTTCTTTTCCTTAGTGTCTCCTGTAATGGATTCTCCCGGGCAAAACCAAGCATCCAGTCGAGGTCTGGCACTTCTTCCTGGAGGATTGCTCTACACTGTGGGTTACGAATCAGCACCTGTAGATTATCCATGAGGCTTCGATGTACACCAATCGCACCATCTGTTTCATAGGTAATATCCAGTGTTTCACCCTGCAAAGTGAAAGTACGGTTCTGTTTGTCTTTTGGCAATACCACATATGCTTCTCCCTGTGGTGGTACACTCACCATAAAATGCACATGATTTAAGTCCGGTGTCTCCCATGCAATACGGTATTCTCCTACCGGTGAGGGATATACTGCCTGGATGCTGCCAATACTGTAATTTATGTGGGGTATAATCTGTACTTTATGGAAGCCCGGTGCATCTTCTACAGGGTTCAGCCCAACCAGTCTCTTCCATATATAAGCAGCTACTGCTCCATACGCATAGTGATTGAGACTGTTCATGCCTGTGCTGGAGATATGTCCACTCTCATCCAGAGAATTCCAGCGTTCCCATACTGTAGTCGCTCCCAGATTCACTTCATGAAGCCAGCCAGGGTATTCTTCATTCAGCAATAATTTATCTGCAAGCTTCTCCTGTCCGTGGTCAGCCAGCTCTTCGCACAGAAGGGGTGTTCCAACAAAGCCTGTCTTTAGCTTATCATCTGCATTCTGTAGCAAAGTAAGAAGCTGCTGCAAAGCTCTGTCCTGACGGTTCAGCCCTTCATGCAGGGTAAGAAGTGCCGCAGTCTGTGTATTGATACAGCATCTGCCATTTGGCGAATAGTACTCTGCTACAATATCTGTTAAAATTTTATCAGCCAGTGTTTCATATTTGACGGCGATATCTTCTTTTCCAAGTAATCTGGCTGTACGTGCAGTAATCAGGGCACTCTTGCGGTAATAGGTATCTGCTATGAATCCCTCATCTGTGCCGCCTCTGACCTGTGAATCCCCTTCATATGGGCAATCCAACGCCAGCCAGTCTCCATAGTGGAACTGTCGTCTCCAGCCATGGTCTGTGCCATCTACTTTCGTAATGTAATCCACCCAGCCGCACATACTCTCGAAATGTTCCTGTAGAATCGTAATATCTCCAGTATAGAGGTACATATTCCAGGGCATAATGGTCGTAGCGTCTCCCCAGGCTGTTGTGCCTTTGCCAGAGCATGTCACTGCCGGCACGAAATCCGGCGCACAACCGTCTGCATTCTTCTGTTCCTGCTCCATGTCATATAAGTATTTGCGGTAAAAGGCATAGGGCTGCGCCAAAAAGCACGCTGTCTCGGAGAATACCTGGGAATCGCCTGTCCATCCCATACGTTCATCACGCTGTGGACAATCTGTAGGCAAATCCACAAAGTTACTCTTCATTCCCCAGCTTACATTAGAGAGGAACTGATTGAGCTTGGCATGTCCTGTCATCAACTGACTGTTCATCGGCATATCAGAATAAAGGGCATGGACTGTGATATCTTTCGGATCGAAATTCTCGATTCCTTCTATTTTCAGATATCGGAAGCCATAAAAGGTGAAATGTGGTCTTACAATATGCTCTTCACCATCTGATGTATAGTAGAATTCTGCCTTGGCAGTACGCAGATTATCACGGTAGAAATGTCCGTCCTGCAGCACTTCGCCAGCTTGAATGTGCACTCTTTGTCCTTTGGGGATATGTACTCTGAGAGTGAAGATTCCTGCCAGATTCTGCCCGATATCCAGTATCGTCTCACCTGCATCATTTGAAACAAGGGCAGGGTGAAATTCTTCATGTGTTCTCACCGGAACACTGAGTCTGTCTATCAGCTGTCCTTTCAGTGGTGTAGCTATTGCAACTGCTTCCACTTCTCCCTGCGGTAAGGTTTCATCCTGCCATTCTCCATCATAGATTCCTGAAAAGGTGATATTGCTTCGTCTGACCTGCCATGACTCATCTGTTGAAAGTACTTCTTTACTGCCATCTGCATATTCAATATGTAGTTCTGCCAGTACACGATAATCATTTCCATAAAATCCTACAGAAGAACCTTCAAAAGGTATTCTACTCTTGTACCAGCCATCTCCTGCCAGAATAGAAAGCTCCTTAGGACGAGACTGCATCATCTCTGTCACATCATAGGTCTGCGTCTGCACCCAGAGATGATACGCATTAAATCCCGGTGTCAACCAGTCAGCTCCTATCTTAACGCCATCCAGATATGCTTCGTACAATCCCAGCCCGCAGATATAGAGTCTGGCTTTGGTCACTTTCTTATCTGCGCCATCGGGAAGTGTATGATAGAATATCGGGTGTCTGTCATTTGCTCCTGTCGTTGTGATCCACTGCGCAGTCCATGGCTCCTGCATTTTACCAGTCTCAAAATAATTCACATCACTGGTGATGCTTTCCCCCTTCTCATTACAAACTGCTACCGTCCATTCATAACGGGTTCTGGGCTTTAATTCCACATCTAACGTTGTAGCAGCCATGTCAAGCTTCGCCCAACCGGTGTCTTTTACCACCTGTCCTGCACTGGATATCACAATCCTACTCTCCAGACTGCCCCTGCAATCCGTAATCCATGAGAAGGTAAGATGCCTGTACTGATATCCTATCGGATTCTCCATGTGGTTTACTTTACACTGTGTTATCTTCATATTGCGTTTCCCCTTTCGTAAAATCACACTTGCAAGCAAGTATTTTTACTTCATTATATCATGAACTTCGTTCATGATCGTCATTCGCCGTTCGGGATGAGCATGCAAGCATGTTCCCCCTCACTAACGCTCATTATATCATTAAGTTCATCTATTTTTCTCAAATATTTAACTGATGTCAGTTCCGGCTGTGTAAATTTATCATTCATATATTTTGTATAATCCTCAACTCGTTCAAATGGTTCATCTGCGAATAGACAAACTGCTATATATGCCACTTCACTGCTCTTCCTACTGCAATTTCCGGACTATAGTTTTCAATATAAATATGACCTCTCAAATCTCTGATTCCACTTTTCATTTTGCCCCATCGGAGCTTCTGAAACAAGTGCCGATATACTGTTACATATTTCTGATATAATACGCCATCTGATATTGAAATCTCTCTTCTGTAGTGTCAAGTTCTGTGCCAAGCAGTTTTTTAATGTTGGTGACACGGTAAATAATGGTGTTGCGGTGTGTATACATGGCTTCTGCTACTGCCTGGATACTGCCGTTGTATTCCAGATATTTCTCCAGCACTTCCACATAGTTGCTGTTGTGCTTCGCATCATATGTAAGCAGGGGCTGCAGCAGATCCTCGGACATTTCTTTCAGAATTGCCTTATCTGATACAGAGTACAGCAGCCGATAAATTCCCATTTCATCAAAATGCACCATATCACGGTTCATGTGCTGTGCCATATTTACTGCTGCCTTGGCTCTCTGATAGGCAGTCCGTAAGTTTGCAATATCCACAACCTTGCTTCCAGCGCCCACAGAAATATGCACCTCCGGCATTCTGCGCTTCGTCCTGCTTATCATGCCCTCCACGATCTCATCAAAGTCTTTTCTGGATACGTCATTCATAATCAGTACAAAGTTCGCATCATAATAGAAGAAACTGCCATTGTGGGTGATGTTCTCCAGATAGATCTGCAATCGATAACCCAGCCTTTTGCGTTCCACGGTATCCATTTCGTCCAATCCACCAGTTGTAAAAAGCACCACCTGAAATTCGCCATCTATATCCAGATAAGGAAGCAGTACTTTACGATAATTCTCCTGATTGTCTGGTTCTTCAATTGCATGGATCAAGGCTCTGGTGATCTCTTCGTCCGTAGTACCCTGTAAGAAAATACGAATACTTAGATCCTTGATCATTTCTGACAGATAAACTTCCCATGGAACCGTCATCAGCGGCAGGTCATTCTCATCACAGTAATCACACAGGCTCTGTGGCAGTTCATGAATATATTCCCCTGTATTAATAATCAGCCCGGATGCATGACACACGACCAGTTTCCTTGCAAGCCCTAACAGCTTCTCTTCTGTATCGAAACCAAGTCCGGTGGTCACTGCAAGCTCCTTTCCTGCAAAGTTACGGATGATCGCCGTATCTTCCATCATCAATACCCAGCTGATAGAATTGGACCAGCCTCTCTTTCCAGCTATAAATTCCATGTGATATCTGTCTTTTGCCATCAGATTCATATCTTCAATCGTAAATCCCATACCTGCCTCCGTTTTTTATATACGTTTTACTAAACTCTTTTGTGCATTAATGTATAATTAATATACAGTGTCCGTGTGGCGCATACATTTGTTTTTATAATACAGTTTTTATACCAAATACATGATTTATTTTCTATATTATAACATATTTTCGTACTGTGAGCACATATTTCGTCTGTATTTTTAGGGTGTTATACCATTGGAATTATTCTGGAATCTGCTATTATAATAGTAACAAGAGAGATGAGATACCACTTCAGAAGGTATCTTTCAGATAAGAATTAAGGAGGCGTTTTTTATGACAAGTTTATTTTTAGAAGCTTATGGTAATCCCAGAGAAGAGGCAATGCCTAATTGGATGCGTGAAGAACGCTATATGTACTGTGATAACAGTGCAGTCACAACTTTAGTTTCCAAGACTTCATTTTTACAAAGATTACTTCAATTTTTTTCATAACATATCCTTAAAAAACTGCTGCTGACCACAGCAGTTTTTTTTGTTATCATTTTGTAACTATTCAGAGCCATGCAAATTAAGGCAGAATATGCTTGTTTACAAGCATATTTGACTCAATTTATATGGCGAAGTAACCACATGAGCAAAAGAAAAGCTGTGAAACAGCGATTTTGCGAATGGGGTTCTGAATCAATGTCATTTAGTTAGTGATAAAGTAGGAAACTTTCACGGAAATAAAGCATTAGTCACGTTCCTGTAGTCGCAATCCAGTTGTAATCAGAAGGATTTCTTGCTATTTATGGTACGGCAAAAAGACAGATTGTGCATCTGTCTCTTAAAGAGTTATAATGATACTGATGTTTATGCAGCCCGATATATGAAATATCGTGGTTTCCGAAAATGGGCTGTTTGAAGCCTTGGGTATTGGCGGTCATTCCGGATAGGGATCAATTCCCTTTGCAATAAAGACATCACATCATATTTGTCTTTCTCCGTGGCCAGACGGAGAAAGACTCTGCAGATATGTGCAGCTATTGTAAAATTGACTTTATACGCATGTTTCGTATTGTGTGTTTCTAATACTGTACAATTTATCATAGTTTCCGTGATGTTATAGGCGATTAGTTTTGCCCATATCTCCTGTTCAATATACTGTGGTTTATAGGAATGGAAATTGCCCAGACCAATCGTGTATTTCAGCTTTCTAAAAGAGGATTCGATCCCCCATCTGGCATAGTACAACTTTTTGATGCGTTCCGGTGGAAATTCATCACGTGGCAGATTCGTAATGATGCATTCACAGGCTGACTCGCTGAGAGGAAATCTTATAATCCGAAATGCAAGCCCATAGGTGTCAGAACTGCCATAAGCGACATAATCAAACGTAGACGCCCAATCCACAAACCGTCTGTATGTGCCGGGATTGACCGGGATTTTCCTGGAATGGCTTCGGACCAGGGTAACTTTGACATCAATATCAAAAGCTTCTTCTTCTGGGAAGTCAAAATTACCAACCAGACCTTTGGAGTGGATATCTTTGGTACGGAACAGAAAGAACTGATTTTGTTCCAGCACATGTGCCATATTGTTGTAAGAACAATAGCCACGGTCACCAATATAAATGTTTTTTCTTCCTTCGATGACTTCATGGCGGTCAACCATGCCGCAGAAAGCGCTGAATTCATTTTTACAATGGACAGGTTGAATCAGGGCATCCGTATAAGTGTGTGTTGTAAGATCATAAAAAGCATTCAAATGCATGCTGTAGACCCCCCTGATAGAATTTCCCGGTGAGCAGTAATAGTCAGCGGACGAGAAACATGGTGTGCTGAAATAAGTACAGGTCGAACCATCAGCAGCGAGAAAACGGTATTTATCATCACTTAAAGTATTGGGAACCAATGCCATGACAGATGAATTAAAATGCCTGAACACAGCTTCCATGGCATCTGGTTTTAGCTTTTGACGTTGCTGGTTAAGCGCAGAAGAAGTGGGCAGGGAAGAATCGTCCAGTCCCCAAAAGTCCAGCATTTCAACTTTTGTGGATGAAGACCCCTGTGAAACGAGAAAAGAGATAAGTTTTTGGGCTGAGAGCTTTCGGTTTCTTTGGAAATCAATATCCGGATGAACGGAATAATCTGAAATACCAGAACAAATATGTTCAACAGACGATTGAAACAGATCTTTGATTTTTTGATGGATCATAATGGTGTGCCTCCTTGAAAAAGTGATATATTACTAATTCAAGGGCCGCTCTCGTTACCTTTAAAAACAATTAATAACGAGAGCGGCCGCACATTTTAGTGTATTTGTCAACCATTTTATAAAAAATGGTTAGACCCCTAATTAGAAATCTAACCATTTTAGATACATAACACTAACTAAATGACATTGGG
>ERZ824598.4196-NODE-4196-length-11168-cov-4.162602_pt1 | contig 11168 bp, 10 predicted proteins | sample MGYA00519934_ERZ824598 | MGnify/ENA primary metagenome ERZ824598 (study PRJEB31778, sample SAMEA3449177) | human gut metagenome | biome: human gut; feature: human-associated habitat; material: faeces | place: United Kingdom | collected 2010/2012 ... | reverse complement strand
GGGCCGCATCGACCGCATCTTCGAGAAGGTCGACACGAAAAACCACTACACTCAGATTATAAACGAATTGGACAAAAACGAATAATATAAGGATTATATATGGCAACCGAAAAAGTACAGGTCAACCCCGATAAGCTCAAGGTGCTTAACGCGGTGATGGAGAAGATAGAGAAGGACTTCGGCAAGGGATCGATCATGCGTATGAGCAGCGACTCGGTGACCGACGTCCCCGTAATACCCACAGGCTCCATAACGCTCGACATTGCGCTCGGCGTGGGCGGATACCCCAAGGGCCGCGTCATCGAGATCTACGGTCCCGAGTCGTCGGGTAAGACGACACTGGCCATACACGCCATAGCCGAGGCGCAGAAGGCGGGAGGCATTGCGGCCTTCATCGACGCGGAACACGCCTTCGACAGTTTCTACGCCCAGAAACTCGGTGTCGATGTCGACAACCTGCTCATATCGCAGCCCGACAACGGCGAGCAGGCGCTCGAGATAGCCGACTCGCTGATCCGTTCGAGCGCCATCGACATCATCGTCATCGACTCCGTAGCGGCACTTACGCCCAAGGCCGAGATCGAGGGCGAGATGGGGGACTCGAAGATGGGACTTCAGGCACGCCTCATGTCGCAGGCGCTGCGCAAACTCACGGCCAGCATCTCGAAGACCAAGACCGTCTGCATATTCATCAACCAGCTGCGTGACAAGATAGGCGTCGTATACGGCAACCCCGAGACCACAACCGGAGGTAACGCGCTGAAGTTTTACGCCAGTGTCCGTATCGACATCCGCCGCGCCTCGATCATCAAGGACGGCGAGGAGCAGCTCGGTACCCGCACAAAGGTCAAGGTCGTCAAGAACAAGGTTGCGCCCCCGTTCAAGAAGGCCGAGTTCGACATCATGTTCGGCGAGGGTATCTCGAAGATAGGCGAGATCGTAGACCTCGGCGTCGACTACGGCGTCATCCGCAAGGCCGGATCGTGGTTCTCGTACGGAGACCAAAAAATCGGTCAGGGACGCGATGCGGTAAAGGAATTGCTTAAGAACAACAAGGAGCTTTGCGACGAGATCGAAGCCAAGGTGCGCGAAGCGATGAAAACTCAAAAATAGTCGATATGAACTATACTGCGGAGGATGAAAAACTCATCGAGAGCAAATGGGCCGATCTGGTAGAATCGTGCAAGAAGATATGCAAGAAGGATGAGGACTGGAACTTCATCAAACGAGCATTCTTCCTTGCCAAAGAGGCTCATCAGGGGGTACGGCGCCGTTCGGGCGAGCCGTATCTCCTGCATCCGATCGCAGTGGCAAAGATCGTCGTCGACGAGATCGGCCTCGGCGTCAAGTCGGTCGTGGCATCGCTGCTGCACGACGTGGTGGAGGATACCGACTACACGGTCGAAGACATAGAACACATATTCGGCCACAAGATCGCAACGATGGTCGACGGTCTGACCAAGATGTCGGGCGTATTCAATGCCGATACCTCGCTTCAGGCCGAATATTTCCGCAAGGTGTTGCTGACCCTCTCGGACGACGTGCGGGTCATCCTCATCAAGATCGCCGACCGCCTGCACAACATGCGCACGCTGGGGGCGATGCCGATGAACAAGCAGATCAAGATCACGGGCGAGACGATCTACCTCTTCGCGCCGCTGGCCTACCGGCTGGGGCTCTACTCGATCAAGAGCGAACTGGAGGACCTCTGCATGAAGTACCGCTTCCCGCAGCAGTATGCCGAAATCACGCAGAAATTGCAGGAAAGCGAAGCTTCGCGCCGGGAGTTCATCAACAAGTTCAACGCCCCGATCATCGCCTCGCTCAACCGCGACAACATCAACTACGAGATTTCGGGACGCGTGAAAAGCGTCTACTCGATCTGGAGCAAGATGCAGCGCAAGCAGATTCCTTTCGAGGAGATTTACGACCTGTTCGCCATCCGCATCGTCTTCAAGCCGCTGCCGTTTCCGTCGGAGAAAACCCAATGCTGGCAGATTTACTCCACGATCACCGACATTTACACCCCCAAGCCCGACCGGCTGCGGGACTGGATTTCGATGCCCAAGGCCAACGGCTACGAGGCGCTGCACTCGACGGTGATGGGACCCGACGGAGTGTGGGTCGAGGTGCAGATCCGCACGCAGCGCATGGAGGACATCGCCGAACGCGGGTTCGCCGCCCACTGGAAATACAAGCATGCGACCATCTCGCAGGACGAGGACGAATTCGACAAGTGGCTGAAACAGATACGCGCGGCGCTGAACAGTCCGACGGAGAACGCCGTGGACTTCCTGGACAACTTTAAGTTATCGCTGTATACATCGGAAATAGTGGTGTTTACACCCAAGGGCGAAGCCCGGAAAATGCCGTTCGGAGCCACGGCCCTCGACTTCGCCTACGACATCCACTCGAAGATCGGAAACAGCGCCATCAGCGCCAAGATCAACCACAAACTCGAACCGATCACCACGCAGATCAACAGCGGCGACCAGATCGAGATCATCACGGCCGACAACGCCCGCCCCAAGCCCGAATGGCTCGAAACGGTCACCACGGCCAAGGCCAAACAGTCGATCAAGAGTTTCCTCAAACGCGAACGGCAGAACAACATCGAGCGGGGCATGCAGATGCTCGACGAAAAGATGAAGTCGCTGAACGTCAAGTTGAGCGGCCGCGTACTGCGCAAGATCACGCCCATTTACGACAGCAAGAACAAGGAGGAGCTGTACAGTAAGATCGGAGCGGGAATCGTCTCGCTCGACAACCTGGACAAAGCCCTCAAGGTCAACTCCAAGAGCAAGATACTCAAATTCTGGACCCTCTTCATCCCCCAGAAGAAGGAGGACGAGACGGACGATGCCGCAATTCCGGGCGAAATCGCCCCGGCAGAGGAGGCTCCGGCCACGGAACCGCAGTTCGAAATCGCGGAGTGCTGCAAGCCCATTCCGGGCGACAAGGTGGTAGGGTATCGAGACCCCGCCTCGGGAAACATCATCGTACACAAGGCCACGTGCGACGAGCTGAACCGTCTTGCGACACAGTTCGGCCGCAACATCGTCAAGGAGGAGATCAAATGGTCGCAGCACAAGGCCATGTCCTACCTGGTGACCACGGAACTGCGCGGCATCGACCGGCAGGGCATCCTGCTCGACCTGGCGAAGGTCGTAAGCGCCGATTTCAACATCAATATCCGCGAAGTGAACATCCACAGCCACGACGGCATCTTCGAAGGCAACGTCAGCCTCTACGTGAAGGACGCCGAAAGTCTCCACGCCGTGATGGACAAACTGCGCAAGATAAAGGGTATAGAGAGTGTCAAACGAACATTGAGTTAAAGACATGGATGATTTCGCAACGGTAATATGGGTCGTGATCATCGCCGGAGCGATGATATTCAACGTCGTATCGCAATCGCGCAAGGCCCGCGGAAAAGGCGCCCGCACACCCGGCCACGAAGAGGCGTGGCCCTCGCAGGCACACCCGGAGTCCGAACCGGACCCGATGCCGGCTCCGCGCCCTGCGCCGTGGCCCGTTGCACCCGTTTTTCCGGACGAATGCCAGAGTCTGGAGGAGATTCCCACCGAGGAATACGCACCGGAACATACGACGCCGAAAGCCGCCGGGAGGGGGCATTTACGCCACCAGACCGTCAACCGGCTCATGGACGACAGCGGGAATGACGAAATCGCCGCGCATTCCCTCACGAACAATGCACCGGATGCGGCAACAACGTCCCAGACCGAAGAATTCAACCTCCGGCAGGCGATTATCTACTCGGAAATACTGAAACCCAAGTTCGAGGAATAAGATGCCTGAAACCAAGCCTAAAGCCCTCTTGACGCCCGAAGAACTGCGTTGGCGGGCCGCCGCCCGGGACCCGGACAAGGCAAAACGCAATCTGAAACTGCAATACATCCTGCTCGGATGCGCAATCGCCGCAAGTATCGGATGGGGAATCTACTTATTCCGTACCGATGTCATCTCCCGGTCGGACTGGTTGGGAGCGTTGGGGATCGCCCTCTCCCTCGTCAGCATCCTTCTCGGCATTGTCAATAACAGGCGTATTTTGGTGGGCAAGAGGCCCTGGGGCGATCTCTGACCCACTCTCTCCACAGCAGAAACCTCGATAAATGACGAAAATGACACCTCGGGAAAATAAATGGCTGGAAGACTACCGCCGCCGGGAAGCCGCGAAAACGGTCCGAATGCAGCGCAGGGCGCTTTGGTTCTGGGGTGCGTTATTCACGACATGGGCGATTTTCGGGCTTTTCGCAGAACCGGACAAGTTCACATTCACCGACAGCCTGCTGCTGATAATGATCCTTGTCAATGTATTTAACAGCATCAAGGAACTGATCCGCAATAAACGAATCGCCGCAGAAAAAAATGCAGCCGAAACTTCGGAAGACGCCCCGGTCGCTAAATAGGCAAAACCTAAAAACAAAGATATGGCAACTATTTTTTCACGCATCATCGCAGGGGAGATCCCCTCGTACAAAGTAGCCGAAAACGAAGACTACTATGCATTTCTCGACATCAATCCGCTGACAAAAGGCCATACGCTGGTCGTCCCCAAAAAGGAGGTGGACTATATTTTCGACCTCGATGACCGAACGCTGGCAGGCATGATGCTTTTCGCCAAAGAGGTCGCAGCCAAAATCAAGCGGGAAATAGCGTGTGCAAGGGTAGCAGTCGTCGTTTTAGGCCTCGAAGTGCCCCATGCACACATTCATCTGATCCCCATTCAGAGCGAAAACGACGTGGATTTCCACCGCGAAAAGCTCAAACTGACGCCGGAAGAGTTCTGCGAAATAGCCGACAAACTCTCGAAATAGAAGGCTGTTTACAAATCTACAACAAGCTGTATTTAAGCCGGATAGTGGGTTATCAACACTATCCGGTTTCTTTTTATTTAACATAATAAATCCGAAATCCGGAGATGTTAACAAAATGTCTGATAAGGGTTCGGAAATAGCTTGAAAATGCATTCATTTTTACAAAATAGGGTAGTGTATTTACAAATGTAAACACATAATGTCCGCGTTATTTCCATATGTAATTACATTTGTAAATCACATTTGTTTGTTAAAGATGTCAATAGTTACAATTGTAATAATCCGACATCCTTTAAATAAACTGCAATTCCAGAGCGATCAACAAGCGATTAAAATATTAAACATTGAGCAATATATACTCATTAATCAGTCATTTACGAATATTACTTAAAGAAACAATTCAATATCATATAGTCTAATCCATCAATAACCAGCTACAAGTAGACTGCGCCAATAGTGCACAGCGTAAATATTCAAATACCATATATTTATCGTTATTTATCTAAAATAACGCTTTAACAAATAGATTGCATGCAAATTTAACCATATCGACTTATTTACACTTGTAAACTTTGTCGACACTTATTAACATTTTACAAATGTAGATTTTACTTGTTTTACAAAAGAAAAAACTTTATATTTGTAAAAATTTGCGCTGATGAGGGAAAAATTGCTCGATCTGATGAAAAACGAAGGATTGAAGCCGAGCCAGCTCGCGGAACTGCTCGAAATCAATCCGGCGGGAATTTCCCATATTCTCGCCGGGCGAAACAAACCGGGCTTCGATTTGTTACAAAAGATTCTCCGGAGGTTCCCGCGAATCAATCCCGACTGGCTGCTGCTCGATTCCGACAAGATGTATCGCGACAGCGAACCCGAACAATCCGCACCGGCCACTGCGGTCGAATCGTCGATCTCCGACGGATTGTTCGGTCCGACCCGGAATACGCCGCTCAACCCGCCGCATCAGGAGCCGGCTTCGACAACGTCCGAAAATCCGGCGCCGCCGGCAACGGCTCCATTTTCCGGCACACGGACAGACGTCGCCGTCCGGCGAATCGTAATATTGTACGATGACCTTACCTTCGAGAGTTTCACGCCGACAAAGCGCTAAAAGCCATCGCCCGGAATATTTTTGTGAATGTTGCACGCACAGGAAGATAATCCGCCGCCGGCCGAAGCTTAAAATCCAAAATGAATTTAACCCGCCGGCCAATCGTCCGACCGGCGACCATAAAAAAAGCATCCTTACAGTACAAAGGTAATTGAATTAATATTGTCATTATGTTAAATTATGGTCGTTATCCGAATATTAATTGATTAATAATCAACCGTTTTTACTTATTAATATACCAGTAGATACCGCCGACAAAGACCGCTCCGCCGGCGATATTGCCCAAAGTCGCGGGAACAAGATTGGCAAGCAGAAAATCGGACACGGTGACCGATGCACCGTGCATCATGCCCAGCGGAATGAAAAACATATTGGCGATGCTGTGTTCATAACCGATTGCCACAAAACACATTATCGGGAAAAACAATCCCAGCAGCCGGCCCGCAACATCGTTGGCGCTCAAACCCAGCCACACGGCCAGGCACACCAGCCAGTTGGCGCCGACACCCCGCAGGAACACCGTGAGCCACGGCATCGAGACCTTTGCCTCGGCAATGCCGACGGCCGCCGAACGCCACGCCTCGGCAGAGAGCATGCCGGGAAGTTTCACGAGAAAACAGGCGAAAAACAGCGACCCGACAAAATTTCCGGCATAGACCAACATCCAATTTAACAACACCTTACGCCATCCATAACGTCGTCCCAATGCACCGGGGATCAGCACGGCATTATTGCCCGTAAAGAGTTCCGCTCCTGCGAAAACGACCAGCATAAGCCCCAGCGGGAAGACAAGTCCGGAGAGCAGGCGCTGCAATCCCGGAGCAGGAGCCATCGACGGAAAGCCATATCCTATCACGATGGAAAACAAGCCTCCCATAGAAATATAGGCGCCAGCTAAAAACGCTAAAATCAATATTTTGCGAACGGGAAGCGAAATCTTGTCGGAGGCGGCCCTCTCCACCAGGGCGAGGACCTCTTTCGGATTGTTTATCGGCATACGGGGATTTTAATCGGGGGCCAAAGATAAACATTTCGGCCGAAACGACAAAACAAGCCGCAAAATCCCGCCGCTACGGGTAATTTTACTACCTTTGCACAAAATACAGGGGACTACCCTACCGTATAAATCACAAATCATTGATTGTCAACCATGCGTAAATTATCGGCATACTTACTGGCAGCCCTGCTGCTCGCGGCCTGCACGCCGGAACAACCCGCCGGGGAGAATACGTTTTACGTCTCGATCCCCCCGCTGCGCAGCATCGTGGAGGGGATTGTCGGCGACGATTTCAAAATCGAGGTGCTCGTGCCGCCCGGAGCAAGTCCCGAGACGTTCGAGCCGACGCCCCGGCAGTTCGTGGAGCTGAACAAGGCACAGCTCATTTTCAACGTGGGATTGATCGACTTCGAAACCACCCTGCTGGGCAAAGTCGGGGATCAGGCGAAAGTCGTGAACTTGAGCCGCGGTATCGACCTGATCGCAGGCTCCTGCTCGCACGGCCACCACGGACACGACCACGGGCATGCCCACGGTGTAGACCCCCACGTCTGGACCTCGCCCAAAGCCCTGCAAACGATGGCCGCAAACGCCTACGAGGCAATTCGCAACGCCTATCCCGACTCGGTGAAATACGAGGCCGGCTACAACCGGCTGCGCAGCACGCTCAAGGAACTGGACATCCGCACGGCGGAGAAGATCGCCCGGAGCGGCGTGAAGTACTTCATCGTCTACCATCCCGCACTCACCTACTACGCACGCGATTACGGACTGCGGCAGGTGGCCATCGAGGCCGACGGCAAGGAACCGTCGGCCAAACAGCTGACGGCGGTTATCCGACAGGCCCGCGAGGACGGCGTGCGGCGGATTTTCTACCAGAACCAGTTCCCGGCATCGACCGTGGAGATCATCGCCCGCGACATCGACGCCGAATACGTGGAGATCGACCCGCTGGACGAAGACGCCATCGGCGCCATCGACGCAATGACCGATTCAATCACGGCAAAATGAATCTGGTAACGCTGCGCGACGTAAGTGTCGCATACGACGGCTACGAGGCCCTCCGGCACGTCGACCTGGAGATTGCGGACCTCGATTTCCTGGGGGTCATAGGTCCCAACGGCGGCGGAAAAACGACGCTCGTAAAGGCCATCCTGGGAACCGTCCCCCACACCGGAGAGCTGACTCTCGCCCCGGAGCTGTTCCGCGGGAAGGAACGGCTGATCGGCTACATGCCGCAGATTTCGGATTTCGACCGCGCATTCCCGATCTCGGTCCTCGAGGTCGTACTGTCGGGATTGCAGGGCCGCCGCGGATTCAGCTCCCGCTACACGAAGGAGGACCGTGCCAGAGCGATGGAACTGCTTGCGGCATCGGGAATCGCCGACACGGCCCGCAGCCCCATCGGCGAGGTGTCGGGCGGGCAGATGCAGCGGGCGCTGCTGGCCCGGGCCGTGATCTCGGACCCGAAGCTGCTGATCCTGGACGAACCCGCGAATTTCGTGGACAACAAATTCGAGAAGGAGCTTTACCGCACGCTGCATGAACTGAACGCCCGCATGGCGATCGTCATGGTGTCGCACGACATCGGCACGATCACCAGCGTCGTGAAGGAGATCGTCTGCGTCAACCGGCAGGTCCACCGCCACCGTTCGAACATTCTGACCGAGGAACAGTTGCGCAACTACGACTGCCCGATTCAACTGGTATCGCACGGGCACATCCCCCACACCGTGCTGGAACACCACCCCGGCGACTGCTGCCGCAACCACGAATAAAACGAACGGAGCGCCCCGCATGAGACGCTCCGTTGTTTTTCAGCGGAAGGGACTACCCTATTTCTTCTCGTTGATCTTGCTCAACTTTTCGAAAAGTTTGCCGAAAACGTCGTCCATCTCGGCGCGCAGGGCAGCGTAGTGCTTGCGGACGAGCGACGGGTTGTGCGGCTCGGCGGGATTCATCGCTTTGGCGAACAGATCGTTGCGAACGCCGACGGCCTCCTGCATCACCTCGAAAATCTCCTTCTCTTTCGAAGGCTGGAAACAGATAGCCATATCGCAGTCGAAAACAACCTCCTCAAGGCGGTAGTCAATCTCCTTCTTCAGGTTTCGTAAATTTGCCATATTCAGTCGATTTTAAAATTTTTGCTCTGACAAAGGTAATAAAACGTTTCGGATTATCAAACATTTTCGGACTGCGGCCCCGGGAATTATTTCCCGGGCGGGCGGCGGACAAAAAAGGATTCCGGATTTCCGGAATCCTTTTTCATTACATTTTTTCAAGCTCCTTGTAGGTCTTTTTGGCGGCCTTCTCGGCTTTCTTGGCGGCCTTGGCCTCCTTTTTAGCGATCTTTTTGGCAGCCTTCTCCTGCTGGCGGACTATCTTCTGCGCTTCGCGGGCCTCTTTTTTGGCGAGCCGCTCGGCGGCCCTCGCCTCCTTCTTCACCTCCCGGGACTCCTCGCGCACCTCCTTCTTGTATTCGTGCCTGTCGGGCATCTCGACGATGATTCCGTTCACCTGCTCGTCGACAACGACATACGGTTCAGCGGGTTGCGCGGGCTGCGGCTGCGGAGCCGGTTTGGGTTTGGGGATCATGGTGCGCTGCTCGACGATGTTGCCCGCACCGTAGCCGATCGTCAGTTCGACACGGCGCAGTTTCGGCAGAACGTTCTTTTTCAGGTAGCTCCATGCAGCCGGCATCTTCTTGAGCGCCAATTCTTTCTGATCGGACGACTGCTTGCCGTCGATGACGTTCAGCACGGACTGCCGGTCGGGCATCGACGACTGTGCGACCAGCGCGCGGCACGTCTCCCAATCCTCGGCGACGGAATTCACCGTCACCTTGTACTTTTTCGAGAAATCGTACTTCCTGTCGACATACGCCTTGAAATCGCCGGCCCGCTTGGCAGCCAGCGCTTCGTTGAACTTCAGCGGACCATCGGGAGAAGAATAGCCCGTGATCGTCACGGCGCAGACCTGCCGGAGCGTATCCTTCACGAGGTTGTCCACAAAGGCGTTGAGTCCGTCCAGCTCCTGCGGATTGCCGTTGAGCGCGGCATTGAGCGTCGCCAGATTGATCTGGTAGCGAATCGAATAGTCGGCGTCGCCGCGGCTTTTGACGATGAACCTGCGAACGATGTAGTCTCCGTCGGCAGTCTCCGACAGCAATACGGTATCGGCCGCAGGAGCCGGAACCGCACTCTTGGTTTGGGCCGTCGCTCCGGCAGCGGCACACAACGCGAGAGAAAGAGCGAAAGTTGATGCAAATGTTTTCACGCTAAAATAGTGTTAGTTAACGCCCTCGTCTCTCGCAAGATTCGTACCACGCTAACGGCACGAAAAAACGGAGGTTTCAGCGAAACCTCCGTTTTTCATTATCACAGAATGCGTTACATGCGTTCGGGGACGTCGATGCCCAGCAGTTTCATGCCCTCCTTGATGACGCGGGCGACCTGCTGCGCCAGCTGGAGACGCATCGTGCGCACCCCGGCGTTCTCCTCCTTGAGGATCGAATGGTCGTGATAATAGCCATTGAACTGCTTGGCCAGCTCGTAGACATAGGCCCCGACGACCGACGGCGCGAAGTTCTCGCCCGCGGACTTCACCACAGACGGATACTCCGTCAGCGACTTCACCAGGTCGATCTCCTCGCGCAGGTAATCCGCCGTGGCGGCTCCTCCGAAGTCGATGCCCGCCTCGGCGGCCTTGCGAAGCACCGAGCGGATGCGCGCATGGGTGTACTGGATGAAAGGACCCGTATTGCCGTTGAAGTCGATCGACTCGCGGGGATCGAACAGCATCGTTTTCTTGGGATCGACCTTTAATATAAAGTACTTGAGCGCACCCAGCCCGACCATCGTCGAAACGGCATTGGCCTCCTCCTCCGAGCATCCGTCGAGCTTGCCCAGCTCGGCCGACATCTCGCGGGCCGTCGAGACCATGCCTTCGATCAGGTCGTCGGCGTCGACCACCGTACCCTCGCGCGACTTCATCTTGCCCTCGGGAAGCTCCACCATGCCGTAGGAGAGGTGGGTGATATGATCGCTCCAGTCGGCGTAGCCCAATTTCTTGAGCACCAGTTTCAGCACCTGGAAGTGGTAGTTCTGCTCGTTGCCCACGACGTAGATCATGTCGTCGAGCCTATTGTCCTCGAAGCGGCGGAAAGCCGTGCCGAGGTCCTGCGTCATGTAGACCGACGTGCCGTCGCCGCGCAGCAGCA
>ERZ824598.4183-NODE-4183-length-11210-cov-2.799552_pt1 | contig 11210 bp, 10 predicted proteins | sample MGYA00519934_ERZ824598 | MGnify/ENA primary metagenome ERZ824598 (study PRJEB31778, sample SAMEA3449177) | human gut metagenome | biome: human gut; feature: human-associated habitat; material: faeces | place: United Kingdom | collected 2010/2012 ... | reverse complement strand
ACAGGTAACGCTGTGGGTAGACATGAGCAGCGTATATCCCAGTACCAGCATGATAAACATGGGATATCTGGAAAACAGCGCCAGATTTCCCAGCACTTCACCCTCCTTCGCCGCCGGTACAGCGGCATCAGCCATCGGCTGAGGCGGGACATAACGGAACAGCAGCGTCACTGCGGCCAGCGCCAAAAACGCCAGCATCGCCAACAGATAGATCAGCGATGTGCCGAATCGTTCCAGCAAGAAACCCATGGAAAAGGCGCCCACCGCGTAAAAGGCAGAGCCGATGCCGCGCCCAAAGCTGTAATTTACCGGAACGCCCTTGTTTACCAACGCCATTGCCATGGAGTTGAGGAAAGGCGCCAAACCGATCATGCAGATGCCGATGACCACATACATGATCACCGAGCACAGAAGCGTACAGCCTGGCAGCCAGTTGACCAATGCGGCGATGGCAGCGAGGACACTGAGCATCATCGCAAAGCGGCGGCTGGTAAAGGACTTGCTGCGGTCGGCGATGGCAGACATGAAGGGTTGGAATACCAACGCCGCGGAGGTCAGGGATACTGCGGAAATAATGCCGACCAGCGTGTTGGAGCAGCCCTTTTCAGCCAGCGCCACTGAGCGGGACGCCCAGATGGTGGCATAGCCCAGCCAGTACAGGCTTTGCAGCGCGGCATAGTGCAGGTTGATTTTTTTCAATTGATTTTTCATGGAATACTACCGCCCATCCTGACGGAGAGCCCGTTCCGTATCTTCAGAACGGGCTCTCTTTATCTTTCAATGTTTCCTTTTGCGCCTCGCTCAGATGACGCCGTCTTCTTTCATCTGCGCGATCTCTTCATCGCTGAAGCCCAGCAGGTCGCCCAGGATCTCATGGTTGTGCTCGCCCAGACGGGGTGCGGTGCAGTAAACGTCAGGATTCGTATCAGACATCTTGACCACGGGGCCGCTCATGGTAACTGTGCCAAAACGCCTGTCCTCTACGTCACGGATCATCTTGCGGTACTTCAGCTGAGGATCCTTTACCATGTCCTCAATGGAGTTTACCTTAGCGCAGGGGAAGGCATTCGCCTTGCAGATGGGGATAATCTCATCCAGCGTGTGCTGAAGTGTCCATTCGGTGATCATTGCGTCACACTCGTCAATATGATTGGTTCTGCCGCGCAGTGTATTGTATTCGGGGTCATCCAACAGTTCTTCACGCCCCAGGACCTTGCACATACGGGCAAAGGTGTTATCCAGGCCGCAGTGGATATACACCAGTTCGCCATCCTTGGTGGGATAGAAGTTGGCGGGCCATGCGGCGCGGTCCTGGTTACCGTTGCGCTGTGCGATCTGTCCCAGCAGGTAGTAGTTGATGATGGCGGAGTGAGTAAGAGAGCAGGCGGTATCAAACATGGCGATATCCACGACCTGTCCCTTGCCGGTCTTTTCGCGCGCCTGCAATGCCGCCAGAGTACCCAGCGCACCATACACACCGCTGACGAAGTCTACGACATAGGAACCGACCATAGTGGGGTGGCCGCCTTTGGAATCCGGGTCGCCGGTGATCGCCATCAGGCCGCTCATTGCCTGCGCCACCGCGTCATAGCAGACCTGATCGGAATAAGGACCGTCCTGGCCAAAGCCGGAGATACGGGTAATGATCAGGCGGGGGGTTCATTTCCAGCAGCGTCTGGGGATCCAGGCCGATCTTCTCCAGCGTACCGGCCTTGAAGTTTTCAACCAGCACATCCGCATCCTTCAGCAGCCGCAGGACGATTTCCTTTGCCTTGGGGTGGCGCATATTCAGGGAGATGCTGCGCTTGTTGCGGTTATGGGTCATGAAATAGGTGGCCTCGCCCTCATAGAAAGGGGCGTAGCCGCGGCCGATGTCACCGGCGCCGGGCTTTTCAATTTTGATCACATCGGCGCCAAAGTCGCCCAGGATCATGGTGCAGTGCGGGCCAGATACCACGCGGGTCAGGTCAACGACCTTGATGCCTTCCAATGCCTTCATAATATTCCTCCTGTTGTGATGTATAAATATAGGGATGCGTTAAGAAATCATTTGCCGATATACTCATGATGACGATCCAGCCGGCGCAGGAATCGCTGGATCTCCTCGCTGCGTTCCTGCGTGACGGGGATAGGCTGGTCCATACCCAGGATCTCAAACTGTGTGTTTTCAATGATCTCCCGCTTGTCTACACCGGGATGAATGGAAATGATCTTCATGCGCTTTGTCTCGTCATCAAAGCCGAATACGCCCAGATCCGTGACAACGCGGACCGGGCCTTCGCCGCGCAGACCGCACCGCTCTCGCGCACCGGGACCGTCCAGAAAGCCCGGGGTGGTAATGTATGCCACACGGGCCGGGAACTTGCGGCGCAGATGGCGGGAAATGACAACGATTTTGCCGGCGCCGGAGCCCATGTCGTTGGCGCCGCCGCTGCCGGGCAGACGGCACACAGGCCAGTCATAATCGCCGATCACGGTGGCGTTCAGATTGCCGTACTGGTCGATCTCTGCGGCGCCCAAAAATGCCACATCCACCTTGCCCCACTGCACATAACCCAGTGCATTGAACAGAGACGTGGTCATGACGGAGGTCCGTAGCAGCGGAAAATCACCGGGGCCCTGAGGCAAATCGCTAGGCACGGCATCAATTGCGCCGGATTCAAAAATCATCTGCAGGTTAGGGGCGTTGGTTTGCTTTGCCACCATGGCTGCCAAGGTGGGCAGTCCGATGCCGACCAGCGCCACATCGTGATCCTGAATGACATCTGCCGCGGCACAGATCATCAATTCCTCTTTTGTCCAGTTACTCATCATAGTACCCCCTGTTCTGCAGGCTGACACCGCTGTACGGGTCGGCGCGCAGCGCCATCAGCCGCTGTATACCGACCTTTTCAAAGAATGCCGTTTCATCAGCGGTACCATAGATCCACTCGTCCAGATACTGTTGCATGGTTTCTGGCTTTTTGCCGGAACGGGTAATCAGTGCCAGATGCTCCAAATCGTAATCATAATAAGTGTACACGCCGCCGGGATACGCACCGAAAGGACAGTGTACCACATGATCCACGAAGAAGGAGGGCAGGATGGTGTATTGATTCGTGCGGCGGATCTCATCCGTGCTGACGATCTCCTCAGCGGTGACGATCACGTGCTTTGCCGCCCGAGCAATAATCTCAATAGAAGAGGTAATGCCGTACAGCTGACAGTTGCCAAGCTCGTCAGCCCGGGCCACCTGAATGATCGCAAAATCAGGCGACAGCGCCGGCATGATCCCGCAGCGCTCACCGCTAAAGGGATCTTCGATCTCCATGATCTTGGTACCGGCGTCGATCCGCTGGATGTGGGACATATCGGAGCCGATCATCACCTTCACGGGCATGAACGGGATCCCCATAGCGGCGGCAAAAAAGCGATTGGTGATTCCAAAGTGGCTGTAGTCCTCGGTTTGCAGCGTACCGTTTTCCACACAGCGAGAGAAATTGGGGCAACGTCCGTTGCGGGCCATGTAGTTGGATACCCGCACCAGATCAACGGCCTTCGCGCCGCACAGCAGCTCCACTGATTGAGCATCGCCCATGCCGGAGACCTCCAGATGCTTTTTTCCGGCCCGGATCATTTGACGGACGAAGCTCATGGGATTATTGGTTTCGGAAAATCCGCTGAAGCTGCAATTGGCCCCATCGGGTATCAGCGCGACCGCTTCTTCCAGAGAGATCAGCTTGCTGTCGTTTCTCAACATATATCATTCTCCTCTGCGATTTGTGGTCAGCGCCATCAGGCGATGGAAGCCCAGCTGCTGAAGATAGTCATACCAACTGCCGCACATCGGAAAAATGGGCAGCGCAGCCTGTAGAAGGCCCGTGTCGGTCTGTGCCTGCCGATATTGGGCCAGCCATGCGTTATCGGCGCTGTAGCGAGAGACATAGCCGCAGGGGTAGGCTCCATAGGGCGCTTCTATCAGCAATGGATCCTGCGCGGCATGCAGAACCGTCTGCTTCTCGTTTATAACGATGGCCTCTTTGGTGACGATCTGTTCCACCGATACCAGTGACTGCTTTGCCGCCCGGGCATAAAGCAGATCGCCGGACATCAGACCATTCTCTATCGGATCCAACTGCACATTGCCTGCGAAATCAGCCCGCGCCGCATGCAGTATGGCAAAATCCGGCACGATGGCATGGGCCAGGCAAATGTCACCTGTTCTGCAATACAGTTCGGGAAACACTTTGAATGCCTGCGGCGGCACCTGCGAGGCTGTACAGGAAATACCGCTCAGTGCGGCGGACAGCTGACTGCGCAGCAGGGCGGCGGGTACTTCCACAATGGTCGCAGGCGACTCGTTCGGATAATCCCAAAGGTCATGTCCGCCGCTGAGAATACGCTTTACAGCGCTGCTGCGTACCAGCAGATCGGCGCTGAAACAGTAGGATGATGTGATAATCGTCAGATCCTTCCTGCCTTGGCGGACGATCTCAAACGCGAGAGCGGCAGACTCGTGACCTGGAAACAGAAGAATACTGCTGCCGTCAAATATCCGGCTGACAGCATCCTGCAGCGGGAGCGTTCGTTTTGCTTCCATAGCAAACTCCTTCCGTGGATCGTATTCGGTGACAACGTCGCACCCCACAGCTTCATATCGACAAACGCACGCAGAATGCTATATCATAGTATCACCTTATCACGAAACTGTCAATCAAATTGTTATATTTTGATGCAATTGCAAGGCAACAATAAGAAGAAAAACAAATAACACCGTCGTAAGCAAAAGGGATATATACATTATAATGTGATTATGGTCAGGCATATCCGCACGACATCTCTGGGCATTGTAACCGCAAAAACAAAATTATTATGTTATTGACATAATAATCGAATAGTGCTATCATGTACACAAACAGATTATAGCGTGATATTTTTGCAATCTGGACGTACAAAGAACAATGGAGGAATTATTGTATGGAAAATCTGTACACAGGTGGTCAGCTTGCTGTTAAGCTGATGGAGGAGTTTGGTGTAAAGGTCGCGTTTGGCATTCCCGGCGGTCAAACCCTGTCCGTCAACAACGCCATGTATGATTCCACGATCCGTTTCGTTCATACCCGGCACGAGAACGGCGCCGCCGTTGCCGCTGACGGTTATGGACGTCTGACCGGTGAGCCCGGTGTCTGCCTCGCCACCACCGGCCCCGGCGCTACGAATCTTATTACCGGCTTGGGCGGCGCTCTGCGCGACTCCAGCCCCGTGATCGCGCTGGTCTTCCAGAATAAGCTGCCCGATGCCGGCCGCGGTGATGCGCAGGAAAGCGATCATGAACTGCTGTTTGGCAGCATCTGCAAAAAGTACATCCCTGTCCGCGATATCAGCAGCCTGGCTTGGTCCATGCGCGAGGCGTATCGTGTTGCAAAGACGGGCCGGCCCGGCCCTGTTGTGGTGGACTTCTACCGTGACGTGGTGGAGAACCAGAAGGCGCCCTACATTCCCATGGATCCCGCCGATTATTGCTATGCGACCGACTGCGTGGCGCTGCCTGCCTCCATTCAGGCTGCCGCCGCCGAGATCAAAAAGGCGAAGAAGCCCTGCCTGTGGGTAGGCAACGGTGTCAAGCTGGCACATGCTGAGGAGGAGATCAAGGAACTGTCCCTGCTGCTGGCAGCCCCCATTGTCACCACCTATAACGCTATGGCCGCCGTGGAAAGCTCCTTTGAAAATCTGGTTGGTCCCCGTACCCGCCATGGCTCCGAGATCTCCAAGGCCGCGCTGGAGGAGTCCGACTGTGTGATCACCGTTGGCTCCACGCTGACCGCCATCAGCACCAACCGCTGGGATTTGAAGATCCACAATATGATCCAGTTCGATATCATTCCTGAAAATATCGGCCGTCATTATCCCGCCAAGGTGGGCGTTGTGGGCGATGCCAAGGCAGGCCTGCGCAGCCTGATCGACACGCTGAAGGCGGACGGCTATCAGGCCGATCCCTCCTACCGCAATGATATCTTCGCCCGCAAGGCCAAGTGGGCCGAGAACGTGTTCAGCGGACCTATTGCCGATGTGAACGCCACGCCTGTGCCTCCTGTTGCTCTGCACATGGAGCTGAGCAAGTGCCTGAAGGAAAACAGCATCTTTGTGGTGGATGCTGGTAACCCGGGTGCATGGACTCACATCACCGACTTCCCCGCCGGCACGACCTATATGAAGCCCGTTAACTACGGAAACATGGGCTTTGCGCTGGGTGCCGCCCTGGGCTGCAAGGAAGCCGCTCCTGACCGGGAGGTCATCGCTCTGCTGGGCGACGGTTCTCTTGGCATGACGCTGGGCGAGTTGGAGACCATCTCCCGCGAGAAGCTGCATGTTATCGTCATTCTGGTAAACGATGACGCTTACGGCAACATCAAGCAGGAAGAGAAGTTCAAGACCGGTACCGAAAACTACATCGGTGTGGAGTTCCCCTCCATCGACTATGTGAAGGTCGCCGAGGCTCTCGGCTATAACGGCACCATCGTCCGCAAGGCTTCCGAGATCCCTCAGGCCATGGAAGCGGCACGCGCCAGTGACAAGCCCTTCATGATCGAGGTCAAGCTGGACGGCAGCTATACCGTGTGGCCCTCCTGCTTCTAAGCGGCTGCTTATAACACAATCAACTATTTCTGCACAGCTTCCGTTCCTTGGTCGGACGGAAGCTGTGCAGAGACGAAAGAAATGAGGTACTGGCTATGCAAGAGAGACGAAGCAAGCTTGTTTCGATCCACGATGCGATCGCGCAGATCCCCGACGGCGCCAAGGTCGCGATAGGCGGTTCCCTGATCCGCCGCGCACCTATGGCTCTGGTCCGCGAAATCGTGCGGCAAAAGAAAAAAGATCTGACATTGTACTCCTGGAGTGCCGGCATGGATTTTGATATGCTCATCGGCGGCGGCTGCGTCAAAGAGGCGTGGTCTTCTTACGTCGGCTTGTTCCAGCTTGGCATTGCCGGAAACTTCCGCCGCGCTGTGGAGCAAAACCGCATCCGTTTTGTGGACATCAGCGAGACCTGCGGCATGGATAAGTTCCGTGCTGCCGCATACGGCAACAGCTTCTGCATTTCCAAGACGCCGCTGCACTCCGATCTGCTGAAAAATCCGGAGTTCAAAGAGATCGTTTGCCCCTTTACCGGTGAAAAATATGTTGCCATGGAGGCTTTCCGTGCCGATTATGCCATCCTGCATGCGTCCCGAGCAGACAAGTACGGCAATGTACAGTTTGACACCATTCGCATGATGGATAACGAGATCGATCCCATTATTGCCAAAAGCGCGAAAAAAGTAATCGTCAGCGTGGAGGAGATCGTGCCGGAGGAGGAGATCATTCGCACACCAACCATGACGCTGCTGCCCAAGATCTTTACAGATCAGGTGGTGCATGCGCCCTTTGGCTCCCATCCTAATTCCTGCGATACCCGTTACGACTTTGACTTAAAACACGGCGAATACTATGCCGAGTGCGCCAAGAGCGACGCGGGATTTGCTGAATATCTGAACGAGTACATCTATGGCACCGCTGATGAGGCTGCGTATATTGAGAAGGTCGGCGGATTGCAGGCACTGCAGGCAAGTCTCGGTCATGGGGGGACAGACGAATGAAAAAGTATACGCTTGAAGAATTGCTGGCGGTAGAGATCTCCAAAATCATCCGTGATGACGAAATGAACTTTACCGGCATCGGCACCGGCGGCAAGGCATATATCCGCGCATGCGGCATCCCGCTGGTGGCGGTAAGCCTTGCCCAGATGAAGCACGCGCCCAACGCCGTGTGCATGATGGGCCCTGTGCTGGATCCGGTGCTGGACAAAGACTCTATTCCGGCGCATAATTGGGAGTATGACCTGATTTACTGGCCCTGCCGCGCTCAGATTCCGCTGGAGGATGCGCTGGGGCAATTCCGTCTGGGCAAGGTGGGCCTCGCGTTTGCCTCCGGCGCACAGGTGGATAAATGGGGCAACCTGAACATTACCTGCATCGGCCCGTACGACCACCCCAAGGTACGGTTTCCCGGATGCCTGGCACAGACCGATCTGGCGGCGTATGCCAAGCGCGTGTGTATGGTGGTGCCGCACACCAAGCGTGTACTGGTGGATCATGTGGACTTTATCACCTCTGCGGGGCACGAGAACCGCGAAGGGCTGCCCGGAGGCGGCCCGTATCGCGTGATGACGAATCTGGCGGTAATGGATTTCAATCCGGAGACCCGGCAGATGCGTGTGCTGACGATGCACGAGGGCGTCACAAAGGAAATGATTCGCGACAATACCGGCTTTGATATCGAGATCCCGGACAATGTCGGCGTTACGCCGGCCCCCAGTGATGAGGACCTGCGTCTTATCCGCGAAGTCATCGATCCGGAGCGCCGTTTTCTGAATGCCTACATCACCTCCGAACCGGCAACGATCGATGAATAACAACTGAGATGGACCTTTAGCAGGGCTTTCTGTGGTCGCCGCAATGATGGGACATTTCCGCCATTTCCTGCGGCGACCATCTTCAAATGATATGAAAGGAAGACAAGTGCTGTGGAAAGAACCGAAAAACTTTGCTCTTTGGAACAGGCCGTTTCGCTGATCAACGACGGAGACCGCATTGCTTTCGGTGGCTTCGCGGTATACCAGAAGCCCATGGCGGCGGTGCAGCAGATCATCCGCGCCGGGAAAAAGGATCTGACTATCGTGGGCTGCGTCCACTCCATCGAGGCGGATATGCTCATCGGAGCCGGCTGTGTGTCTATGATCGAGACGTCCTATGTGGGACTGGAGAAATACGGTCTGGCCGCAAACTACCGCCGCGCCTTACAGGAAGGACGCATCCGCGTGGTGCACTATCCGGAAATGCTGGCGTGGGATCGGTTTCGTGCTGATCGCGAAGGCATGCCCTTCTGGCCCGTCTACTTTTTAGGCGGAAATGACGTGGCGCGTGATAATCCGGACATCAAGAGCTTTACCTGTCCCATTACCGGCAAGCAGGCGTGGGCGATTCCGGCGGCAAAGCCGGATGTGGTGGTGATCCACGCGTGGCGCGCAGATAAGTACGGCAACGTGCAGATCCAGGAGCGCAGTATGCTGCCCCAATATCTCAATGTGGATATGGCGCGCGCCTGCCGCAACCTGATCGTTACTGTGGAAGAAATTGTGGACACAGAGGTCATCAAACAGTCTCCGCAGCTGACGCTGATTCCCGCGTTCCGGACTGCGGCCGTCTGCCTGGTGCCGCACGGAAGCCATCCCACAGCCACGGTTGCCTGCACGGAGGAAGACGGCGACCACTTTGAAGCCTATGTGGCGGCGTCTGACAGCAGCGAGCATTTCGATGCATATCTGGATGAGTATATCCGCGGCACAAGGGATTTCTCCGCTTATTTGGAGAAGATCGGCAAGTCGCATCTGAAAGAATTGGAGGTGGCGGCGCATGTCTGATCGATTCACATTGGAAGAATTGCTGACGGTTCGTCTTGCCCACACCTTCCACAATGGCGAGGTAGGCTTTACCGGCCTTGCCACCGGTAAGGCCGCAGCGACCTATATCACCAATATCCCGCTGGCTGCCATGCAGCTGGCGCGGCTGACCCATGCGCCGGACCTGACCATCCTGCTGGCCGGCTGGTGCGTCAATCCGGATCTGAGCAAGCTGGAGAAAATGCCCTCATCCGAGTATGGCAATGAACTGCTCTATCTGCCCTGCGAGGCACAGATGACGACCTGGCCGGGGCCCTGGTCCCACCGCATCGGAGAGATCGATTTTGCGTTCTGCTCCGGTGTGCAGGTGGATCGTGAGGGCAACGTCAATTGCACCTGCATCGGCGATCACGAAAAGCCCAAGGTGGCACTGGTCGGCCCGATCTTCCTGCCGGAGCATCTGGCGTTGTTTGGCCGGGAGTATATCATGATGCCGCATCACGAAAAGCGCTGCTTCGTTCCGCACATTGACCATATTTCCGGCGTCGGGTTCCCCGGCGGCAGAGCGGGGCGGCGTCAGTTGGGACTTACCGGCGGCGGCCCCAGTCATATCTTTACCCCTAAGTGTATATTTGCGTTTGACGAAAACGGAGAACTGTACGTGGAATCCATCCATCCCGGCGTTACGGCAGAGGATGTGATCGAGAGCACCGGCTTTGATCTGGGCGATTTGTCCTGTGTGCCGGTTACACCGGAGCCCAGCGCCGAAGAGCTGAGCATCCTGCGCAACGAGGTAGATCCCCACCACATCTTGCTGGATTGACGTCCAACGTTTATTGATTTGATATGTGAGGTATGTATATGAGCAATAAAGAAATCTGGAGAGATATTACCGACCCCCGCCGTGCGGAATATGTAGACGATCTGGAAGCCGGTCTGAAGGAGCCGGAATTTGAGAACCTGCAGATCCCCGAGCATCTCGGGCCTGTGCAGGAGAAAATCGACGATCACAAGATCAAGCGCTACGCGTTTGAGATCGACGAGTACAATCCCTGGTTTCTGGAAAAAAGCCCCTTTTATGACGGTGCGCGTATCGGCGGTGCCGGCATGCTGGTCAACGATCTGGTGCAGATGTTCACCACCGTGTACCGTGCCAGCCATGTGATCGGACTGCATACCGAGGAACAGATCTGGTTCAACAGCCCCGCGCGTATGGGCGAGGTCGTTACGCTGGAGGGCGAGTATGTGGATTCCTACGTTCTGCGCGGCCAGGGCTACGTCGTCATTCTCAACGCGATGCTGCTCTGCCTGCAGGGCAAGTTCGTCGCCAAGGCTCCCGTGACGGAGACCAAGACGAGCGCGGAATTCTCCGCGATCAACGACGAGGAGATCACGTTCACCTACTGCACCGAGTTCATCGTCGCGCGTGAAAAAAAGCGCAATCCGGAGCTGCTGCGCAGCTTTCTCGAGAGTCTCGGCGACTCGCTCGTGCTCGTGGAGGACGACGATATCATCAAGGTCCACGTCCACACGGACGCGCCGGGCCGCGCGCTGACTGAAGCGCTGCGCTACGGCCCGCTCCAGACCGTGAAGATCGAGAACATGCGCAACCAGCACACCTCTCTCGCCGACAAGGAGATCGCCGCCGCGCCCGCCGTCCCCGCCCAGCCGGAGGCCGAGGCCGAGCCGGAGATCGCCCCCGCCGAGAAGGAAGTCGGCTTCGTTGCCGTGTGCGCCGGAGACGGCATGGCCGATCTCTTCCGCTCGCTCGGCGCCGACCGGATCGTGACCG
>ERZ824598.4178-NODE-4178-length-11231-cov-3.295902_pt1 | contig 11231 bp, 10 predicted proteins | sample MGYA00519934_ERZ824598 | MGnify/ENA primary metagenome ERZ824598 (study PRJEB31778, sample SAMEA3449177) | human gut metagenome | biome: human gut; feature: human-associated habitat; material: faeces | place: United Kingdom | collected 2010/2012 ... | reverse complement strand
ATGGGAAAGGTAGCCATCGCATTTTTATACCTTATTTTCAACTACTGATTCAAATGAAATATAATTATGAGATTCGTTTAAAGGCCGTAAAACTGGTACTCGAAGGCGGACTTTCGGTTAGGGAAGCCGGATGTCACTTGGGCTGTGGCCGCTCGCAAGTTCACTTGTGGGTAACATTATTCGAGCGCCATGGCCTTGCCGGCCTTAAGCTGCGCCACGGTAGCTACAGTGCAGAATTTAAGTTGTCAGTTTTGAAGCATATGCACCAAAATCATCTATCTTTGCTGGAGACAGCAGTGCATTTCGGCATTCCGGGCCCTTTTGTTATTCGTCAATGGGAGCGGCTCTATCAAAACCAAGGTGCTGAAGGCCTGCGGCGTAAACCGCAAAGAAGGAGGCCGGCCATGAGTAAATCGAAGACTAAAAAAGTCAAACTCAAAACGACTCCGCACGAAGAGTTGCTTAAGGAACTGGAGTATCTTCGTGCCGAGAATGCTTACTTAAAAAAATTGCAGGCCTTAGTCGAGGAGCGCATTGTCCGCGAGAGCGGGAAAGAGCCCAAGCCATCGAAGGACTAAGGCCGCAGTGCCGGCTTTCAGTATTGCTCAAAGCCGCAGGGATGGCGCGAAGCACATTTTATTATCACTTCAGAAAATCAAAACAACCCGATAAATATGCTCGCGAAAAAGAGAGTATTATAAGGTTATATCACGAACATAAGGGGCGTTATGGTTATCGGCGCATTACCGTTGAAATGAATAAGATCGGATATGCGATAAATCACAAAACCGTACTTAAGCTGATGAATATTTGCGGGATAAAAAGTCAGGTCAGGCTCCGTAAATACTGTTCATACAAAGGACAGATCGGACGGATAGCGCCCAATCTTCTGCAACGCGACTTTGCAGCCGAAAAACCGAATCAGAAGTGGGTTACTGACCTTACGGAATTTTCGGTTTGCGGCGTAAAGTTATATCTATCGCCGATTATGGACTTATATAACCGGGAGATTATTAGCTATAAAATAGCTGAACGCCCTAACTTTATGCAGATCATGAAGATGCTGGACGATGCGTTTGCCAGAATACCGGATTCTCCGGGTATTGTCTTGCATTCCGACCAGGGCTGGCAGTATCAGATGAAGCAGTATCAGCTCCGTTTAAGACAGAAAGGTATTACACAGAGCATGTCGCGCAAGGGTAACTGTCTGGATAACGCTGCTATGGAAAGTTTCTTTGGATTATTGAAGTCCGAATTATTATATTTGCAAAAATTCTCATCCATAGACCATTTCCGAAAAGAATTGGAAGAATATATCGACTACTACAATAACAAGCGGATAAAGAAATACTTAAACAACATGAGCCCGGTACAATACCGAACTCATGCCATCTAAACAAATACTAATCCGTCCAATATTTGGGGTGCACTTCAAACCGCGTCCGCTTTCTTTGTCTTGAGGACACAAAGAAACCGGAACCCAAGAAAAGTCACTCACCCCGTTTCTTGGGCAGGTAGCGGCAATGCCCGCTACGTGCCCAAGTCCTCGGCGCAAAGCCGGCGCGGCCTTCCGGCCCAAGGCTTCGCCGCGTGTCTGCGGACGCAGCCGAGGCGTGTTTCGCAACCCGGATTCGGTGAATAGCTTCGGTTTTATCTTTCTTCCCTTCACTATTCAACACCCCGCCTCGGCGGGGCGGGCACCGGAAAACTCCGCTTTGCGGAGATTTTCGGTGCCGCGATTTGCGCCTTCGACAAGCTCGGCGCAAATTATAGGTATTTGTCTGTACGCCGCCATGCGCTCCGCCGGAGCCTCGCTTTGGCGGCTGACAAAGCCCCCCTTTCTCCCCCGAATGGGGGATTCCTTCTTTCGTGAAGAAAGAAGCAAAGGGCGGACAAAATCGACGGGGGCCGATTTTGTCCGCGGGCGGCTATTTGCCGCCCACCCGGCTACGCCGGAGATCGGTAAAAAAATGTTACCGGCATCTAAAATTCCGGGCGGTTATTCCCGCCCGATGCCCCGGCTCTGCCGGGGCGAATTTTACGGACAACGGGCTTCGGAAAATTCTGGAAATTTTCCATAGCCCGGTGCCCGCCCGATGCCTTACGGACATCCGGATTTCAACGGACGAAGGCGCGATTACGCAAGCGCAATCTGACCCGAAGAGGGGCATTACGCCTTGCCCCTCTTCGGGTCGCCTTTACGTCCGCCGAATTCCGGCTGATCCTGTAACATTTTTCTGTGAACAAGCGGGAATCACGCTGAAGCGTGATTCTGTTTTTATGATTTTATTGCTAATGTGTTGATATGTAGTTGTTTATGTGGGATGGCCGGATGCAATTTTTCCTCGATTTTGTTGCATATTACGTTACATGTTTGTTGTAATGTATTGATTTGTAGAAAAATAATTGTTGCAAGTAACGTAACTGAGCCTTTTCGTTTGTTGTCTGATGGAAGAATCATTTCGCTTTGTAAAAACATTGTAAATTATTAGAATACAATTAAATAAAATATATTTATGTTATGAGCGTAATATACAAAATACACAATAAAAACATAAAAATACTTTAAATAACTAAATAACAATTATATTTGCGGTGTGAAATAAAGTGTGTTTTTTCGCTTGTTTTGGGCGATTTAATCAAATATCTCATAAAAAATGGCAAAAAAGGTTACGGGGAAACAGAGCCTTTCTGCGGTACGATTAACACAAGAAGCTAAGGAAAAGTTATGTGTTATTGCCGAGCGAAAATGTACGACTTTGGGGATTGCTGCCTCACGAATTATTCTGCATTATGCGACGAATAATTTGGATTATGAGGTCTCGGCAGGTGACGCCCTGAAAGCTATTCTCCAAAACCAAGTCGGCCATCAGGTCACGCTTGTGAAAGTTGCGGGTTCGGTATCGCGGACAGAAGATTTTATCAAGTCCCTGCTGCGTCGTGATGATCGTCCAGTGCTTTCGGAATATGCTGAGCCCGGTGCTCCGGATCTCGATGATGATTCAGCCGTCCAAACAGAGGATAGCCGACTCTCGGAAGCGCTGTCGCTTTTGGAAAAATTCTTCACAACTGCGACCGACGCCTTTGATTTCCGGGGCAACCCGATTATGCAAATCCGTCTGTCGAAAGAGGATTATGTGCGTTACAAGAGCCAATACGAAAAATTATGTATATCACAGACTATGTAGATAACACCAAATACGGTCAGAGTTCTGTGATGGATTTTGCCGGGTATCTTGAGAAGGAAAGTCTTGTTCAGGAGCAGCTGGGGAACGCTACTTCCCGGCAGTTGTCTGCATATCTGGATAAACAAAACGATTCGGTTCGTGTCGAGGGTCGCGAATATTTTTTCAACGGGCGTGGCAGTACCTTCGATTGTGAAGATGTTACGAAGGCGATCGACGCCAATGTCAAAGGTCTGAAAAAGAAGGAGGCCCGTTATTATACCTTCTCGCTTTCTCCTTCCGGCGAGGAAATCGCGCATCTGCGCCGTACCATTGCCGACACGCGGCAAGCGCTCTCCGATGCCGGTGAAGTCGTCCCTGCGGATCTCGAAGATACTCTTATGCGCACCTATCTCAAGGAATATGCGGTGAAATGTATGGATGCCTATGCCCGCAATTTCGGACACCCTGAGGTTAAGGATAACAACGATCTGTTGTGGTTCGGCATGGTCGAGAAAGACCGCTACTGGAAAAAGAGCGATCCCGAAGTCCGCAAGAATATGCAAATTTATAAGGAGATCGAGAAACTGCGGCAGCGTATTACTGAGGATAACGAGAAGGAGATCACTCGTAAGATTGCAACGCTGGAGCGGAAACTTATCCGTGAAAACAAGGTTCGTCCGGGCGGGAGCCAGGAGATCCTTCATCCGATGATGGCCAAGACCGGCGATAACTGGCACGTGCATATCGCTGTCAGCCGGCGTGATATTACGAATTCCTTCAACCTGAGTCCCAATGCCAATGGCCGAGGCAGTAAGAAGCATGTCCTGAATGGTCGGAAAGTGAGGATAGGGTTTAACCGCGAAGCCTATAAAGTCGCGTGCGAGCGAATTTTCGATAAGACCTTTGTACATAGCCGGCTCATTACCGAAAGCTATGAGCAGTCCAAGCATCTGCGCAAACAGTCTTCCTATGCGTACGAACGGCAGCTTATGAAAGATCGCGCCGTCCGGCGGCAGGAGGCCCTGGAGTTCCGCCGGCTGAAAGTCGGCAGCTATGGGGAATACTATGAAAATTTGCTGCAATGCGAATCCCTCGATGCCCGGCAGTTGTACCAGATCAAGGGGCAGTTGGTACGGCAGATCAAAGCCCTGAGTCCGGATGCGAATGCCGATGAACTGATGGAGTGCGGCTTGCACGATCTCCAGCTGGAATTGGCCCGGCTGGACACCATGCAAGGCGTGGCAATGCCTGCCTGGGCGGAAGGCGTCGCTGCGAATGTCGGAGATAAAACGATTCAGTCCGCGGGATTCCAAGGATACAGTCCGATATATACGACCCATAAATTACTGAGGCGCGGTATCGTGATGCGTCGTGCCATCGACCGCCGGCGCGAAGTTTTCGATAAGTGGGTCGAGATATACTCCGACACATGGTGCCGTGAAAATTATCTTTTCGACAGTATCAAATTGCGTCGGGATACGGACTGTTTCCTGGTAAAAACGGAATTTTTGGAGGAGAGGCTCGGGCGGTCGGTAATCCTGGACAACGCCTGTCGTTACATGGCGGATCAGGAGCGGCGTTTAGTCGCGGATTTTATCCGGGAATATTGGGCTGAAAGGGAGCCGGAGCTCGTGAACCGTCAAGCCTTCGCGCTCTTCGGTAAAGACGCTGCCGGGATCCGGGATCTGCGCGGCTTCGAGGAGATGGCGCGTGAACGGTTGCTGCCGGAAGAAGCCCGGAAGAGGGTCTCGGAAGTTGCGCAACGCTGCGAGCGGCCGCAGGATTTCGCATCGCTGAAGAACCAGATCCTCGGACTGGAACCGGAGCGTGTAAAAACCCTGACCGCGAAACTGGATTCGTATGTCGCAGAGCGGGGACAGCCGGTGGTGCGCTTGCAGGAGATTCTCGCGGATAGGGGACTGACCGTCCATGCGAAAGAGGAAACCCTATTACGCTTGGCCCTGGAGGATAAAGAACTGGATAAGGCGATCCGCGATCTGCGCCGGGGTGTCGTAAACATATTGGAAGAGGAACACCCCGACATGAAATACGGCGCTCTGCGCAAAGAACTGGGGGAAATATTCGAAGGGCTGGAGAAAGTCCAGATCGAGCGTCAGGCAGAGTTGGCGAAGGCGATAGAGGGATTTCTCGCGTCGGAACTTCCCGATTATCATGTCGTGGTCGAAAAACAGAGCCAGTTGGAGCAGTTGTTACGCGAACTGACCCCCGATCAGGATAAATATGCCGAGCGGCTGCTCGACGCGAATAACGAGTTGATGCGGCAGTTGTCGCCTCATTCTGAAAGGCTGTTCGAGCGATATGGGGTGCAGCAGTTCGGCCCGGATGTCCGTTTGAAAAACGAGCACGAATTCGCAGCCTACGTGGATAAGGCGTTTTCTGCGGAGCAGGCGCAATACTATAAAAAGGTTTTGCAGGAGAAGATCTATCCCCTGATCGAAGAGAAGCGCCGGGAGCTGATCCAGGAGTATGTCTCGACGAAGATTCCCTCGAAGGAACTCGCAAAGGTACGTAATCAGCAAAACTATATCAACCGTTACATCAATAAGCGGTTTTCTCCTGCTGTGGCTAAGACCTACAAGGAAGAGGTGCAGCGCAGGGTTGCGGCAGCCTGTAAACGTTCCGTACTCCCGACACCGGAATATAAGATTTTCGGACATGCTGCGCGTCACAAAGTTGCGGTACAAGCGATGGCGAAAGCCAATCTGGTGAAGGTCATACCCCTGACGCCGCAGCAGGTGTTGCTGAAAGGCGCTTTCAAACTTTTGAATGTACTCACGAAAGGATATTGAGTTGTAAACCGACGGAACACGGATTTAAATATTTGATACAGATGAATGGATATGAATTTACATGGCTTTCTGCCATGAAACTGCTGGGCGGGATCTTGCTGGCGGTCGTATGGTATATGATGCGTAAGCAGGCGATGCTGGATAAGAAGTACCGGGAAGAAAACGAGAAGGCCGGACAAGCTCATGGTTCCGAGCCTGTGCCGAGGCTTGTGGAGCGTTCGAATATCATTATCGCTGTCGCTGCCATGTTGTTGATAATTATAGTATTGATCCTTGGAAATCAATCGACGTTATGAACCTGCTCGAATATTTGGCGATAGCGGCAGCCCTGCTTCCGGTACTTTATATCTGGTGCAAGCCGCTGGGTGTCTGTGCTATACTTTTGGCGTTCATGGTTCCCGGCTATATCTACGTCTGGGCCGGGCTGGAGATCGTGACTTACCTTTGGTCGTGGGCGCTGCCCCTTGCCGCAGGGCTTATTGTGTTGATACCGACGTATCGGTGGGTGTATATTCGCGTTTCCCGGTGCGTTAACGGGTGGTCGAAACTGACGATGGAGGTCGAGGACAGCCGGGGCCATGTGCACTATATCAAGCGTATCGACGACCAGACCTACATCAACGGGGGATCGGGTAGCGGAAAAACGGAGAGCTGCAACATGGCGTTTGTGCGGCATGCCGTCAGGTTCAGGATGTCCATGCTGCTGCACGACCTGAAGAAATACGAGCTTACGCAGGCAGTCTATCCGCTCTTTGCGGAGGCCGGGATTCCCTACCATGTATTCGCGTTGTTCGACTATGAGCGCTGTGTGCGCATAAATCCGATCGACCCCATGTACATCGAAGACGAGCAGTCGCTGAAGTCGCGAATCGACTCTTTCCTGATAGCTGCGCAGGGCGGTGACGCGAGAGATTCGACATCGACGGGCGGCTTCTTCAAAAATACGGCAGCCTCGCTGCTTGAAAGCATAACGTGGTATCTGAAGCTCTATAAACCGGAGTGCTGCCACCTTCCTTTTCTGATGTCGATAATAAACGATCCGGATAACCTTCATTTGAAAGAAGGCAAAAAGGTGATCCCGTTCGGAAGGCTGAAGAAGATGTTGGGCCGCGATCCGCAGGTTTCCTCCATGGCGTCGGTGTTCTTCCAGGGGGCGGATAATCCTGAAACGACGAGTAATATCCTGCAAACAGTCATTCTGGCCCTCAATACGATCAATACGGATGCGGGGTTCTTCCTGCTGAGCGGCAATGACATCGACCTGCGGATCAACCGTCCGGGGAACTGCGAAGCGCTGGCTTTGGTCAATGAACCCAAGAATTCATCTTCCAACGCCCCGATCCTGGCCATGATCGCCGATGCGGGCCTGCTGATGATGGGCGATCAGGATAACGATTATGCGGTCGCGCTGCTGGATGAAGCCGCGGAGCTTCCCAGTCCCCGCGTCCAGAACTATATGGCGTATCTTCGGAGCCTTCATGTCTGTGTGGTGTACACGACTCAGGATTTGAGCCAGATTCAACGTACCCAAGGAGGCAAGGAGTTCAACCAGCGTACAGTCCTGTCGAACCTTGCGCACCAATTCTTCGGCCGCACCCGCACGGAGCAGACCGCGAAATATTACGAGGGGCTGATGCCCCGGATCGTGAAAACCGAGAAATCCTACTCTTCGTCCTCGAACGGAACGACGGTTACGAGCCGCGGCGTCAAGCAGCCCCGCTATATAGCCAGCGATTTCTACCTCTTGAAAAAAGGGGAGTTCGTGTACTTCTACGGGGATGTCAAACGCTTCCGCTTCAAACACATCAGCGGGAAGAAAGAACTACCACCGAAAATCCGCAGTATGGATCGTGCGGCGCTGCACGAAATTGCCGTCAGAATACGCCGGGAGGCGAATGAATTTATGCAATCATTTAATTAACAATAAATTATATAAGGTGTTATGAAAAAACTGTTTTTTACGATCGTAGCGACTATTTATGCGACCTCGCTGTTCGCGCAGCAGGCATCGCAATGGAGCCTTTCCTCTGTAAAAAGCGATGTGAAGACCCTCATTCCCGTATTATTTGGTTTGGGGGCACTCGTAGCGCTGGTCTACTGGATGGTAAACAACCTGATGGATAACGGGGAAAATTATAAGAAGATCCTCTCGAACGCTCTTTATGCCGTGATCGTCATTGCGATAATTACGGGTCTGATCTATGCCGGTATGAATGTTCTGTTGCGATAATGGAGTCCTATATCAACCGACGCTTACGCGACCGCGTAATGGTCGCAGGCATGCCTGCGGAGCGATTCATGGCATGTGTGGGTATTGCCTGCATACCGATCCTCATAGTCATTTTCAATCCGCTTTTTGTCCTGTTCTGGATTCCGTGGGGAGTTGTCGTTTTTTGGATATTCCGCAATATAGACCGCCTGTCCCGGAACCTGACTTATGGGAAACAGTTCCCCTCTCACTTAAAAAACCGTTGATATGCTCGTAGCTGTATTCATACTGTTCATAGGGATCGTCGGGCTGGTGCTTTATCTTGTCGTGCAGTCGTATTCACGCGGAAGGAGCGAGCAGTACGATGCCTCGTCCCTGGTCGAGGAGTACGCGAACAACAGGATGATAACGCAGCAGGGGGACGTCGTATTCTGCTACCGCCGGCCTATTCCTATACTGCGGAGGCATACGACCAGATCGTAGAGATCTGGCGCGTGGCATTGAAGGATCTGCCGCGGGGTACGATCATCATGCGCAGCGACCGTTATGACCGGTCGTACTTCGATGCGTCGTGTATGCCGGAGATGTCCTATATCCAGCGCGAGGAAAAGGCATATGCCCGGTCGCGCCTGAAAACCAGCGGAACGTCGTACCTGTTCATCGTCTATACGGGTTTCCGAGAGACGCGCAATCCCAAATCACAGAACCCTTTTGTCACCCTTTCGCATAAGGAATTCAAGGAAGAGGATGGCGCCTATTCTCATTTCCTGAATACGCTGGATTCGATGTATTTGCAGTTGCAGGGATCGGGACTGCTGGATATTCGGCCTTTGTCCGAGCCGGAGATCCGGGAATATATGCACTACTATTTCAACGGTTATCAAAGCGATTTCCTGACGGATGTTTACGCTACGAAACGCTATGTCCGTGCCGGCGATAACTATGTCGGAGCTGTGAGCATCGAGCATGAACGCCAGTTCCCCGAAGTGCTGCGCACGCCCTATCCGGGCCGTGGGGTGAAAGTTCCGATCGGCACGCTCGAAGATTTGGGTATCGGCTTGCCTTTTCCGCTCATCTGCAACCAGATCATTACGATTACCGGGCATGATACGGAGTATGCCATGATCGAGGCGACGTTGAAAATGCTGCGAAAAAACCGTGGTTTTTCGGACGATGCCGAGGATCAGCGCAATAGAATGGAAACGACCCGCCATAATATCGGTGACAACATGGAGGCGATGCTTGTCCGGGGGCATACGAATATCATCTACTGGGGCGAAAGCGAACAACAGGTCAAGGAATACCGGACGATCGTCACGAATTTCCTCAAGCAGCAGCGGCATTTCGAGCCTGTGGTGCCGACGGGTGTGGAATTGCGAAATGTCGTCTACTGCTCCAATCCTGCGACCGTGGCGTGCATGGACAGCGATGCCTATTATATCGCGGATATAACACAGGCTATCGCGTTGTTCCAGAATGTCGGGGGATACGAGTCGGATGCCGAGGGTGTGTTCTTCAGCGATCCTGTGGATCATATGCCGCTTCGCTATGATCTTTACGATGCGAATAAGAAGTATGCGGATTCGAGGAATATCGCCGTGGTCGGTATGACGGGAGGCGGTAAAACCGTGACCTTGGAGAAGGTCGTGGATGCCTACCATGATAAGACAGCCGAATACATCAATATCATTGTGGATTGCGGCGGCTCTTACGACAAGGCCGCGCGTTTGTACGATCCGGAAGAAGTGTTCACTTTCAGATATAGCCCCAGTGAGGCATTGGGACTCGATCCGTTCGCTTTCGGCTCTTCGTCCGAAGAGGAGCGGGTCGACGATATTTGCGAGACATTGTGGCTTATCATCAAGCCTGATGCGGTGCCGTCGGCCGAGGAGAGGGTCTCGCTGCGCAAAATCGTTATGATGTATTTGCACTTGCCTTTAGAGTCGTCGTGGCGCGGGTTCTATGCGTGGTTGAGCAATAATTACGCTGAAATTCTGGATGGATGCCAGATCCGGCCGGAGTATTTCAATATAAACCAGTTCATACATAACGGCAGCGAGTGGTGCTGTGGGGGTGTCTATGAGAATGTGCTGGCCCAAAGCGACAATCCTACGGCACGGCTCAAGGGTAAGCGGCTGCTGATCTTCGAATTGGAGAATATCAAGGCCAAGCCCCAGTTGCTGAGTATCGTAGTCCACCTGATCGGTATTGCGATCCGCACCCTTGTCTGGGAACAGCCCGGCAAACGAGGATTCATTATTTACGAGGAGTTCGCGGAGCTGATGCAGATGGACATGATTTTTTCGGCCGTGTTATATCAGATGCAGGCGATTCGCAAGAAGGACGGCTCGGCATGTATCGTTCTGCAGAACCTCGACCAGCTGGCCTTGAATGCCGGGGATCGCTACAAGAAAGAAGGCGGAGCTGCGGGTGCGCTGATGAAAAATATCGCCACGACGATATTTCTCGCCGGGGCAGATCCGACATGCTTCGAGAAGTATGCCAAGCGGTTCTCGGAGCATGACCGCAACTGTGTCCTTGCCCTTGAGAACAACTATACGGATGATCCCAGATACTCGTCGTTCTACATTTTCCGCCAGAAGAAATCTACGATAATGACGCTTTGCGTTAGCCCGAGGACATACCTGGCGTTCCAGACCGAAGGTAAGATATGCAATGAGTTGGGCAAGTTGTATGAAGAACCGCAGTCGATGGCCGCGGCGATCGAACTCTATGAGAAAGAACATTAATAATTTAATATTTACAGACTATGAAACGGATATTATTAGCAGGATTATTTATACTGGGATGGGGTGTCGCACAGGCTCAGGTGGCCGTCGTGGCTCCGAGCTTGGAGTTGCAGGAGGCGATGAACCATGCCGAGCAACTGCAACAGATGGTGCAGACCTATCAAACGATGGTCAACGTCAAAGACGGTATCAACAAGGGCATCGACGCGGTTGAAAAGGTGAATAATAAACTGGCCACGATCCGGGACGTGCAGGAGATAGCGACCCGGTTGGCCGCGTGCGTGGGGCGTATCAA
>ERZ824598.4177-NODE-4177-length-11235-cov-3.205367_pt1 | contig 11235 bp, 12 predicted proteins | sample MGYA00519934_ERZ824598 | MGnify/ENA primary metagenome ERZ824598 (study PRJEB31778, sample SAMEA3449177) | human gut metagenome | biome: human gut; feature: human-associated habitat; material: faeces | place: United Kingdom | collected 2010/2012 ... | reverse complement strand
TAGAAAACTAATCAAAGATATGTTAAATAAATTTAGAAAAAAGAAGATGATTAGTGAGAAAGGAGAATAAAATGTCAGTATTAGTAACAGGAGGAGCTGGATATATAGGAAGCCATACAGTAGTTGAATTGTTAAATTCAGGAAAAGATGTAATTATAATAGACAATTTTTCGAACAGTAAACCAGAAGTATTAGAGAAAATAAAAAAAATAACAGGAAAAGACTTTAAGTTTTATGAAGTAGATTATTTAAACAGAAAAGAACTAGAAAAAGTTTTTGAAGAAAATAATATTGAAGCAGTTCTAAATTTTGCTGGATATAAAGCTGTTGGAGAATCTGTAAAAAAACCATTAGAATATTATGAAAATAATATATCAGGAGCAATTGTTTTATTAGAGACAATGAGAAAATATAATGTCAAGAAATTTATATTCAGTTCATCAGCAACAGTATATGGAGAACCAGAAAGAATACCATTAACAGAAGATTGTAAAACAGGTGGAACAACAAATCCATATGGAACAACAAAATTATTTATAGAACAAATATTACAAGATTTATATAAATCAGATAATACATGGGATATAGCAATATTAAGATATTTTAATCCTGTAGGAGCACATGAAAGTGGATTAATAGGAGAGGAGCCACAAGGAATTCCAAACAATTTAATGCCATATATAGTAAGAGTTGCATCAGGAGAATTAGAACAATTATCAGTATTTGGAAATGATTATAATACACCAGATGGAACAGGTGTAAGAGATTATATACATGTTGTTGATTTGGCAAAAGGACATATAAAAGCACTAGAAAAATTAGAAAAAGAAAGCACAGGAATATATATTTATAATTTAGGTACAGGCGTAGGGTATAGTGTTTTAGATATGGTAAAAGCATTTGAAGAATCAACAGGAAAAAAAGTTAATTATAAAATAGCAGAAAGAAGAGCTGGAGATATAGCAACATGTTATTCAGATCCAGCTAAAGCAAAAAAAGAATTAAATTGGGAAGCAACAAAAAACTTGGAAGATATGTGTAGAGATTCTTGGAAATATATTCAAAATAGAAAAAATAAATAAAAGATTAAATTTTGAATATGTTTTGTGAAAAATGTACATAAAATAATAGAAAATATATAAAATACGAAAGTTAGAAAATTGAGTTATTGGAAGGAAATTGATTATTTATGTTTGGATTTGGGCAAGATATAGGGATAGATTTAGGAACAGCAACTATAATTGCATATGTAAAAGGGAAAGGTGTTGTTTTAAGAGAACCATCAGTAGTGGCTGTTGATAGTAATACAAAAGAAGTACTAGCAGTAGGGCAAGAAGCAAGAAGAATGTTAGGAAGAACACCAGGAAACATAGTAGCTACAAGACCTTTAAGAGAAGGAGTAATATCAGATTATACTGTTACTGAAAAAATGCTAAAATATTTTATAAATAAAGTAAAAGGAAAAACGATATTTGCACCAAGAACAATGATTTGCATACCATCAAGAGTTACAGAAGTAGAAAAGAAAGCTGTAATAGATGCAGCAACACAAGCAGGAGCTAGAAAAGTATTTTTAATAGAAGAACCAATTGCAGCAGCAATTGGAGCAGGATTAGATATTGCTAAACCTTGTGGAAATATGATTGTAGATATTGGAGGAGGAACAACAGATATAGCAGTAATATCTCTTGGGGGATCTGTTGAGAGTACATCATTAAAAGTAGCAGGTGATAAATTTGACGAAGCAATAGTCAAATATATAAAAAAGAAACATAATGTAATGATAGGAGAAAGAACTGCTGAAGATTTAAAAATAAATATAGGCTGTGTTTATCCTAAGATTCAAGACTCACAAATGGAAATAAGGGGAAGGGACTTAACAACAGGATTGCCAAAAAATATTATTGTACGTTCAAGTGAAATGTTAGAAGCATTAATAGAACCAGCAATGCAAATTGTAGAAGCAGTGCATTCAGTTTTAGAAAAAACGCCACCAGAATTATCAGCAGATATAAGTGATAGAGGAATATATATGACAGGTGGAGGATGTTTAATTGATGGATTAGACAGACTATTACAAGAAAAAACAGGAATAAATGTTATGATTGCAGATGATGCTGTATCTTGTGTTGCTTTAGGAACTGGAAAAGCACTAGATAATTTAGATAATTTGGAAAGAAAATAAAAAAGAAAGGCATGTGTTAAAACAGGCCTTTTTTGGAATAAAAAAATATAAGATAAAATATTTTTATTTTATCTTATATTTTTACTATGCCATAGCATTTAATTTTTTTGACATACTAGATTTTTTTCTAGCAGCTGTATTTTTTACGATAACACCTTTTGTACAAGCTTGATCAACTTTCTTTGTAGCTTCAGACATTAAAGTAGTAGCTTCAGCTTTATTTCCAGCAGCAACTGCTTGCTCAAATTTCTTAACAGCTGATTTATATGCACTTTTAATCATATTATTTGTTAATGTTTTCTTTTCAATAATCTTAACTCTCTTTTTTGCTGATTTAATATTTGGCATTTAAAATGCACCTCCTCTTAGTAAAATAACTATAACGCATACAATTATAACATACAAAAATTAATTTGACAATACCAAAAAAGGATTTTTTTGAAAATTGTTGCACTTTATACAAGAATATGATATATTATTAAAGAATTTATCAAATCATAAATAAAGAAAGGTGAGTGTTTATGATAGCTATAGGTAGTGACCATGGAGGTTACAAATTAAAAGAAGAAATAAAAAAATATTTAGAAGAAAAAGAAATAGAATGTGAAGATTGTGGAACATTTTCAGAAGACAGAGCAGATTATCCTGAAATAGCTAAAACAGTAGCATTAGAAATTCAAAATAAACAATGTGATAAAGGAATACTAATATGTCGTTCTGGAATAGGAATGAGTATTGTTGCTAATAAATTTAAAGGAATAAGATGTGCGAAATGTGATAATGATGAAGAAGCAAAATATTCAAAAATGCACAACAATAGTAATGTATTAGCTTTAGGAGCTGATTATATAGAAACAGATGAAGCTATAAGAATAGTAAGAATGTGGTTAGCAACAGAATTTGAAGGTGGAAGACATCAAGAAAGAATACAAATGATAGATGAAATTGAAAATGAAAATATGAAATAATGGAGGAATACATAAATGTGGGGAAATATAGCAATTGCTTTTATATTAGCATTTATAGTATCATTTGTAGCAACACCATATACAATAAGAATTGCTAATAAAATTGGAGCAGTAGATATACCAAAAGATCAAAGAAGAATGCATACAAAAACAATGCCAAAATTTGGTGGGCCAGCCGTAATTTTAGGAGTTTTAGTATCAATGATATATTTAATTGCAGTAATGTCAATTGAAGGGAGTTTAGATTTATTTTCAACACAACAATATGGAAAAAAGCTATTAGGAGTATTATTAGGAGTTATTGTAATAGCAATAACGGGAACATTAGATGATATAAAAACATTAAAACCATGGCAAGAACTATTAGGGCAAACAATAGCAGCAATAATAGTAGTTTATTTTGGAATAAAAATAGAACATTTAGATATACCATTTTTATATAGGTTAGGTTTTAATGAATCTTTTTCAACAATAATAACAGTATTATGGATTGTTGGAGTAACAAATGCAATAAATTTAATAGATGGATTAGATGGATTATCATCTGGAATCTCATTAATATCATGTATATCATTATTAATAATATTTATATTAAATGATTCACCAATGATAGCAACAGTAATAGTAACAGCAATGTCAGGAGCATTAGTAGGATTTTTACCATACAATTTTTCACCAGCAAAAACATTTATAGGAGATACAGGTTCAAATTTTCTAGGATTTATGCTTGCAATAGTATCAATATTAGGAGTTGCTAAAACATATACATTAGCAGTAATTGTATTGCCAGTGATAGTATTAGGATTACCAATATTTGATGTATTATTTGCAATAATAAGAAGAATAATAAAAGGAAAATCAATAAAAGCAGTATTTAAACCAGATAAAGGACATTTACATCATAAATTAGTAGCAAAAGGATTTACACAAAAACAAGCAGTTTTAATACTATATGGATTAAGTGCATCACTTGGAATGTTTGCAATAATATTATTTGATAGTGGAATATGGAAAGCATTATCATTTCTATTATTAATAATTGCAGCAGTTGTAATGGGATATAAAAACTTTATGAGAGAACAAGAAGCTAGACCTAAAATTGAAGGAAAAGTAGAGAAAAAAAGTTAATATTAAGAAAGGAATGAAAAACAGAAAATGAAAGACCAAATAATAAAATTTTTAGCATATAATGGAAAAATATCAGTAGTATGTTGTTCAACAACAAATCTAGTTGAAAAAGCAAGAATCTTACATGATTTAAGTCCATTATCAACAGCAGCTATGGGAAGAATATTAACAATAACAGCATTAATTGGGTCTGAAATGAAAAATGAAACAGATAAATTAACAATACAAATAAAAGGAAATGGACCAATAGGAAAAATAGTTGCAGTATCTGACAATAAGCCACATGTTAAAGCATGTATAACAAATCCACATGCAGATTTACCATTAAATGAATTTGGAAAATTAGATGTAGGTGGAGGAATTGGAAACGAAGGATTTATAAATGTAATAAAAGATATAGGATTAAAAGAACCATATATAGGAATAAGTCCATTAATTTCAGGAGAAATAGCAGAAGATTTTGCAAATTATTTTGAAACATCTGAACAAAAACAAACAGCAGTAGCACTAGGAGTTTTAGTTGATAAAAATGGAGTTAGATCAAGTGGAGGATATATAATATCACCAATGCCAGATGCAACAGATGAAGAAATTTCAAAAATAGAAAAATCAATTTTTGAAGCAGGTGCAATGTCAAAAATGTTAGATCAAAATTTAACATTAAAAGAAATAGCACAAAAAATAACAGGTGATAAAAATGTTAAAATAATAGATAGTTCAATAGAACCAGAATATGAATGTGGATGTAGTAAAGAAAAATTCGCAGGAAGTTTAGCAACACTAGGAGAAAAACAATTAAAAGAAATAATAGAAGAAGATGGAAAAGCAGAAATAAAATGTCAATTTTGTAATAAAATATATCAATTTAATAAAGAAGAATTAGAACAAATCTTGAAAGAAGCAAAGAGTAAATAAAATATAATAATAATCAGAAAGGAAGAAGAAAAAATGGAAAAAATATTAGTATTTGGACACAAAAATCCAGACACAGATGCAATATGTTCAAGTTTAGTAATGGCAGATTTACAAACAAAAATTAAAGGAGAAAAAGTTATTTCATGTAGATTAGGAAATTTAAATGAAGAAACAAAATATGCATTAAACTATTTTAAAGTAGAAGAACCACAATTAATTGAAAAAGTAGAAGAAGGACAAAGAGTAATATTAGTAGATCATAACGAATTTACTCAATCAGTAGAAGGAATAGAAAATGCAAAAATAGAAGCAGTTGTAGATCATCATAGAATAAACAATTTTAAAACTTCAGAACCATTATTCTATTATGCTCAACCAGTAGGATGTACTTCAACAGTATTATTTGAATTATATAATACAAACAATATAAAAATAGAACCACAAATTGCTGGGTTAATGTTAAGTGCAATAATATCTGACACATTATTATTAAAATCACCTACAACAACAGATAAAGATAAAAAAGCTGTTGCAGAACTTGTAAATATTGCAGGTGTAGATTTAAGTAAATATGGTTTAGATATGTTAAAAGCAGGAACAAATCTTGATAAATACACAGAAAAAGAATTAATAAACTTAGATGCAAAAACAATGGAAAAAGAAGATATAAAATACATAATAGCACAAGTAAATACAGTAAGTATTCCAGATGTATTAAAAAGAAAAGAAAAAATTGAAACTGAAATGAATAAAGAGATTGAAGAAAAAGGATTGTGTTTATTTGTATTTGTTATTACAGACATAGTAAACAGTAATTCAACAGCAATAGTATTAGGAAATAGAACAGATGCAATATCAAAAACATATGAAATTAATAAAAACCTAGCTGAGATGCCAGGTGTTGTTTCAAGAAAGAAACAAGTATTACCACTAGTTGAAAAAAATATGTAAAAATTTTCAGAAAAGTGAAACAAAATAGACACAAAAATTGTCTAATATAAAGAAGACAATTTTTGTGTCTATTTTTGTCGTAAAATTAAGCAAATATTAAGAAACAAGAGAACTACATAATTTGACAAATATTTTTTAAAATGATATAATTAAAAAGGCGTTGAATAAATGCCATGAAAGGAATGTGAGGTAATGGAAAAAGTAAGATTTACAGTTGCTATTAGTGCTTACAATATAGAAGAATATGTAAAAAGAGCAATTGATAGTGTGTTAAATCAAACATTCAAAAATTACGAATTATTGGTAATAGATGATTGTTCAACAGATTCAACAGTGAAAATAATAAAAGAAACAATTGGAAAAAAAGGAAGATTATTGCAAACGCCGAAAAACTCAGGAACAGCTGCAGCCTCAAGGAACATAGCAATAGAAAATGCACAAGGAGAATATCTTTTATTTTTAGACGGAGATGATGAACTCTTTAGTGAAAATACATTAGCAGAAATAGATCAACATATAGGAAAAAATAAATATGATATTATATATTTAGGATATGAAAATGTTGGACATACAGAAAATTATTATAGAATATCAACAAAAGAAAACTCAACAAGAAAAGCAAGATTAATATGTGATGAAAGTTTCTCAGTTTCTAGTAAAGTATGGAATGTGAAATTCTTAAAAGAAAATAGTATAAAATTCAAAGAAGGAATGTATTATGAAGATGAATTATTTTCAATAAAAAGTAATATATTATCACAAAAAACAACATATGGAGAATTTCCAATATTCAAATATCACAGAAATCGTGAAGGAAGTGTTATGACAAAACCAACTGTAAAGAAATGTTCAGATTGGTATAGAATGTTAGCAGAAGTAACAGATTTGTATGAAATAACACCAGATGAAGATAGAAAATATTTATTAAGTTTTTTAAAAAATGAAAGTGATAGTATTCCATTAAGAGTAGAAAATATAATAGAAGCATTAAGAGAAAATAGAAAAACAAAAGTATTGCCAAAAAGAAATTATAAATTTATAGATGTATTAAATGATGAAGAGTAGCTTTATAGCTACTTTTTATTATGAAAAAGACATTGAAATTATGTAAATAATATGTTATACTATTTTATGTAGAAAATTGTAGAATTAAAGGAGAAATAGATGAAAAAAGCAGTATTAATGGGAGTACCACATCATAATAATTTAGGAGATCATGCAATAGTATTAGCAGAAAGAGAATATATAGAAGATAATTTTAAAGAATATCAATATTATGAAGTATCAGAAGAAACAGCTGAAAAATGCTTAGAAAAAGTAGAAAAACATATACATCCAGATGATATATTATTTTTACATGGAGGAGGAAATTTAGGAGATGAGTATTTATATGTAGAAGAAGCAAGAAGAAAAGTAGTACAATTATTTCCCAATAATATAATCATATTTTTTCCGCAAACAATGCATTTTAGTAATACTGAAAAAGGAAGAAAAGAACTTGAAAAAAGTAGAAAAATATATGCAAATCATAAGAAAATAGTTTTGGTAGCAAGAGAAGAAGTATCATATCAATCAATGAAAAAAGAATTTGCTAAAAATAATGTAATAAAAACACCAGATATAGTAACATATTTAAATAAAAATGGAATTGATCAAAAAAGAGATGGAGCATTATTAATTTTAAGAAGTGATATAGAAGCAAATTTAGATGATGAAAAAATAAAACAAATAGAACAAATAACAATGAAATATTTTAAAGATGTAGTATATGATGACACCGCTAAAGGACCTGGAATATTATCAAAATATAGAGAAGAAAAAATAGAAGAAATGTTAAAAAAATATAGGAGATGTCAGCTAGTAATTACAGATAGATTACACGGAATGATATTTGCTACAATAACAAGTACACCATGTATTGCATTAGGAAATTATAATCATAAAATAGAATCATGTAGTAAAACTTTAGAACATTTAGGATATATAAAATATGTAAAAAATATTGAAGAAATAGAAGAAAATATAAAATATCTAATGTCAAATAAATTTGAAAAATATGATAACCAATTTGCTTTAGAACAATTTAAACAAATAAAGGAAGAAACATTGAAATTATTTAATAAAGGAAAATAATATGAGAACAAGATTATTTATAGTTAGACATACTGAAACTATAGGAAATATTGAAAAAAGGTTAACAGGACGAAAAGATTATGAAATAACTGAAAATGGACAAATATTAATTCAAAAATTAACTAAAGAATTAGAAAATATAAAATTTGATAAAATATATTCTAGTACATCAGGTAGAGCAATAAAAACAGTAGAACAAATAGCAAAAAAACAGAATTTAAAAATAAAAGAATCTGATGAATTATGTGAGATGTATTTTGGAATATATGATGGTTGGAAATGGGAAGATGTAAATAAAATACAACCAGAAATAAAGCAAACACAAAATGAAATAAATGAAATAGTTGGTATTCCAAAACAAGAAACCATGGAAGAAACAGCAAATAGAATATATGATTATATTTTAAGAATTTTAAAAGATAATGAAGGAAAAACAATATTAGTAAGTTCACATGGAATAGCAATAGAAGCATTTTTAAGAAAAATAGAAAATGTAAAATTTAGATATGAAAGAGAAAAATTTTGCCAACATAATGTTGCAATAAATGAATTAGAGTATGAAAATAATAAATTCAAAATAATCAGATTAGCAGATATAGAATATTTAAGAAAATAAAGTTTTAAATTAGAAGGGATACAAAAGCAATGGAAGAAGATTTAATATCAATAGTAATACCTGTTTATAAAGTAGAAAAATATCTAGAAAAATGTATAGAAAGTGTTTTAAAACAAACATATACTAATTTACAAATTATATTAGTTGATGATGGGTCACCAGATAATTGTGGTAAAATTTGTGATGAGTATGCTAAGAGAGATTCAAGAATAGATGTAATACATAAAGTTAATGGAGGATTATCAGAAGCTAGAAATGTTGGAATAAGTAAAGCAAAAGGAAGATATATTGGATTTGTTGACAGTGATGATTATATTAAAGAAAATATGTATGAAATATTATTGAATTTAATAAAAAAATATAATGCAGATGCTAGTATATGTAACTTATATGATGTAATAGAAGGCAAAGAATATATAAGAAATAAAAATAATGGAATTCAAGAATATAGTAGATTAGATATTTTAAAAGAAGTTCTACTAGATAAAAATATTCAGAGTTATGCATGGAATAAATTATATAAAAAAGAATTATTTGATGAAGTAAAATATCCAATTGGAAAAAAATATGAAGATATAGGAACAACATTTTATATATTTGAAAAATGTAATAAAATAGTAGTTACATCAGAGCCAGAATATTATTATTTAAAGAGGTCTGACAGCTTAGTTAATAATGTTACAGAAAGTACAGTATTTGATTATATGGAATTAATTCTTCAAAGATATTTATATATAAATGATAATATAAAGGAATTAAAACAATATAATGATTATTATTTAGTAAGAACTTTATTAACTGCTAATAATGATATAAAAGAATTAAAACAAATTGAGGAAAAAACAAAACAAAAATATAATGAATTATATAATATATCTAAAGAAATTCTAAGAACAAATTATAGTAATCTAAAAAAATTTTTTACAGAAGAACAAAATGAAAAAATTATATGGATAATAAATAATTAACATAAAATTGTTGAAAAAAATATATTAAAGTGATATAATAGAAGCTATTAAAAACCATAAGGAGGTTTTGTATATTATGGTTAAACGGTTGAGTAGCTTCTTTTTTTCGTTCCTTCTTTTGGGCTTGTTGACAGTAAATGCTCTGGCAACAGAAACACCAGATAGTGCAGTGGAAATTGTTGAACAACAAGTAACTGATGAAGTTAGTGTTGAACAGCAAATTGAAACTGAGGCAGAAGGAAGTGAGCAGTCTCAAGAACTTATTGGAGGTGTCATAAAAGCAAACAATGTAATTGTCAGAAACGGGCCTACGAGAGAAACAGAAAAAATTTGTGCACTTGAAAAAGGGACACAAGTTGTAATTATTCAAGGTAGTGAAGTTGAAAATCTTGATGAATTTGGAAATAGAATAAAAATTAAGATTGGAGATGTAGAAGGATATATTGCAAAAAAATATCTTTATACTGAAGAAGAATTACAACAAATTGAAGATGCCAAAAAAGGAGAATGGCAATTATTGAGTACTGCGACTACACAAGCTAGTGCTAATAGCAATAGAGATGTAAACATTAGTATAGCATCAAACTATATTAATGAGAAAATTTTGCAACCTAATGAACAATTTTCTTTCTGGGATACTGTAGGAAAATGCACATATGCAAAAGGTTACAAAGATGCAACAGTATATGCAAATGGCAAGAAAACAACTGGAATTGGTGGAGGTGTATGTCAAGTATCAACTACTGTAAATATTGCTGCTAAAAATGCAGGAATTGCAACAAAAGCAAAACAACATTCTTTACCTGTTAGTTATGCATCTCGTGAAAATGAAGCAACAGTCTCTTATGGAAATCAGGACTTCAAATTTACAAATACAACAGGAAAAGTAATCAAACTTGTAATGACTTCTGGAAAAGGAGCATGTACATGTGAAATTTGGATGCAAAATTAACCAAATGTATCAACTAAATTAACCAAGGTAGAATGAGTCATTGACTCATTCTATCTATTTTTAAAAGAAAAACAAAAAAAAGTAAAAAAACCCTTGACAAAGAAAAAAACGAATAGTATAATAAGAAAGCATTAAGCAATGGACAGATGGCCGAGTGGCTAAAGGCGGCAGACTGTAAATCTGTTCTCATATGAGTACGATGGTTCGAATCCATCTCTGTCCACCATAGAAAAATATATAAACTTAACAGTTTATATATTTTTTTTTATAAAAATAATATATATAGCTTTACAAATAAATAAAAAAATTATATACTAATAAAGAAAAAACTAATGAGGAGGATAAAGAAAGTGAAAAATAGAAGAGGGGTAACATTAATAGCACTTGCAGTAACAATAATAGTAATATTAATTTTAGCA
>ERZ824598.4173-NODE-4173-length-11237-cov-5.194777_pt1 | contig 11237 bp, 17 predicted proteins | sample MGYA00519934_ERZ824598 | MGnify/ENA primary metagenome ERZ824598 (study PRJEB31778, sample SAMEA3449177) | human gut metagenome | biome: human gut; feature: human-associated habitat; material: faeces | place: United Kingdom | collected 2010/2012 ... | reverse complement strand
TCTAAGTAGATTATACACTAGGGCATTTGAGAAATCAAGTGCCCTTTTTAATTGTTCTGTGATTCTGCTTGCTTCTTTGCGTTCCTTGCCTTTGTTGCTTCCGACTTCTTCTGTGCAGCCTTTTTCTCTTCCTCTGTCATATTTCGCTTTGATTTTCCTTTTTCATCTTCTGGATAATCAATTACATATTCTGTTCCGTCTACCTTATCTTTCAAAATCAGATTCATTTCCAGAGCATCCGCAATTTCCACCAATTCAAGGGAAGAAAATTTGTCTCTGCTCATTTTATTGCTTAAATTCTGCCTAGTAACATTTATTTCCTCTGCAAGCTCTATCTGAGATTTTCCCTTTGCTTCTAATATATCCTTAATTACTGTAGTTGCTGACATATCAATCAAACCTTTCATTTTATGTTCACCTCCAATTATACTTGATTTTCCATATTTTTTCAAGGTCAGCAAAATTCACCCGATACAGGATAAGATCAATTTATGTATGGCTTTCCATTTCCATGGCTGTTTTATTTTCTTCTCCATCTGATACATAAAAATATCATTGATTCTATTCTCAAATAACTCAGATGCAATATTAGATTTGAAACGATTACAAGGATAGCAGGTGGCAACTAAATTTGAAACATCATCTATGCCGCCCATTGATAAAGCTACATGATGATTTAAAGACATTTCAGACAATAATATTTTCCTACCACATAATTGACAACGACCATTGTATTTTTCATATATTAGTTTCCGTGTTGATTTAGAATATTTCTTTCGCTTGATTTTACCGTCACTTCTTCGTTCAACCTCTACTATTCCATTCCTTTGCTCTTGTAGTTCAATTCTTTCTTCCTGAGTCAGCCTTTTCCATAATGTGCGATTTGAAAATGTATCATATACATAAAACTCCTCTGTTTTTATAGGTGCAATATTCATATATTTTATGGCTTCCCTTACAGTATTGTAAAGCCCGTTTAATATCTGTTGTCTTCCTGTGTTTGCCTTTATTATTTAAGTATATATAGTATATTCCATTTGTCAGTACAATAGCCATTATAATTCCCTTCTTTCTACTAAGGATGCGAATTTTTTTCTTATCCTAACTATATGATTTTTTATCTCTCGTCAGAAAAACATATTGTAGTAGCTGTATCTCCTGGAATTTGTGAAATATTATTTGTGATAATATAAATTTTGCCTTTTGAAGTCTGATAAGCACCTAAGAGATATAAATTGTCAGAATGTTTCAGTGCCTCATTGTTTACTTGTTTATCTGATTCATCCAAACAACCCCAATCTTTAACTGCATATCTTTGTAATGCGACTGTCACTTCAACAGCAAATCTATATTCTGCTGCCATATAGTAATTAACTGACTTTGTAGCTACCAATTTTCCCATATTAAAGAATTTTGATTTAATCATTTCTCTTTACCTCTCTTTTCTATATCAGACCAAAAATACAAGCTATCTTGTAAACTGGATTCTTTGTTATCTTTTGCATATGTTCTGCCTTTTGTCTATGTTTGCATTCCATTCTATCCATAAAAAACATTTGATTATCAAGTTCCGTATATTCCAACATTTGCGTTGGTGTCAGTGCATTATATGGTGTTTTAAGACTTCTATCTATAATCTGATTTCCGTCTGCCGTATTGATTATTCTAAAATTAAACATATATGTATATCCTGCCTTCCGTTTATCCTGCATATCTGCAATACTGATTATTTCTGTTACTGTTACATTCTCCCTTGATCCGCTTGAAATACTCTTCTAAATTGAATGAGTATGACCTACTCTGTAAGCAAGTACATTTCCCTCTTTTTAATACTGTTGTCTCTGCTATAACAACATTATTTGTCAAGGTTAAATTCCCTCTAATAATACTTTCCAATGATTTCCGTAAATCTCTGTATGAGCTGTCAAGATAATATTTCTTTCCGTTGTTTCCCTCATTGACAAAATATATAATTCTGTATGTGAAGCAATTCTCAATCATATTATTAGTAAGGCAACCTCTGTCTATATCCATCAAAATATCTGATATTGTATTCATATGCTTTACCTCAATTTCTCTTATATCGGGGAGGTTTAGCCTCCCCTTTTGCCTTATGCTACTTTCTTAATCTCTGTAAAATACTGATTGATAAGTGCTGTAAGATAATCAAGTTTTCCGTGTACTGTTCCACTATCCCTTGTAGAACGGTCTATATCTAATTCAACCCATGTCTTTCCGTTGATTTCTGTATTTTTACCTTCTGCAATTAACCAATGCAGGAACTCACCAAACTCTTTATCTTCCCTTCCTAACTTTGTAAATGCCTTAAATGCTGCCACAAAGATATATGCACTCTTTCTATTGAACAGTTCCCTTATCTCGCTTGTGATTTCCGTTGATTCTACTAACCTTGTGAGTAAATTATCAAGATTTTCAAAGTCAAGAATAGTTGCATTTTCGTTTAACCACTTGAAGCCTATCTTTGTATCTTTTCTGTACTGATTAGGGTATTCAGATAAGATAACCATATCTCCGATGGCTCTTTCAAAAGTTCCGTTTATTCTGTCTTTGTTGTTGCAAGAGTACATATCCTTGAAAAATCTGTTTTCCGTAATTTCTCTTATCTCCCTTGCAAACGCATCTATATATGTAAAAGCTCTCTGTGCCTGGTTCATAGGCTTGCAATTATTCAGTTTGCGTACCAATTTTGAAATTTGCGTTGTGTCGCAATTCTGATGAATTACAACCTCTAACTGATAGCCATTGAATACCTCTTTCAATTCTTCTGGTAACTGCTCGTATGTCTTGTTACGAATGTCAAAATCTACATTTTCCCATATAATTTCGCCCTGCTCGTCTCGCTTTATATTTCCATCTTCATTGGTTGCCTTTGTCTGATAAGTAACCATATATTCATCAAGATTCTTTGTGATTTTTGCGTTTCCATATCTGAATAATGATAATGTGCTACTTCTCTGCAATCCGTCAATTATCCATTGTCTTGTAATTCCGTTTGCTGTTGTTTCCTCACCTAAAATAATAGGTGGAATATAATCATCTGTCAGAACCGATGCTATCAGTTCATTTACCATGTTTGGATTCCATTGTCCTGATAATCTCTGACATTCCTGATCCGTTCTGATTTTCTCTGCCTTCATATCCTTTAAATACTGCTCTAATGTGTATGTCTGCTTTCTAATATTCTTCATAGTGATTACCTCCTAAAATAAAATCTTTACATTTTCAAAACTTCTCATAATCTTCATATTTTCAGCATATTCAGTTGATGAAATTTCTAAAATCTGCCGTATGTCTTTAGGTGTGTACCCATCAATCAAAAGATTTAATATATTTACCTGCTGATTAGAAAGTTTTGAAATGTACTGCTGTACCTTGTCTTGAAATTGTTCGTTGTTGTTTTTGGTCACTTCCTCGAATGTGTCAAAATCGGATGCTATAAAATCCAGTAGACTACATTCTTCTTCGCTGTCATTAGTTGCATCTAATGAAGTTGTAAATTGATTGATAACTCTTTTTTCTCTGTGTCTGTCTCTTATCTCTGTCTTAAATCTTTTCTTTAAGCAATCACAAAGAAAAGTATTAAAACTTGCCCCTTTATCAGTGCTATAAGAGTTGTAACACTGCCACAATGTCATATTTGCAATGCTATAAAAATCGTCATAGTCTGCTTCTGTCAATGGCTCGTTAAGCCTCAAAAAGATTGACTTTGATAACTTTTTTAATAGTCGCATATCATCTTTACAATATGGCTCTAATACTGTTAAATCTGCACTTGTCATTGTCTCACCTTCTTTTTTGTTATAGTGTGGCATTACTGCCGATAGGCAAGTTGTAATTGAATACCACGGCTTGACCGCTTGCCTGATTAAACTATAAAAGTTCACTTACATTTGTTAATTCTTCAATATCTGCTAACCTTGAATTTTTTATTAGTTTAATCTCTTCTTTTATTTCTTCATTTGTAAGCCCTAACATCTTAAGTGATTCATTAGCTTTATTTATAACCTTTATCTGAATGGCTTCAGGTAGTTGGCAAATATAAGTTAATTTATTGAGTTTTAATTGTGTCATGGCACTACCTCCTATAAATTTGTATAATCTTCATCGTTTGAACAGCTCAAACATTCATTTAATCTCCACTTAATATCTTCTTGAATGGATTCTAAAGTTACATATTGCCCTGAACAAAAGTTATCCTCGACCAATTCACTAAAAAGTTTTTCATATTCCGCAATAGCTTCATTGCGTTCTGTTGCATATTCCTGATTAACTTCTTTATAACCGATTATTTTATAATCATCACAAAAACATATATTTGCCATTGCATTGAATATTTGAATTTCTATATTTTCGTTTTCATTTGCAGTAAGAAAATAATTTTCTTCACTGTAGCTTGTTTGGATTGTAAATATTATGTTTTTCATAGTTTTGTCCCCTTCGCTGTATCATTAAGGCTTCGGGGGATTGCTCCCCCTATTTATGCCCTAATCATTAAATGTTAATTATCTAATGCGTAAAACCTTATAAGATGTAACCTTTTCATATTTGGTTAAATCTCCTAATTTAGATTCAAGCATCTTTTTGTCAAGTGATTTTCTTGTCTGCTCCTTATAGCTGATTTTTGCTGAATCTGTAAATTCTTCTGTTAAATTGTTTTCATTCATATATGAGATTATTTCCTGCTCCAAGGCTTTCTGAATATTGCTTGCTTCTTCTGCCATACTCTTATACTTTCTTACTTCCTCAATTTTGTTTTGTAACTCTTTCTTTGTCATGTTGCTACCTCCTTATATATGTTTGATTGATTTTGTGTAGGTCTGTTTTGTTTGACCTTGTAACTGTATTGTACACTTGTTAGTGTGCAGAGTCTATTGACAGAATGCATAGAATGTACACTTGTTAGTGTCATTTTTATTGTGCAAATTCACTACTTAGTGTACATATTGTACAAAATCATTGTACACTCTTTAGTGAATTTGTATATTGATATTGTACACTTGTTAGTGTATTATAATAGTATCAAATCAATCAACAATATATTTTTAAAGGAGGTTTTCATATGAGAATTACAAGAAAACAGTTAGAAACAAAGGTAAACAGTTACAACAGTATTTCAGATATTAAGTTAAAACTTAATGATGATGTAATCGGTGCTATCAATCTTTATACAGAAGATAACAACAGAATAGCCACCGCAACAACAAAAGAAATATTCTATATATTAGACGCTTTAATCAATGTTAAAGCACTAGAAAGAAACAATTAAATAATATAGGCGGTTGAAATATACCGCCTATGACATCAGAAAGAAGGTTTTAATATGAAATATTTTAATAATGTAAACACACTGGAAGAATTAAGAAAACAGTACAAAGAACTATTAAAGAAGTATCACCCAGACAACCCAAACGGAAGCACAAAGGCAACGCAAGAAGTCAATACAGAATATGACAACCTTTTCAAAGTGTTAAAGGATAGACATGAATATAAAACAAAGCAGACAAGCGACACCGACAAAAAGAGTTATGATAATATGAAGTATGATTTTTCAGAAGATGAAAAATTAAGAGAAGTTTTACAAAGTATTATCACATTACAGAATATCAATATTGAAATAGTCGGCTGTTGGATATGGGTAGATGGCAACACATACGAACACAAAGACAATTTGAAGGCTTTAGGGTTCAAGTGGGCAAGAGAAAAAAAGAAGTGGTATTTTCATACTGAATCATTCAGAAAAAGAAGCCACAAAAAATTATCTATGGACGATATACGGAACTATTACGGAAGTACAGAAGTGCAAACGGAAACAATCAGAAGAATAAAAGAAGCCTAAAAAATAAGGGTGTAGACAATAACAATCCTACACCCTACCACAAAGAAAGAAGGTTATACAATATGAGAAAAGAATATATTTTACATACATCTAAAGGAATGGAAAAAATGTATGCTACTACTGATTTAGAAATAATAAAAGCTATTACAGATAGAATGATACAATTAAAAGCATATAAAGACAGCATAAACGCAACGACAACAACACAATTTAAAGCAACTTGTAATAATAGAATTGTATGTGATTTTATATTTTAACAAACAGAATACAGAAAGACATAATAAAAGGGTGTAGCCGATGAAGTTACACCCTTATTTTTTATACTGTTTTATTGATATATTTTATTGTGTTTAATCCCTACCGGTTTAGTATGTTATAGTGTATTGGGGGGTGGCTTAAACTAAAAAAGGGATCTGTTTTTCTCTGCTGCCCTGTAGTTGGTTCTTCCATACAGTGACTTAAAAATTTTACCTCTCCGATATTTTCCATCCTAAAATCTGTCGCTTTGAAATGAACGGAAGTATTATTTATAAAACCTCTATTACGGAAGTGGGATTTACAACACTTCTATTCCCACCTAAAGGGAAAATTCCCCTAAGTGAAACTGTTCCACTTAGAAGATAAAATTTTTCGCACACTTGTATGCGAAAGATTTTTATTCTTCAAGGTGTGTCCATTTGGACACAAAGCGTTTAAAGTTTTCGCCACTTCTGGCGGTATCTCATGGGGAACAAAATTTAGTTTCCTTCAACTATTGCAAATATGAAACACCTCTAAACCGACACTATCTGTTTCAGATAACGAGCGAAAAATTTCACTGTACCACTGTGGACTATCGCTTTTTCGGAATCTGAAATTCCGATTCATTCTTCCCTAGTTCCCCACGGAGAACATACCCTATATCCTTTGAATAAATCAATAAAAATCAACTCAAATCCGCTTCAAAATACATCATAGGTAAACTTGATAGCCTACGCAATAATAAAGCCAAATTGACCTCAAAATCATTGATTTAAGCAAGCACATATGACATAGGTGGGGTACTCTTAAACCTGAGAAATTTAACTACCTGATATATAAATATGTAGTATTTAATTATAAAACATTTTTAATAATACTCTGATTTATTTATCCTAATACCTATTACTGAAAAACCTGTCATTTCCCCATAATATGTACCTTCCGTATAATCTCCTATTCCATATGACCAATCCCATTCCCAACCATATCCTTGCTGGTTAAAATCTGATTGACCACCCAACGGACAAGGCTCTGACAATGGAATTATTAAATTTGGTGTAAGTTTCTTATAGTTACTAGCAGCATCAATAATATGCTTTTTTAAATACTGCATTCTCGGTATATTTACCCCAGATATAGACTTATCCGCAACACTCTTTAATTCTGACATAGTAGGTACATTCTCCTGTACTCCGACTATTGTTTTATTGCTTCTTACAATTATATATGAAAATTTTTTATATTCTGGCAATCTCATTCCAGCATTAAGTACCATAAACTCTTTATCACTCTTACAATATGCTGTGATTATAGGTGTTGTACTTGTTGTCTTTTTCACAGAAGCAAAATACGAATTATTGTTATTAACTGTAAGAGATTTTTTACATAATTCATCGTTTATAAGCTTATCTAATTGCTTTTTCTTGTCTGCAAGTTGCTGATCTATGTCTGATAGTTCTTTATCCGCATTTTTAACCTTATCTGCTATCTCTGATATTTCATCCTCATGCTTTTCTAACAAGCTGTTCAAATCAGAAAGTGTCTCTTGAAGTGAATCAATCGTATTTTCTATATGTTCCGCAGAAGATTTTTCATCATCTATTACATACGATAATTTACTCTCACTATCCTTTAAATCGCCCAGTTGATCAGCAAGATTATTTCTTTGGTTTTTGAGATTTTTATATTCTTCTTGAAGCTGTTTTATATCCATAGGCAACCTCCAATGCTTATGCAGTTATCTACAGTATCTTTTTTTATTATACCATATCTAACTACAAAAAGTAAAAAAATAAGACATACTGATATTTATATCAGAACCATCTTATTTATAATATAGCTCAAAAAAAAAGAACCTTACCAATAAGATAAGGTTCTTCCACGTTAAGGTCAACATTGTGCCTTTTAAAATTTTGAAATTATTAAAAATATACGATGCACTGAACACTGTCGTGCATATTTATTGTATTTTTAGTATATGCTACTTTTCAGATGTTGTCAACATTTTTCTTATATTTTCCAACACTTCTGTTCTACTGTTAGCCTCAATCATATTCATTATTTCATCAATAAAGTCGTTGTTCTGCTTATTTTGCTCTTTTACTTTAGAAATAAATTCATCCTTTTTTTTGATTTGTTTTTTCAAATAGTTTATATAGCAATTTATATCCATCTGTGTAATCAATCTTTTTTCAATTTCCTTCATTTCTGATGGTGTTAATTTAGTAATTTTCTTACCTAACCTTGCCTTACTTACGCACATTAAATTTGAAACATTGACTTTTCCATCTAATATAGTATTCCCATTTTGATCATATTTTACGCTAATAGGAAACATGCAGTCCAATTCATCTGTATCATGTGTAATGGGTGCAACTATCGTATTTGGCGAATTATAATTATCATCATTATTTTGAAGAATAACACAAGGTCTTAACTTTTGCATCTCACTTCCTACACCAACTCCAAAATGGCATGTATAAACTTCTCCTTTTTCTACTTGTCTATTCTTAGTTTTATCTACACAACTATTCAAATGAATTTTTTTATGCAACCACATTATATCATTTTGTGTATTTTCTTTGTCAATTTGCTCCCTATGTTGATTTGACATAAGTATTCCTCCAATCGTATAATATATTATTAACATTATACGATTAGAGTTTTTATTATTCAACACAAAATTACAGATTACTTATGTATCAATCTGTAATCTCAATCTGCCAATTCATCATAGCTTGATAAATTTTATCTGGTATCTTGTCCTTATGCTGTTCTGCTATATCCTTAATAAAATCTTCCTTATATTCCTTGTATCTTGTAAAAGCTGCTTCTACTGTCTCATACGCTCCCAGCTTTATATTCTTTCCTACAAATGACATATTCGCAACATATTTCTTCTTATCCTTATCAAAATATACACCAAGCGGATAATCGCCTCGGTTCTTTTTACCATTAGTAAATAATGAATTTACCATCTTAGGAACAAAGCAGACTGTCTCAGGACTATAAACTGTATTTCCTTTAATCAGAATATCTTTGTCTAACTCAAATGCTTCATCAAACATTCGTATCTCAACAATGTGCTGTTCATACCATAGCTTAAAATTACTATAATTCTTCCATTCCTCACATATAGTACAATCCTTATATTCTGGTTGCAATTCATGTATTGCATTACTATAACAACGATTCATTATCCAATGCCATCTCTTATAGGACTCCTCATTGCTGTTGGTATATAATATTCCATGATACCCTACACCATACATAACACGCTTTGCGGTCTGTTTACTCCAATTATCAGGCTTATATCGAATATCATTCATAACATTTAATATAAAACCTTCCGAATCATCACCTGTTCTCTGGAAGTGATTATTTACAATACGGAATTGCTCTTGATTTAAAGGATATAAATTTCTGTAATAGCAATCTTCCTTATCATGTCCACTATGCCAAACATATACATTATTCGCCTTATCTTCATTGACAATAAATGTTTCAACAACCATTTTAGGTGCATATACATAATCACGCTTATATGTCCACTTGCCATCAATAAATACATTCTTTTTAAGACTATATCTCAATTCACCATTGATATATGATCCTTGCAGCAGATTATATTTTCCCCAAGCCATAGAAATACACTGACCATAGTTTGACATCCATGTATCTTTATAATCCATCAATTTTACGAATATTTCATCTGTCCCCATAAGAGTAATATCAATATCCAATGCAGATACATCAAGTATTCTCTTAGGATTTATCTCTTTGTACTGGTGATCAACTAATATTTCCAAGTTATCAGAGAATGTAAATTTCTTCTCATTCTTTTTCTTCTTGTATTCCTTGTCATACTTAGCTTCACATTCTTTACAACTTCCTCTATAATATGGATTGCCAAATTGTCCTGTTGCTAATCTAAAGTTCTGTATTGGTAATATTCTTCCACATTTCTTACATATTTTGGTTTTATCCATTGTCCTTTTTCTCCTTATTCTTTGCATAAAAATAAGACAGCAGAATCAAATCATACTGTCTTTTCAGTCAATCAATATCAGTCAAGGGGTAAATAGGGGGGGGTAATATAACTAAGATATATATGGTATATACCCCCCACCTTTTACCTACCCTTATATTTCATCTTCAATTATTATGTAGGGATAACCATCTGATTTAATGTCAAATTGCTCTTTTAATACCTTATTAGCTTTGACTTTCTTCAATCCATAACAATCCATAATCTCATTTAAACAACGCTTAATCTGTGTCTCTGTGACTTCGTATCTATACTCATTACCAAGAATATATACAACCTCTTTTTCAGTACAATATCCTTTTCTTTGAATACAATGTAAAATCACTTCTGAAATCTTCAATGTACGCTCGTCACTCGCCTTTGTGGTAGTCCTATTGACAATCTCACCATATTCATTTTTCTTTTTCTTATATTGTGGATATAGTGAGGCGGCTACCTCAAAACCTTCAGAACGATAGAACATATCAAACGATACACCGCCAATTCTATAGCCTTTATCTTTCCAACGGATTCCATTATCTTCTATTGTTTTCAACTGCTGTACTACCCATGATGGAATAGCATAGAAATTAACGTGTTTTCCTGCCCTTGTATCAGTTCCAGCACATTTAATGGCTTTATACAATAATTCCTTTGGTATCTGGTCATCATCAAGAATACGAATTAAATCGTGATATACAAGCATTTTGATATACTTGCCGACCTTATCAATCTTATTCTGACTGTAACCTTTGCCAAGACATTCCGCTAATTTTTTCGTTGTAACAAAGAAGATTATTTCTCCATCGTCATTAGAAAATTTCTCGCTATAAATATTGTTTCGTGCAATAGATAACATCATAAGGAATGTATCTTTTGCATACTTGATATTTTTATCAGCCTGTGGACATAGTTCTTGAAATTTATTCAGAGTGATGTTATTTATCATCATGTCTATATTTTCTCGCTGTTCAATGCTCCATTGAGATTCCTTAATAGACAGATTATAAATATCCATTATGAATTGAATTGCTTTAAATTCAGACTTGAAATCTCCTAACATTTCAATCAACTGTTTTATGTTAAGAGTAAGATTTTCAGAACAACATCTAT
>ERZ824598.4170-NODE-4170-length-11248-cov-3.544537_pt1 | contig 11248 bp, 8 predicted proteins | sample MGYA00519934_ERZ824598 | MGnify/ENA primary metagenome ERZ824598 (study PRJEB31778, sample SAMEA3449177) | human gut metagenome | biome: human gut; feature: human-associated habitat; material: faeces | place: United Kingdom | collected 2010/2012 ... | reverse complement strand
TATGAAAATTCAATTACCAGAACACGTAAAGCAAATTATACACAGACTCCAGCAGGAGGGGTATGATGCCTATGCCGTGGGTGGATGTGTCAGAGATACACTTTTAGGACGCAGCCCACAGGACTGGGACATTACAACTTCCGCGAAACCGCAGGTGGTGAAAGCCCTGTTTTCCCATACGGTTGATACGGGTATTGCACATGGAACCGTTACGGTCATGCTGGATCATACAGGGTATGAAGTGACAACTTACCGGATCGATGGGGAATATGAAGATGCCAGACATCCGAAGACAGTGACTTTTACGGGAAATCTGGTAGAGGATTTAAAACGCCGGGATTTTACGATCAATGCCATGGCATATAATGATACCGCAGGACTGGTGGATGCATTTGACGGGATTGGGGATCTCAAACGGCACGTGATCCGTTGCGTGGGGGTACCACATGACCGGTTTGGAGAGGATGCGCTGCGTATGCTGCGCGCCGTGCGTTTTGCCGCACAGCTTGGATTTTCCATTGAGGAGAAAACCAGACAGGCTGTGGCAGATCTGGCAGACAATTTACAGAAAGTCAGTGCGGAGAGAATCCAGACGGAAATGGTGAAACTGCTTACCTCCGCACATCCGGAGGAGATGCGTACGGTATATGAGCTTGGACTTTCCAGAGTATTTCTCCCGGAGTTTGACAGGATGATGGAAACCCCGCAGATTACAAAACATCATTGTTACAGTGTGGGAGAACATACCATTCATGCCATGCAGGAAGTTCCGCAGGACAGAATCCTGCGGCTGACCATGCTGCTTCATGATGTGGCAAAACCGGTGTGTGTGACGACAGATGAAAAAGGGCAGAATCATTTTAAAGGACATCCGGCGGAAGGTGCGGAAATGGCACGGGTTATTTTGCGGCGGTTGAAGTTTGACAACGAAACAATAAAACGCGTATGCCTGCTCGTGCGCTATCATGATGACCGTCCGGCCGTGACACCGCGCAATGTGCGCCGTGCGGTCAGCAGGATCGGAGTGGAAAATATGGAGGCTCTGTTTGCGGTAAAGCGTGCAGATACACTGGCGCAGAGCATGTATGAGCGGCAGAAAAAGCTTTCCTATATTGATGCCTACGAAGAAACTTATCGTGAGATATTAAAAGAACACCAGTGTGTGCAGAAAAAGGATCTTGCCATAAACGGCAGGGATCTGATTGCACAGGGAATGAAAACGGGCAAAGAAATGGGAGAAGTGTTGCAGGTGCTGTATGAACAGGTTCTTGATGAACCGCAACTGAATAATAAAGAGACGCTGCTTGCACTTGCTTTGCAATTGCAACAGACAAAACAGGAATAAATAAGACACCCTTTCCATATGATGAAAATAGATTCAAGTCATGTGGGAGGGGTTTCATTTTGTATTATCAGCCGGAAGTAATGTTGGAGCAATATGACATAGAAATAAAACAGATCACAAAAGGCAGAGGTGTGTTTTGCTGTGAGACGGATCAGGGGAAAAAAGTACTTGCACCGTTTCGGGGATCTGCAGAACGCGCAAAATTTGTGCGCGAAATATTATGCAGCATGCAGGAAAAGGGATATCCGGTGGAACAGGTCAGTCTGACAAAAGACGGGCAGTGTGTGGTAACGGATGAAAGTGGCATGCGTTTCTGGCTGAAAGATCTGGTAGAGGGAAATGAATGCCAGACAGGTCGGGAGAAAGATGTAGCTGCCGGTGCCCAGGCGCTGGCAGGGTTTCATTGCTGTGTTTCATCCTGTGTTACGGAAATTCCGGATTTTATGAAAAATACAAAGAATGAACCGGCAGTGCTCTATTACCGGCATTACCGGGAACTGATCCTGGTAAAAAATTTTGTGCAGTCAAGAAAAACCCGAAACGAGTTTGAGCGGTCATTCTGGGAACAGTATACGCATTATATCGCACAGGCGAAAGAAGCGGTCGGGATGCTGCAGGAGCGAAAAGACCAGGGGAGAACCAGGGGGTTTTGTCACGGGGATTGTAACCAGCATAATATGCTTCGTACAGCACAGGGGGTCCGGCTCGTAAATTATGAAAATCTGTTTTACGGAGAACAGATGGTGGATCTGGCAAACTATCTGCGTAAGATTCTGGAAAAAAACAGTTGGAGTACGGACATGGGAAAACATATTCTGGAAGCCTATGAAAAGCAGAGAAAATTGTGCAAGGAAGAAAAACAGCTGCTGCATGTGCTGCTTCTGTTTCCAGAGAAATTCTGGAAAGTATCCAATCACTACAGTAACTCGCATAAAGCATGGGTATCCGGCAGAGATATTGAAAAATTAAACCGGCTGATTGCAGCGGAGCCGGCAAGGGAACATTTTCTGGAAAATTTGTTTTCTTTTCTGTGAAGAATGAGCTATACTAAGGATATGAGAAGAGACAGAATTAAAAAAACAATTACATATTTGAGTCTGCTTTTTTGGCTGTGTCTGCTTGTGGCATGTGGACAGCAGGAGGAGACGACAGATGACGGAGTTACCTATTTTCATCATTCCATCGCAGACCGGAATACACAGGAAACACAGGAGAATTCCACGGAAACGGAAAAGTCCGAAGAGTTTCTGCTGACCGCAGTCGATCAGATTCAGGAAAGTCTCCAGCTGTACCGGTATGCGGATGGAATGGAATACCGGTATTATTACGGAACAGGCACCCGTTTTTATGATAAATACGGAAACCGGACACCTGTGACAAGTTTTGAACCCGGTCTGCTTGTGACCATCGGCGATGTAGACAGCGAAGGAATCCTCACGGAAGCCCGGATTTCGGATCAGGCATGGGTATACGACAATATCACCCGGTTTTCGGTAAATCCGGATCTGGACATGCTAAAGATCGGAGATGGAAAATATCGCTATACGGATGACACGATTGTGTTTTCCGGAGATAAAAGAATCCAGATGACGGATTTGTCGGATGGGGATACGTTAAGCGTTGTCGGCAGGGATAAAAACATTCTTGCGGTGCGTGTGACAACCGCACAGGGAACGCTTGCACTGTCCAACACCAAACTGTTTGAAGAAAGTTTTTTGCAGCTGGGAACAAAGATTTTTGCGGAAATTACACCGGATATGGAGATTCAGGTGCCGGAAGGAACCTATGAACTTCGCGTAGCCAATGACGGATGGGGAGGCAGTACGGAAGTGACGATTACGCGTGGCGAGACTACAAATGTGGATCTTGACACCTTAAAAGGCGAAGGACCGTCTTACGGAAAGGTGCAGTTTGTCATCGATGCAAAAGATGCGGTGCTGTCAATTGACGGAAAAGAAACGGACTATGAGAAGCCGGTGAAATTAACCTATGGAAGCCATACAATTACGGTATATTCTTCGGATTATGATACCTGGAAGCGGAACTTATATGTCAACTCGGAGAAATCGACAATTGTTATCAATCTCGCGGATGAAGATTCCAGTGAAACAGGAAACAGCCAGAGCAGCTCAGAAAGCAGCAGCCAGAGCAGCTCACAGGGGAGCAGTCAGAGCAGTTCAGAAAGCAGCAGTCAGAGCGAGTACAAGAACCGGCAGGAAGAGCTTGATACACTCAAGGATCTGATTTCCAGTATGACATCCTCCAGTTCGCTTGTGTCAAAATGACGGTTTTTCGGACAGAATTTTGGTTGTTTTTAAGTGCCCAAAAGCCCGAAAATATCGCATTTTTCCTTGACAAAAGGATGGAAAACAAGTATAAATAGATTTGTAAGTAATTTGAGAGAAGGAACTCGAATTATATAATATAGGAATCCATAGGAGGAATTTTAACATGAACAAAGCAGAGTTAGTTGCAGCAGTAGCTGAGAAGGCAGAGATTTCAAAGAAAGACGCTGAAGCAGCAGTTAAGGCATTCACAGATGTTGTTGCTGAGGAGCTGAAGAAGGGTGAGAAGATCCAGTTAGTTGGATTCGGTACTTTCGAGGTTTCTGAGAGAGCAGCAAGAGTTGGAAGAAACCCACAGACAAAGCAGGAAATCACAATCCCAGCTTCTAAGGCACCGAAGTTTAAAGCAGGTAAGGCTTTAAAGGATTCCCTGAACTAATTCTGGTGGAATATGTGGGAGAGCGTCATTGGACGCTCTCTTTTCTGTTATAAGGAGAAATAATATGAGATTAGATAAATTTTTAAAAGTATCACGCCTGATCAAGCGAAGAACGGTCGCCAATGAAGCCTGTGATGCAGGACGTGTTATGGTAAACGGAAAACCTGCCAAGGCATCCACCAATGTAAAAGTCGGAGACGAAATAGAAATTCTGTTTGGACAGAAATCCGTAAAAGTGCGTGTTACGGATATTCAGGATACGACCAAAAAAGAACAGGCGAAAGATCTGTTTGAATACATATCCTAGAAGTGTGGCGCATACTCTTTAACAGGAGGGCGCTTGTATGGAAGAAAGAGGACAGTCAAACAGCACAGGGCAGCATAAGCTGATCCTGCAGAACCGGAAAAGCGGAAGTTTTACCGGTGTAACGGATGTTGTAAATTTTGATGCAAATGAGATTATCCTTGACACAGAACTCGGACGGTTGACGATTAAGGGAAAAGAACTTCACGTAAACCGGCTGGACCTGCAGAAAAAAGAAGTGGAAATTGATGGAACCGTGGATATGCTTCAATATTCCGGAACACCTGGCCGGGGTGTCTTTGGAAAGTGGTTCGGTTAAGTGGAAGAGGGCAGGATTTTTGTACATTTTTTTCTGTTTGGGATGATAGCATTTGCGGCATATGACGGAATCCGTGTAGTTCGTAGAATTTTTCCGCATGGGATCTTTATGATTTCCTTAGAGGATCTGGTATACTGGCTGGTTATTTCGCTTTGTTTTTTTCTGCATCTCTGTCAGGTAAATAATGGAAAAATCCGGGGCTATGTACTCCTGGGAAGCCTTCTGGGAGCGTGGATTTATTACAGTTTCTGCAGTCGGTTTGTTATGCGGTATCTGACGGAAAAGATTCATTATCTGAAAAAGAGGTTGAAAAAGTTCCGGGAAATGACTACAATAAAGTTAAATAAGCTTCGTAAAAGAAAGAAGCCTGAAGAATCGGAGAAAGAACATGAGAAAAACTAAAAAGCGTCGCCGTGGAAGCGGTACTGCAGGAATCATGATCATTGTGCTTGCATTTTTGGTTGTCATGACGGTTCAGATCTGCAGGATACGTTCAAAAGATGCGGAATATGCGGCAAAAGAAAAAGAATTACAACAGCAGTATGAGGAAGAAACCGAGAGATCTACGGAGATAGATGATCTTGAGACGTATATGAAATCCTCACAATATATTGAAGATGTGGCAAAAAGCAAGCTTGGACTGACTTATAAGAATGAAATCATCTTCAAGGAAAAGAAGTAGAAAAGAAGAATCTGTTTGAACAGGTTCTTCTTTTTCTTTAATGCATTGATGGAAGATTTGAGCGAAAACTTTTTTGAAAACCACAGAAAATCTGACAGAATATGCGTCATTGTCTGTGTATACTTGTCCCTCGAAAACAATTTTTTGGAGGTGTATCATGCGTACAGGACAATGGAAAACAATGGGGATAGGATCGCTGATCGGAAAAATGATCTATGCAGTATTCGGGCTGGCGGCAAGTATGTTATGTATCATGGGATATTATCCGGTGGTGCCGGCATTTTACACGGCATGCTGTCTGGATAAAAAGAGAAATTTTCTGCTATACATAGGACTGGTTGTGGGAATGGGCTGGTGCATGCCGGTGGCTGCGATTGTAAAATATTTGTTTATTCTTTTTGTACTGGGAATCGCAATCCGGTTTTATATATGGGCAAACAGGCGCTGCAGCGGATGGACGGCAGGAATGATTGCGGGAATTACCACGATCGCGATGAATACATCGGGACTTCTGATTCTGAATATGGAGAAAAAGGCATTGATCCTTGGCATCAGCGAAGGTGTGATCGTGTTTGCACTGGCAGTATTGTTCCATTATGGAATCGGAATGGGCAGTCAGATTTTCCGGGAGAGACATAAGAACCGGGTGGAAGAGGAAGGCGTGGAAACGATGGTTGGAATGGACCCTCAGGGGCGGATTCATGCATTTGCAGAGGCAGTTGACGAGCTTTCCGTGGCATTTGCCGCGATGGACGGCAGGCAAAAGCCAAAACAGCAGGACCATCTGGATATTCTTGCCCAGGAGATTACCGGAAAGCTGTGTGCGGACTGCGATGGATGTGTCGTGTGTTTAGAGCAGCAGAAACCGGATTTCTGGATAAAAATCCGCCGGATGCTGCAGGCAGTTGCACAACACAGTACCAAAGAAGAAATTTTAAGTCAGAATTTTATGGAAGAGTGTCCGCGTTATTCCGGGATGGTGGAAGAGGCAATCTGGGCTTTTTCCCGTATGGAACTCAATGAGGCATGGTATCACCGCCTGCAGGAGAACCGCAAGGTAATCGCGGATCAGCTGGATGCGATGGCGGATGCTTTGCAGGACTGGGATCAGGGAATCCGGTGTATGGATCGGACAGAGCGTGTTCTGCTGGCAAAAATTGCGTTTGAGACAAGGGAACGGGGACTGGATGTAAAACAGATACATGTTTATGAGGACAAAGAAAAGCGGCGCATGGTGACCGCTTTGGTGGCAAGTAAGTGGGGAGGCGGAATTCCTGTTAAAAATTATCGAAAAGCGCTCGAGCGTGCTTCAGGCATGGCGGTCCGGCTGAAAGAGGATACCAGATCCATACTGACACAGGAACCGGTTATGATTACAGCGTATGAAGATACCTGCTTTTATGCATTATCCGGGGTTGCCTCGGAAAAAGAAGAGGGATCGAGTGTCAGTGGAGATAACTTTTCTCTGTTTTCGATGGAAAATGGGCATTATCATGTATGTGTCTCCGATGGTATGGGAAGCGGACCGTCTGCATTCCGGGAGAGCGATATGGTGGTAGAGCTGATGCAGAAATTTATGGAAGCAGGATTTCCTCAGGAGACAGCTATCCGCATGATGAATTCGGCAATGGTTCTGCAGGGAGATCGTGAGTCTTACTCTACACTGGATTTCATGGATCTGGATCTGTACAGTGGGCAGATGACGATTACCAAAATCGGTGCAGCAGCATCTTTTCTGAAACATAAAGACCGGGTGGAGTGCCTGCGGGCGTCCACACTTCCGGCGGGAGTCGATGCGTCCTGTACCGGGGATGTCATCCACAGAAAGCTCACACATGGGGATTTTCTTGTCATGGTTACGGATGGTGTGTTAGAATATCTACATGTGAAACATCCGGAAGAAAAGCTCGCGGAAATGATAAAAGAGATAAAAACAGAGAACGCAGGTACTTTTGCTGAAAAGCTGATGGAACATGTGATGCTTTTTACAGGAGGACATGCACCGGATGATATGACAATAGTGGTAAGCGGAATCTGGGAGAAATAATGATCGTACAGGTAGAAAAATTTATGAGAAAGTGGAATATGGTGCCGGAGGGAGGCAGGGTACTCGTTGGAGTGTCCGGCGGTGCGGACTCTGTCTGTCTGTGCCTGATTCTGTATGAACTTTCCACGAAAATGAATTTTTCGCTTGAGGTTATCCACGTGGAGCATGGCATTCGTGGAGAAGAGAGTAAAAATGACGCAGTGTTTGTGGAACAGTTCTGTAAACAACGGGGGATTGTCTGTCATATCCGGAATGTTGATGTTCCACGTTATGCCAAAATACATCATCTGGGAGAAGAAGAGGCGGCACGAATTCTGCGATATCAGGTGTTTGCGGATGCAGCCGGGCAGGACAGAAACGTCCGGATCGCACTGGCGCATCATATGGAAGACAATGCGGAGACCATGCTGTTTCAGCTGATCCGGGGAAGCGGACTGGATGGACTGTGCGGGATGCGTCCACAGCGGACAGGAACAAACGGGGAAATCTATATCCGTCCCTTTTTGCAGTGCAGCAGGGAACAGATCGAACAATTTCTGGAGGAGCGGGGGCAGGGGTATTGTACGGACAGTACCAATGCCAACGAGTCCTACAGCAGAAACCGGATGCGAAAGAGGGTGCTTCCGGAACTGATACAGATGAATCCGCAGGCGGTACAGCATATGCAGACGGCGATGGAACAGCTGCAGCAGGTAAGAGATTATCTGGAAGAAGAGACGGTTTCCCTGGAGAAAAAATTTATTTCCGGGGAGAGGAAAAATGTGAAACTGGATACGGACGGGCTGGCAGAGCTTTCGCAGGCTGTCCGGATGCGGCTGATCCGCAAAGCTGTCTGGAAAGCTGCCGGGGCATGCAAAGATATTACGGCGGCACATTTGCAGGCAGTGGCGGACCTTCTGGAAAAACAGACCGGAAGATATGTAAAACTGCCCTATGGGCTGACCGCCACAAGAGTTTACAATGTGATCGAAATCATGGGAAAAAGAAAGGAAACGGAAAAGATCTGTCTGCCGATAGATACGGACCGGCTGCCGGAAAATCTGCTGGCTGGTGAATGGAAATTTTCGTTTAAAAAGTTTCTGTATGATGGGAATACCGATAAAATTCCACGAAAAATGTATACGAAATGGTTTGATTATGATAAGATAAAAGATAGTTTAGCTATACGTAACCGCCGAAAAGGAGACTATTTTGTGCTGGATGCGGCAGGACATCACAAGAAGCTGGAGGATTATTTCGTCAATGAAAAGATTCCGGCATCGCATAGAGATGAGCAGCTGCTTCTGGCCGGGGAGGATGAAATCTTCTGGATTGTCGGAGGGCGTATGGCATATGGCACAGGGATTTCCGATGCAACCCGATGGGTGCTGGAGATCACTGCCAGTAATAGCAGCCATTGAAGGAGGATAAGAGGATGGATTACAGTAAGAAACATGAGATATCGGTATATCTGACCGAGGAACAGTTAAATCAGCGGATTGCAGAGATCGGTGCACAGATCACGGAACGTTTCAAAGGCGAGTCGGTTTATCTGGTCTGTATCCTGAAAGGATCTATCTTTTTCACAACAGAACTTGCAAAGCGGATTGCGCTGCCAATGACGATCGATTTTATATCAGCATCCAGTTATGGAGCACAGACCCATTCTTCCGGTGTCGTAAATATCAAGAAGGATCTGGAACAGTCGATTGAAGGAGAGAACGTGATCGTTGTGGAAGATATTGTGGATTCCGGAAATACATTAAGCCGGCTGATGCAGCTGTTTGAGAGTCGTAATCCAAAAACTCTTACGATCTGTACGCTGCTGGATAAACCGGATCGCCGGGTGGTAGAAAACCTGCAGGTGGATTATACCGGATTTGTGATACCGGATAAGTTCGTAGTCGGATTTGGTCTTGATTACGATCAGAGATACCGTAATCTTCCGTATATTGGATTCGTGGAAGATGCGGATTAAAAAAAGGAGAGTAGTACATTGAATACAAAGAACAGACCCCGATTTGGAGGATTTGGTGTCTATGCGATGCTGATCCTGCTTGTGATTATTTTGTGGTATACATTTACCAACAACAGTACAACCAGTGATTTCACACAGAATAATCTCTGGAAAGCCATCCGTGAGGAAAAGGTTGTCAGTATCCGGGTAGAGCAGAACCGTGAAGTACCGACCGGTTATCTGAATATCAAACTGAAAGATGGTTCTACGGAACGGATGTATACCTCAGATGTGAACGAGATCCAGAAAGAATTAAAAGAAAAGGATTTTACCCAGTTTGTTGTGGATGATGTGCCGTCAGAGAGCTGGATTATGACACTTCTGCCATATCTTCTTATTTTTGGTGCCATCTTCATTCTGTTTATGATTATGAGCAACAATGCGGCAGCAAACAACAGCGGCGGCAAAATGATGAATTTTGGAAAAAGCCGTGCAAAGCTTTCCACCGAGGAAGATAACCATATGACATTTGAGAATGTCGCCGGTCTGAAAGAAGAAAAAGAAGACCTTGAGGAACTGGTGGACTTTCTGCGTGCACCAAAGAAGTATACAAACCTTGGTGCACGTATTCCGAAAGGTGTGCTCTTAGTCGGACCTCCGGGAACCGGTAAGACACTTCTGGCAAAAGCCGTTGCAGGCGAGGCCGGAGTACCGTTCTTTAGTATTTCCGGTTCCGATTTCGTAGAAATGTTTGTCGGTGTCGGAGCTTCGCGTGTCCGTGATCTGTTTGAGGATGCCAAGAAAAATGCACCGTGTATCGTATTTATCGATGAGATTGATGCTGTGGCCAGACGCCGTGGTACAGGTATGGGAGGCGGTCATGATGAGCGCGAACAGACCTTAAACCAGATGCTTGTTGAGATGGATGGATTTGGTGTTAATCAGGGAATTATCGTGATGGCAGCAACCAACCGTGTGGATATTCTTGATCCGGCGATCATGCGTCCGGGACGTTTTGACCGAAAGATTGTAGTCGGAAGACCGGATGTGGCAGGCCGTGAAGAAATTCTTCAGGTTCATGCAAAGAACAAGCCGCTGGGAGATGACGTTGATTTAAAACAGATCGCACAGACGACTGCGGGATTTACAGGAGCAGATCTGGAGAATCTGCTGAATGAGGCTGCCATTCTTGCAGCAAAAGAAAGCCGGGCATATATTCAGCAGGCAGATATCCAGAAAGCATTCATCAAAGTGGGAATCGGTGCGGAGAAACACAGCCGTGTGATTTCCGAAAAAGAAAAGAAAATTACAGCGTATCATGAATCCGGACATGCCCTTCTGTTTCATCTTCTGCCGGATGTGGGACCGGTGCATACGGTATCCATTATCCCAACCGGTGCCGGGGCTGCGGGTTATACCATGCCGCTTCCGGAGAAGGATGAGATGTTTAACACGAAGGGCAGGATGCTGCAGAATATCATGGTTTCTTTAGGCGGACGGATCGCGGAGGAGCTGATCTTTGACGATATTACCACGGGTGCGTCCCAGGATATCAAACAGGCAACTGCCATTGCCAGATCCATGGTGGTCAAATATGGTATGTCTGAGAAAGTCGGCATGATCAACTATGAGAATGAAGACGAAGAAGTGTTCATCGGACGCGATATCGGTCATGCGAAAAATTATGGCGAGGGCGTAGCGTCTGTGATCGACAGTGAGGTAAAACGAATCATTGACGAGTGCTATGCGAAAGCCAAGGCAATGATCGAGGAACATATTGATGTTCTTCATAAGTGCAGTGACCTTCTGATTCAGAAAGAGAAGATCGGACAGGAAGAATTCGAACAATTGTTCGAATAAATGTACAAGTTGCACAAAAACTTGTGAGCAA
>ERZ824598.4163-NODE-4163-length-11262-cov-3.086642_pt1 | contig 11262 bp, 9 predicted proteins | sample MGYA00519934_ERZ824598 | MGnify/ENA primary metagenome ERZ824598 (study PRJEB31778, sample SAMEA3449177) | human gut metagenome | biome: human gut; feature: human-associated habitat; material: faeces | place: United Kingdom | collected 2010/2012 ... | reverse complement strand
CGATATGCTGGATCTGACGGCCATCGACGACGTGGTGCTGGAGATCACCGACCGCCACGGCGCGAACATGGGCCTGACGCTGGACACGGTGACCCGCAACGAGATCCAGCAGGGCAATCAGGTCATCTACGCGCCCCAGAAGAAGGCAGACGGCACCTCCGCCGAGGTGCTGAGCCGCTACGCGCTGGACGGGACGTGCAAGATGACCAGCGAGCTGGTGGCCAAGGCGGCCACCCAGCTGAAGAAGATGAATGCCCCCACGTTCGACGGCAAGTACGTGTGCATCATCCATCCCAGCGTGGCTTTCGACCTGCGGCAGGACGAGGCGTGGATCGCCGCCCACCAGTACGCTGCCGCCACGGAGCTGTTCTCCGGTGAGATCGGCGAGCTCCACGGTGTGCGCTTTGTGGAGACCACCGAGGCCAAGATCTACCGAGGTGAGGATCTGGCGCAGAACGCACGCACCCTGACGGTCAGCGGCGCGGCGGCCAACAGTACCGAGGTGAGCTTTACCGGCGGCACTGTGGCCGCCGACGCACTGGCGGGCCGCTATGTGCTCATCGGCGGCCAGCGCGTGAAGGTGAAGTCCAACACTGCGGCCAAGCTGGTGCTGGAGCAGCCTGTCACCGCATCGGACAAGGCCGCCATCTGCCCGGGCGAGGGCGGTAAGGACGGCTGTGCCGTGTATGGCTGCCTGTTCCTGGGCAAGGGCGCCTACGGCGTGGTGGATCTCAGCGAGGGCACGGAGGTCATCGTGAAGCCCCGCGGCTCCTCCGGCACCGCAGACCCCCTGGACCAGCGCTCCAGCGTGGGCTGGAAGGGCGTCCACGCCGCCGCTATCCTGTACGACGAGTACATGGTGCGCGTGGAGTGCGGCTCCAGCTATTCCGGCGAGGACAAGGCCAACTGACAGGGCGTGGGAGGGGCGGCAGGCCCCTCCCGCAGCGCAGGGAAACGATGAAAGGAGAACGGCGTGATGAAGGAAAATATGGTGTCCATCTTCCTGCCCCGCGGCAGAAAGAATGAGGAGAACTTTGTGATCGTGTCCGTCAACGGACGGAGCTGGAAGATCATGAAGGGCGTGCAGGTACAGGTGCCCGACTACGTGGCGGAGGTGCTGGAGAACAGCCGCATGATGGCGGAGACCGCCCGCCGCTATGTGGACGAGCGGGCCAACTGACATGGACAGAATGACGGCGGGGCAGATGCTGGGCAGGGTGGACGCCCTGCTGCCCAACCAGTACGGCAGAGAGGAGAAGATGCAGTGGCTGGCGCAGGCCGAGGGCTTCGTGCTGCGGGAGGCGGAGCAGGTCACGGGGGCGCTGCCGCAGGTGACGGAGGAGTACGCGCTGACGGCGGAGGCGCCCTACGACGAGCTGTACCGCCACTATGTGGAGACGCAGATCCACTACGCCAACGGCGAGATGGCGCGGTACAACAACGCGGCGGCCCAATGGAACAACGCCTTTCTGACCTACAAGGATTATCGGTGCCGCAGGGAGCGGCCTCAGCGGAGCGCGGCGGCACTGCGCCTGTTTTAAGGAGGTGGGGGGATGTATTTTCCCAAGCTGACGGCGCCGGCGCAGCGGCGCGTGACGGTGGACCGGTTCCTGGGGCTGGACCGGCGGGCGGGCAGCGCCATGGGCTGCTTTCAGAATATGGAGAATCTGTGGAGCGGCGGGTACCCGGCGCTGGAGACGCGTCCGGCCAGAGGCAAGACTGCGGTACTGAGTAAGCCCAACGGGCTGACGTGCCGCGATGCGCTGGTGTGGGTGGACGGCACGGCACTGTACGTAGGCGGAGAAAAGACGGGGCTGGCGCTGTCCGACGGCGAAAAGCAGCTGGTGAACATGGGGGCGTACCTGTTGATCTGGCCGGACAGAAAGTACATCAACACGCAGGACCTGTCGGACTTCGGCAGCATGGAGAACCGGAACATCACCGCGGGAGAGGTGACGACGGCGCTGTGCAGAAGCGGCGGCGAGGAACTGGGGGACTATGCCGCAGGGGCGGCGGCCCCTGATGCGCCGGAGGCGGGCACTCTGTGGCTGGATACCTCCGACGCCGAGCCGGTGATGAAGCGGTACGACGGCAGCGCGTGGCTGGACGTGGAAAACGTGTGTACCAAAATATCCGCCGCCGGTATCGGACGGGGCTTTGCCGCCGGAGACGGCGTGACGGTGGAGGGCTGCGAGGCCCAGACCCTCAACGGCCTGCACGTGCTGGATGCGGCGGGCGATGACTGGATCGCGGTGCCGGCGGCGACAGCCAAGGTGGGGAGCCAGACGGCGGAGGTGACGGCGGCGCGGCGCGTGCCGGACATGGACTTCGTGGTGGAGCAGGGTAACCGGCTGTGGGGCTGCAAGTACGGCATCGTGGACGGGCGGCCGGTGAACGAGATCTACGCCAGCAAGCTGGGGGATTTCCGGAACTGGAACAGCTTCGCAGGGCTCAGTACCGACAGCTACGCGGCGTCCCGCGGCTCTGACGGGGCGTTTACCGGCGCGGCGGCGTGTCTGGGCGGCGTCATCTTCTTCAAGGAGGACTGTATGGAGCGGGTATACCCCAGCGCCACCGGCGCGCATCAGATCGTGACGCTGCGCTGTCCGGGCGTGAAGAAGGGGTGCCACGGTGCGGCCGCCGTGGTGGACGGGACGCTGTTCTACCTGGGGCTGGGCGGTGTGTACGCCTTCGATGGCAGTATGCCCGGCTGCGTGTCCATGCCGCTGGGCAGTGTACGGTATCAGGACGGCGCGGCGGCGGGCTGGAACGGGCAGTACTGGCTGGCGGCGCGGGATGGAGACGGGAAGCGGCACCTGCTGGTATACGATACGGCGCGGGGACTGTGGCACCGGCAGGACGACGCCGACATCATGGCGTTCACCGTGTACGACGGGGCGCTGTACGGTCTGGCGAGGGACGGCAGGCTGCTGGACATGACCGGCGGCAGCGGACAGCAGGAGACGGCGCTGCGGTGGATGGCGGAGACGGGGGAGCTGGGACTCTCTCAGCCGGAGAACAAGTATCTGGCGCGGCTGGAGCTGCGGGTGCAGCCGGAGGATCGGGCGCGGCTGGAGGCCAGCGCCAGCTATGACGGCGGACGCAGCTGGGAGACACTGGGACAGGTCATCGGCGGTGACGGACAGACCCGCGGGTATCTGCTGCATCTGCGGCCCAGACGATGCAGGCAGGTGCGGCTGCGGCTGCAGGGCACCGGCCGGTGCCGCGTGTTCAGCATGTCGGCGGTGTATGAGAAAGGAAGTGACGGCCCGTGAGCACCATCCCTATGCCCGCGTGTCCCGCAGGCAGCGTACAGCAGCAGGTGATGCAGCAGTACTCGTATCTGTTCCAGATGGCCCAGCAGCTGAATCTGGCGCTGGAGCGGCTGGAGCAGGGCACCGGCGCGTCCTCCGGCGGAAAGGGGACGGAGCAGCAGTACCGGAAGCTGCGGAGCCTCATCGCCGGTGGGGAGGAGCGGCTGAAGCGGGCCGTGGAGGAGTTGGCGGCGCAAGTGGAGACGGAATACGTGGCGGCGGACAGCTTTGAGGGGCAGGCGGCGGCGCTCAGCGGCCGTCTGGAGGCGGAGCCGGAGAAGCTGGGAGCGTATTACGGCTTTGCCGCGGCGCTGAGGAACGGCCTGGCAGCGGTGGCGGACGCCTTCGACCGGTACAGGGAGAACGCGGCGGCCTGCGTTCAGACGGGCGTCGTAGGGTACGACGGGACCGCGCCGGTGTACGGCACGGCGGTGGGCTTCGGACTGGCCTGCCGCGATGCAGACGGGGAGACGGAGGTGGAGCCTAACGGCTTCCGTGCCGTCTTTACCGGCGAGGAGCTGTCGCTGCGGCAGGACGCTCAGGAGGTAGCTCGTGTGGCGGACGGCAGACTGCACGTCAACGGTATGGCGGCGCTGGGCGGCGCGGATGTGGGCGGCTGGCGCATGGAGGACAACGGGGACGGATTGGCAATCCGCTGGATCGGAGGGTGAGAGATGAACGCGGCACAGAGAAGCAGCCGCACCGTGAGTATGGCGGGGTTCGAACTGACAGCGAGGGACGCTGTCATCGGGCAGAGCGGCACGCTGACGGTGGTGAAGCCGGGGAACGGGTACACATTCCGATTCTCCTACGCCTTCGGCGGGGAGTCCGGCACGCTGGAAAGCTGCGATGTCCGGCAGGTCAGCCATGCGGCGGGCAGGGCGGTGTACCGCTGGCGCGTGCCGGAGGAGCTGGCGCAGCAGATCCCGGACGCCCTGCGGGGTACAGGGACCATGTCCATGGCGGTATACAGCGGCGCAGAGCAGGTGGGCAGTGTGCAGACGGCGTTTACCGCCTATGTGCCGCCGTCTATGGCGCCCACGGCGTCGGTGCAGGTGTCGGCGGTCAGCGATAACACGGCGGTCAGCGGCTGGGGCGTGTGCGTGCAGGGACTCAGCCGCGTGCAGTACACGGTGACGGCGGCAGGGGCCGGCGGCGCATCGGTGCAGGCGTGCCGCTTTACCTGCGGAGGTCAGACCGTGGCGGGACTGTCGGGAAAGACAGCACCCATCGCTGCGGCAGGGACGCTGATCCCCTCCGCAGTAGTGACGGACAGCCGAGGCCGCTCGGTGACGGCGGAAAGCGAGGCGGTGACGGTGTATGCCTACCACCGGCCTACACTGGCGGCGGAGGTCATCCGGTGCAAGGCGGGCGGTACGGCAGCGGAGGACGGCGCGTACCTGAAGGTGACGGGCACCGCGTCCTGCGCCTCCGTAGGAGGACGGAACACCGTGCAGGTGCGGGTGCGCTGGCGTCCTGCGGGCGGCAGCTGGAGCGGCTATACCACACTGGTCAACGGCGCGGAGACAGTGGTAGGCGGCGGCCTGGCGGCGGACGCGGCCTATGAGGCGGAGGTATCCGCCGTGGATACGGCGGGCGGCGTCCGAACGGTGCGGCAGCTGCTGCCGCCGGTATCGCCGGTGACGCTGCACCTGCACAGCGGCGGCAGGGGCGCGGCCTTCGGCAAGAGAAGCACCGGTGAAGCGCTGGAGTGCGCGTGGCCGGCGGTGTTTTACGGCGATGTGGAGGTGTCCGGCGGGCTGACCCTGGGCGGACAGGCGCTGGCGGCCGCGCTGTGGCCCGTGGGCTGCGTGCGGCTGACGGCGGAGGATACGGAGCCCCAGCCGTCGCCGGAGGGGGCGGAATGGGAGCGCGTGGACTGCGGCATGGCGGGTATCTATGCCTGGCGCAGGATCACTTGAGGAGAAAGGACGGAACGATGGCATCGATATATACCATGGTGGGCTATGGCTCGCAGGGCGAGTCTGTGCGCCGCCTGCAAAGCGAGCTGAACAAGCAGGGCTATCAGCTGGATGAGGACGGTGTGTTCGGCGAAAAGACCCGCGCGGCGGTGCGGGACTATCAGAAAAAGAACTCCCTGAAGCGGGACGGCATCGCCGGTGACGAGACGTGGGGCAGCCTGATGAGCGCGTCGGCATCGGCGGCAGAGGAGCCGCAGGCATCCGTGCCCAAGGCCGCGCCTACGGCCAGAACGGCCAAGGCACTGGCAGAGCTGGAGGCCGGCTACAAGCCGTCGGACAGCGTAAAGGAGGCGCTGGCCCATCGCGACAGCGTGGCATCCCAGCGGCCCGGGGACTATGAGTCCCTGTACGAGCAGCAGCTGGCGCAGCTGTACGAGGAACTGACGGGGCGTGCGCCATTTTCCTACGATCCCGAGGCGGACGGCGGCTTTCAGCAGTATACGCAGCTGTACACTCAGCGGGGCCGCGCCGCCATGGAGGACACCATGGGGCAGGCGGCGGCGCTTACCGGCGGGTACGGCTCCAGCTATGCCCAGCAGACGGGGCAGCAGGCGTACAGCCGATACATGCAGGAGCTGATGGCCCTGCTGCCGGAGTTCGAGGATCGGGCACGGAGCGCCTATCAGCAGGAGGGGAACGACCTTCGCGCCCGCTACGACCTGCTGGATCAGCGGGAGCAGAACGCCTATGGCCGCTGGCAGGACGATGTGTCACTGTGGGAGAAGCGGCTGGCTCTGGCGCAGGAGGAGTATGACAACGCCAGCGCGGAGGATCGGAAGCTCTACGAGACCATGCTGGGCCACTACCGCAGCAAGGCCCAGCAGGAGCAGAAGCTGTCGGCCTCCGGCGCGGAGGTCAGCGATGGGCTGCCATACGGCGGCGCGTCCGGTCTTTCCGGCGCTTCCGGTTCTTCCGGCAGCGGCTCCGGCAGCAGCGGCGAGTCACTGAGCTCCGTGGCTGCCGCCAGTCTGCACCGTACAGTGGCCAGCTATCTGAGGCAGGGTAAGCTGGCGGAGGCCAAGGCCCTGCTGGCATCCTACAAGGACCGGATGACGCCCATGCAGAAGCGGCAGTTTACCCTGATGTTCCAAGGCTACGATGAGACAGCGTCGCTGTGAGCGATCGAATGGGTCTTGCATTTGCGGGCGGCATATGGTAAGATACCCCCAGCGTAGAGGTGCGGGGCAGCGGGCGCGCTGTCCCGCATTTCTTGCCATCAGGTGACAGGCATGCGTGCCCTTGTCAGCTGATGGTATCCGCACTGCTGAAAGGAGACCATCATGGGAAAGAAAGGGTATATTCTGTCGGGCGCAGCCCTGCTGGCGGCACTGACGCTGCTGGCCGGCTGCGGTAAGAACAACGATACGGAAGATAAGAACAAGCCGGACACCGACCCGGCGCAGGAGATCGTGCTGGTGCAGCCGGAGGCCGCCGACGTGCCGGTGGACTTCGAGACGGCGCAGAAGGCGTGGCCCGACGCCTACGCCTATATGAAGATCCCCAACGCCACGGGCTGCGCCATCCGCGAGGGCGGCTTCATCGCTCAGCATCCGGTGGATGACGGCTGGTATCTGTACCGCGACCTGGACGGCAACGACAACAAGGCCGGTACGCTGTATACCGAGGCTACCTACAACGATACGAAGCTGGACGATCCTGTCACCGTGGTCTACGGCCACAATATGGCCAACCGCACCATGTTCGGCGGCCTCCAGAGCTACGCCGAGACGCTGAAGTTTGACGACAAGGCGGTGGTGGAGGTCTATCAGAGCGGGCGGAAGATGACGTACCGCATTTTCGCGGGCATCCCTTACGACACCACCCACATCCTGTACTACCACGATTTCACCGATGAGCAGGTATTTACCGACTTCTTCGCGGCGCTGGACAAGGCGGCCACGGATAAGAGCTATTCCGGCAGCGACCATAAGAACGGCTTTGCACCCTCCGCCGGCAGCGTCAACGTCAACCGCGACGATCTGCCCAAGTGGGGCGACAAGGTGCTGGTCCTGTCCGTGTGCAAGAACGGCGATGACGCCCACCGCTATCTGGTGATGGCCAAGCTGGTGGAGGACTCCGCTGAGCCCCTGCGCATGACCCGCGAGGAGGCGGAAAAGGCCGGCCTGACCGACCGCATCATCGGCGTGGCGCCGGCGGAGGACGACGCCGCGGCGGATACGACGGGCAAGACCGACACCGCCAAGACGGATACGGCCAAAACGGATACCACGAAAACCGACACCTCCAAAAAGACGGATACCACGAAAAAGGACAACTGAGAAAAGCCCTCTCCCGCCTGGCGGGAGAGGGCTTTTGCGATCCTTTACAGCATTTCGTGGAGGGTGAACAGGTCCCAGGGCGCCGTGTCCGGCGGCGGGCAGGTGAAGGTCACGGGCTCGCCGGTCTGGGGGTGGACGAAGGACAGGCGGCAGGACCACAGGGCGATGGGATACGGCGCGTCGGACGCACCGTACTTGCGGTCACCTGCCAGAGGCAGACCGCGGGAGGCGAACTGTACCCGTATCTGGTGGGTACGGCCGGTGTGGAGCCGGACGCGCACCAGCGTCATACCGTCGGAGCTGTCCACAGTGGCGAAGGACAGGCGGGCCTCCCGCGCGCTGGGGGAGGGGGTGTCCGCCACATAGGTCAGACGGCGCTGGGGATCACGGGCCAGCAGGTCCGTCAGGACGCCGGAGGGCTGGGACGGCGTGCCGCACAGGACAGCCAGATACTCCTTGGTAAAGCGGCGCTCCCGTATCTGCTGGGACAGCAGGGCCGCCGCCATACGGCTGCGGGCAAAGACCATGACGCCGGATACCTGGGCATCCAGCCGGTGGACGGTGCGGATGCAGTCGGTGTGCAGCTGGGCGCGGAGCAGCTCCGGCATACCGCCGGGCTCATCGGTGGACAGTACGCCCACGGGCTTTACCGCCACCACGATGCGGTCGTCCTGATAGAGAATGTCCATGGTCGTCACCTCCTTACGGGGTGAGTGTAGCATAAATCGGGGCGGGATGCAAATTTCCCTTGACAAGATGGGTCTAATGGGTTAGACTACCGGCAAGAGGTCTAACTAAGTAGACCTATCGAAAGGAGGAGGTGCGGGTGGAGACACCGAAGATCTTTGACAGCGAGCTGCGGTTCTGCGAGATCCTGTGGGAGCATCAGCCGGTGCGCAGCAGCGAGCTGGCGCACCTGTGCGCGGAGAAGCTGGGGTGGAAGAAATCCACCACCTATACCGTCATCAAGCGCCTGACGGAACGGGGCGTGGTGCAGACGGAGGACGCCGTGGTAACGGCGCTGGTGTCCCGCGACCAGGTGCAGCGGGCGGAGAGCCGCGCCTTTGTGGAGCGGAATTTCAGCGGCAGTCTGCCCGGCTTTCTCAACGCGTTCGTGGGCGGGCGCGGATTGTCGGCGGAGGAGGCAGACGAGCTGCGGCGGATGATCGCCGATCTTGAGGAGAAAAATCATGACTGATCTGTTTCTGAGAGTGGTGGAGCTTTCGTGGCAGGCCGGCGTGCTGGCGCTGGCGGTAATGCTGGCGCGGCTGGCGCTGCGCCGCGCGCCCAAGTGGGCGGTGTGCATGCTGTGGGCGCTGGTGGCGGTGCGGCTGATCGTGCCGGTCTCCTTGCAGAGCCGCGTCAGCTTGCAGGCGGAGCAGAGCCCCGTGACGGCGGCGCTGGAGCAGCTGCCCCAGACACAGGAGACGGCGGACGCCATCCTGCCCAGCGGCGGGGAGATCCTGACACCCGTCCATCCTGTGGGATCGATCACGTCCGCGGAGCCGGTGCAGGCGGCCCGCCCCGTTATGACGGTGGAGGTGCTGACGGCGGTATGGCTGGCGGGCGCGGCATTCATGCTGGCGTATATGCTGGTCAGCTATCTGCGGCTTTACCGGCAGGTGCGGACGGCGGTGCGCGTGGAGGATAACGTCTGCCGCTGCGACCGGTGGGGCACTCCTTTCGTGCTGGGCATGCTCCGCCCCCGCATCTATATACCGGCGGGGCTGGACGAGGCGGACCTGTCTCAGGTGCTGGCCCACGAGCGGAGCCACATCCGGCGGGGCGACCATGTGGTGAAGCCGCTGGCGTTCCTGCTGCTGACGGTACACTGGTTCAATCCGGTGCTGTGGGCGGCGTATGTCCTGCTGGGCCGCGACATGGAGAACGCCTGCGATGAGCGGGTACTGCGGACGCTGGACGGCGCGGGACGGGCGGCCTACTCCCGTGCGCTGGTGGCCTGCGCCGTGCGGCAGCGTCCGGCGGCGGTGTGCCCCCTGGCCTTCGGCGAGACGGCGGTGAAGGAGCGTGTGAAGAACGCCATGAGCTATCGGAAACCGGCGCTGTGGGCGGCGGTGCTGCTGCTGATCGCGGCGGCGGTCATCGGTGTGTGCTTCCTGACCAGTCCCCAGCGGCAGCAGCCTGCCGCCGACGGCGACTGGGACGCGGAGACGCTGTACGCTCTGCGGACGCCCTACGTAGGCGACAACAGCGCTGTGGGCGGCATCATCAGCGCCATCGGGCTGGATCAGCTGGGCGCAGGTATCTGGGATGATTTCTCCATCCGGCTCAGCACGGAGCAGGAGCCCTACGGCCTGACGCTGTGCTACGGCACCAGCTACGAGAACGTGGTGGGGGCCGGCGAAGGGATCACGCTGCGAATGGAGGCCGGCGGTTATCTGGCCATGGCCCTTGTGGATAATCTGGACTGGGTGGCGTGGCAGATGGACGGCGTGGAGTCCGGCCGCGTCACCAACGACGGCACCTACGACATCGCCGCGGCGCGGCAGAGCGTGGACGGCCTGCGGCAGCTTATCGCGGCGCTGGAGACCGGGCTGGACAGCGGCTCTGTGGGCGGCGGGCGGCAGATGTACTTCGGTCCTGCGTCCATGACCCGCGACGACGGCGTGAAGGCCGAGCTGGTGAACGTGACGTATCAGAATGACTGGCTCAACGGCGAGATGCGGGTCACGCTGCCCGCTGCGGCGTCGGCCCGGTACGCAGGGGAGGGCGGCACCGCATCGCTGCTCAACGACTTTACACTGTATGCCCAGACGGACGACGGCCCCAAAAACGCCGTGGCAGAGGATGTCCGCATCGAGAAGAACGGGGAGGATACCGTCCTGTGCCAGCCCTTCTCTCTGGGTATCCAGATCCCCACGGCTCAGGGCTTCACCGTGCGATTCTGGGCCGGTGAGCTGGGCCCCCTGCTGGCGGAGGTCACCGCGGAGGGCGCCGCGGCGTCGGAGATCACGCCGTGGCCCTCAGAGGGCGACAACGACCCCGTCAGCATCGACCCGGCGGATTACGGCATCGTGTATGATACGGAGCACATGCCGGACTGGGAGACGTGTCCCCTCAGCTATCTGTGCGCCTATTATCTGGGCGCGGACGGCGCGTATGCCCAGGGCGCTATGGACACGCTGGCCCAGCGGTACCGGCAGGCGCCCAACACGGTGCAGAACTATCTGAACACGCTGGCGGCCAAGTATGCCGGCGTGGACCGGCAGCTCCTGTCTCAGATCCGGCTGGCCGCCGAGAGCCTCTACGGCGCGGAGAACGGTACTTCCGCCGATCCGCTGGTGGGGCTGCTGTATAACGAGTCCTTCGACTATTCCGACGGCGTGGGCAACAGCGGGCACTACACCTACCGCGTGCCCCAACTGCTGGCGGACACGGCGGATGCCCGCGCCATCAACGCGGCCATCGCCGACGAGTACGGCCCCATCGTGGAGGAGACGTTGGATGACCGCGTCTCCGGCGTCAGCCTGTCCTGCCTGTACGTGATGTGGGAGAGCTATCGCTGCGGCGACATTTTGTCGCTGGTGGTATCCTGCGGCTGGAGCTTCGACAGCAACCAGTACAGCGTGTACCTCTACGATACGGCCAGAGGCGTCCGGCTCACCACATCGGAGCTGCTGACGGCGCAGGGCGTGGACGAGACGGCGTTTTTGAATGCGGTGCGGC
>ERZ824598.4146-NODE-4146-length-11325-cov-27.206122_pt1 | contig 11325 bp, 7 predicted proteins | sample MGYA00519934_ERZ824598 | MGnify/ENA primary metagenome ERZ824598 (study PRJEB31778, sample SAMEA3449177) | human gut metagenome | biome: human gut; feature: human-associated habitat; material: faeces | place: United Kingdom | collected 2010/2012 ... | reverse complement strand
CAAATTTAATAGATATTTGCCATACTGACCAACGGTTCGTATAATTTTTCTATATACACATTATATGCTGCAAAGTTTTACCTCCAACCCACTTTAAACTCTTTAATATAATAAGAATTAATAATTAAGGATAATTCATATCTAAATTAGTATATTTGAATCAATGAAAACAACATAATTGAGAGGATACAGATCACTATCTTTTTAAAAAACTTCTTCAGATTGAAGAGGGAGAAATAAGAGGGGTATTAGATAACATAATAAAACTCTTACAAAGTATCAGTTATATGTTTGCTCTCATATCCTATGAAAAATGAAAGAAGAATGGATAACATCTGAGAGCATGGGCAATTATTCAAAAATATACCAACGCATTACATCCGGAGTTAAGACTTCTAAAATTTTAATAGAATGGACAGAGAAGAATATCTTGAATTAGTTAAAATGAATACTGGAATAGAAATAACATCAGTAGAATCTTCTAATATAGAAGGTATTGGTTACAACGTAAAGAAACATCATCTATGGGTATCTTTAAAAAATAACAAAGTATACCGATATGATAAAGTTCTAAAGAGCAACTCAAAAGATTATTAAAAAGTGAATCTAAGAGGTAGGTACTTAAATTCTCATATTAAAGATCAATACAAAACTAGTGGGTATGAACTCAAAAACGAATCATCTTTTACTTCCATTTTCTATATTTGGAGTTTCTCTTCTGGGTCTTGTTCTATTAAACAATGAACCTAGGAGGGTAACTCCTCCTTATATAAAGGAGAGCAGAGAGGATTCTATCAAAAGGGTAAAACGATATAAAGAAGAACTTAGAAGAGATTCTATATTCTTTGCTAAAGTAGATTCAATTAAATTACTAAGGGATTCACTTAGAAATCAAAGAATCTATACCTATATCTTGAAAACTACTATCACACCAGAAAACGTAATAGTTACTGCAAGGAAATCTGGTTATCAACAAGTAACTTTAGATACTCATTATACCAAGCCACAATTATATTACTTGGTATTTACTTCTACCAAACAAATGTCAATAGAAGAGGCATCTGCTTATGCCGATAGGAATCCTGATAAAGTTACTAAGCTATCACAACAACAGTATGATCAGAGATTTGGTAATCAATCATCAGAATATGATTTCTATCTTGATAACCTAGATTCTTATTATGATGACCCAGAAAACCTAGATGAGAACCCAGATGAAATTTTTGATTTCTTACTCGACTAGGGATTTTCAGCTAATATGTTATGATTTGCTTTCAAATTAGTATCTTTGAACCATTGGAAACAACAAGTTTTTAAAAGTCCTTCAGTACTTTTATGTTGTGATTTGCTTTCAAATTAGTATCTTTGAACCATTGGAAACAACTTCATAGGGAGTGGTGATATCTTTCATTAGTTGTGATTTGCTTTCAAATTAGTATCTTTGAACCATTGGAAACAACTCCTTTGGCTCTTTTACAAGCATCTGGCTAGTTGTGATTTGCTTTCAAATTAGTATCTTTGAACCATTGGAAACAACCTGAATGCTATCGTAATATCAGTAAACCAGTTGTGATTTGCTTTCAAATTAGTATCTTTGAACCATTGGAAACAACTCATTTTTCATACCAAAACAATACATCACAGTTGTGATTTGCTTTCAAATTAGTATCTTTGAACCATTGGAAACAACCTTAACTGTAAATGACACGAATGATAAAGGTTGTGATTTGCTTTCAAATTAGTATCTTTGAACCATTGGAAACAACTTAGGGCCGAGATTATCAATCGTATTGGGCGTTGTGATTTGCTTTCAAATTAGTATCTTTGAACCATTGGAAACAACATTCTCTTGCAGATAAACCGAATACAGCTTGTTGTGATTTGCTTTCAAATTAGTATCTTTGAACCATTGGAAACAACTCATTTTTCATACCAAAACAATACATCACAGTTGTGATTTGCTTTCAAATTAGTATCTTTGAACCATTGGAAACAACCTTAACTGTAAATGACACGAATGATAAAGGTTGTGATTTGCTTTCAAATTAGTATCTTTGAACCATTGGAAACAACCTGAGCCTGAATTTGAAGTTACGTTTATAGGTTGTGATTTGCTTTCAAATTAGTATCTTTGAACCATTGGAAACAACTGTGTGGCAAACGGAGAATGCTATCATCCAGTTGTGATTTGCTTTCAAATTAGTATCTTTGAACCATTGGAAACAACGGAATTGATATGACAAGAAGATTTTTCTTGTTGTGATTTGCTTTCAAATTAGTATCTTTGAACCATTGGAAACAACAAACGGGAGAGATTACTGATTATAAGGACTGTTGTGATTTGCTTTCAAATTAGTATCTTTGAACCATTGGAAACAACGATGCGGAGTTCTACAAGGCCATGGCGCTTGTTGTGATTTGCTTTCAAATTAGTATCTTTGAACCATTGGAAACAACTGAATACTGCTGAATATGATGTATGGGCCGTTGTGATTTGCTTTCAAATTAGTATCTTTGAACCATTGGAAACAACTAATTGTTGCTTCGCCATTTACATCTGTTTGTTGTGATTTGCTTTCAAATTAGTATCTTTGAACCATTGGAAACAACATTATTTTCGCATACCAATTAGCTTTTATGGTTGTGATTTGCTTTCAAATTAGTATCTTTGAACCATTGGAAACAACTTTATGCAAAAATTCTAAATAGTTCAGTAGGTTGTGATTTGCTTTCAAATTAGTATCTTTGAACCATTGGAAACAACAATGCGACTATTGTATCCATAAGAAAGCTCGTTGTGATTTGCTTTCAAATTAGTATCTTTGAACCATTGGAAACAACTATTAAAACAGGGATAGAGTATGAGAAGAGTTGTGATTTGCTTTCAAATTAGTATCTTTGAACCATTGGAAACAACGCATATTAACCGACTGACTTACAGAATAAAGTTGTGATTTGCTTTCAAATTAGTATCTTTGAACCATTGGAAACAACTAAGGTTCGCAACAGAAGAAGCAATAGAATGTTGTGATTTGCTTTCAAATTAGTATCTTTGAACCATTGGAAACAACTCATTAAGCTTCTTATGCTTAATCATATCAGTTGTGATTTGCTTTCAAATTAGTATCTTTGAACCATTGGAAACAACCGCCGATTGTTAGAAGTTCGTGCATTACCCGTTGTGATTTGCTTTCAAATTAGTATCTTTGAACCATTGGAAACAACCGAAAACCAATTTCATTCTTTCAGAGTTCTGTTGTGATTTGCTTTCAAATTAGTATCTTTGAACCATTGGAAACAACGTGAATACTACGTTTATTATTTCGATATAGTTGTGATTTGCTTTCAAATTAGTATCTTTGAACCATTGGAAACAACGCACCACCAATAAATATATATTTAGCATCTGTTGTGATTTGCTTTCAAATTAGTATCTTTGAACCATTGGAAACAACCGGAAAGACTTGTTAAATACAACGGGAACGTTGTGATTTGCTTTCAAATTAGTATCTTTGAACCATTGGAAACAACTGATGACGGACGCAGGGCGTGAGCGTATCGGTTGTGATTTGCTTTCAAATTAGTATCTTTGAACCATTGGAAACAACTAGAACAGAAGACCGAGCAACTTGATGAATGTTGTGATTTGCTTTCAAATTAGTATCTTTGAACCATTGGAAACAACTCTTCGTCTTCAACGAAATCGCAACCTTTTGTTGTGATTTGCTTTCAAATTAGTATCTTTGAACCATTGGAAACAACTTGAAGAAAGCATTGCCTATTCTTCTGGCAGTTGTGATTTGCTTTCAAATTAGTATCTTTGAACCATTGGAAACAACGGAGAAGAGCACAGGCTGTTAACGTAACTCGTTGTGATTTGCTTTCAAATTAGTATCTTTGAACCATTGGAAACAACTTTATGTAATTCTGAACATCGACGTAGTTCGTTGTGATTTGCTTTCAAATTAGTATCTTTGAACCATTGGAAACAACCTTTTCCAGCGTTCAACGATACCAAGCGTGTTGTGATTTGCTTTCAAATTAGTATCTTTGAACCATTGGAAACAACACGGACACAAAGAACTTTGTGCAACATTGGGTTGTGATTTGCTTTCAAATTAGTATCTTTGAACCATTGGAAACAACAGAATATATGTTACAAACTAATTACCAATTAGTTACACACATATTCAGGAATTAAAAACAAAGTTGTTATCTAATAAGAAATCCCGTTTCAGACGGGATTTCTTATTTTTAAAATAATTCCAATTGCTGTCCTGGAGTAGTTACACCTTGTAGTTTCTTTCCATAAAAAAGTTCAATAGCAGCAAATTGTTTATCAGTGATACACATTATTCCCACTTGTCCATATTCAGGCAAAAAAGATTTAACTCTATTTATATGAACAGTCGCATTCTCGCTACTAGCACAATGACGGACGTAAATTGAAAACTGAAACATTGTAAAGCCATCCTTTTGTAGATTTTTTCTAAAATCAGTATAAGCTTTCTTGTCCTTCTTAGTTTCCGTTGGCAAATCAAATAATACTAGTACCCACATAATCCGATATTCACTAAAACGGTCCATTATCGTTCGGGATAACTAATACGACGAATTTCTCCACAAAAACATTTATATAGAGAAGCTGTAGTCTGAGCGACAGCCACCATCAACGGACTACGTTTACCATTAATACGTACATCCAATGTGGGAATAACAAGCAAACGTGATTTTATTTCTTTTGTTAATTCCAAATTTGCACCATACAATTTCACTAAACCAAATACTAATTCATCAACATAAGGTCGATATGGCTCCATCACATCGTCAGCTAAACAATATGCATTATAACGATTATGATGATGGATCCCTAAGGTAGGAAGCAACCCACTTGCCACTAAAGCACGAGCAACGATAGCACGAAGTATAGCATAACCATAATTCAATAAATTATTAGGAGAAATCCCTTCTCTGTCACGAGTAAAGCCAATAATATCTGCAAATAAATTTTTCCAAAAAAAGCAGCCGCACGTGCTTCCAAATTCTCTGGATCACCACTCTTCACTTCATTCGCCCAAATTCGCATACATTTCATTTCTTCACCTACACAAACTCTCAATACAGATGCTTGATTATCTATTTTTGCCTTAATTGTTTGCTGCCAAAGTTGCTTTTTCAATGGCAATGATGCATCCAACTGTTGACGGAAACGCTCATTCTGAGTTGTATTTCCATACAAAGGGAGCATTAAACCCACTGGCATACTTTTACTATCACAAGTGATAACGGCACAATTATTCTCTAATAGAGATTCTAATACACCGGAAGTAATAGTAATTTGCTTATGATCTAGTACTACGACACCTATATCTTCAATCGGCTTCGTTATTTCCGATTGTTCTTTAAAGATATCCGGCAATGAATCACTTTTCTCAACTTCCGGAAGTTTTATGACTAATTGGTTATTTCGTAATGACAAATAAGCCGGATTACCAAAATAAAGTGTTTTCTTTATCATAGTATCATATTTTAAAGGTTAATATATTACTTACCTCGCAATTTCTTCTGCTCTTTTTCGAAATTTTCAATGAAATCTATTTCTACAGGAGATAACTGATTACTAATGCGTTTCTTAAATTCATCATATTCAAGATTTGCTTTTTTCTTTGCTAATTCAGCCGAAATAGTACCAGCATGTTGTAACAATTCTTTTCCTGACAGTCTAAGAAAATCATCCAATTTTTGAATCCAGTCTTTCATATACATAGGGGTATGACTTTTAGCCTGCAATTCTGCAAAGTCAAGATACAAACTTACAATACGATTTAATGTATCCAACTCATCATCTGTCAAATAATTCTTAGCATATTCTATATCATTCCGCTTTGGCACTGCTCCTGTCCAATTAGTTAATCCCATAAAATCTTTCCCTGCATCTGCACGACCGTAAATAACCTCAGCAGCCGTATGTCCATGTACCGAAAAATGCATTTTATTTTGAACCGTGGCAAAAAACAATCGAGTAGACTCAGTACTTGGGTCATAATCTATGCTCAAAGCATAAATTTCAAGAATTTTACGATAGAATATCTTTTCTGAGGAACGAATATCACGTATGCGTGATAATAACTCATCAAAATAATTTCCACCACCTGCACGCTTCAACAGTTCATCGTTCATTACAAATCCCTTTACTAAATACTCTTTTAGTATTTGTATTGCCCATATTCGAAACTGCACACCACGGTAAGATTTAACCCGATAGCCTATGCTTATAATCATATCCAAATTATAATAAGCCACTTGATATATTTTACCATCAGAAGCAGTTGTTGCAAAAAATGCAACAACTGAATTTTCCTGTAATTCCCCACTCTCAAAAACATTCTTTATATGGCGTGAAATCGTTGATTTGTCCCGTTGAAATAATTCTGCCATTTGATCTAATGTCAGCCAAACTGTATCATTGCATAGTGTTACTTCAATTCTTGACTCACCATCTACCGTTTGATATAAAAGAATTTGTCCTTTGTTTTCTTCCATAAAATAAGAATATATTATTTTTTATATGAACTACTTGATTCTAAGACATTTCCTAAACGATCAACTTTTATAGGCATACATATTTCTTTTATCATTTCATCTGTCCATGCCTTTTGCGCCTTATTATTACTACCTAATTCTATTGTTTGTAAAATAGGATTCGCTATTCTCGCAGGTATAAAATGTCCTTCATTTCCCGTACAACTTACCATCTTATAAATCCTTCCCCTATCCAAAGGCTGGGCAATAATACCATTAGCTAATTCATCATCAGTAGGAAGATAAACCAAATCATTAGGTGACAATACAAAAATAGGGTCATTACCATTCTCATCTTCCGGTGCAACAGGTAAACCTTGTTTTTGCCGTTCAATTGCAACATTCAGTGGAATGGTAGCATAATTTCTTTTCTTTATTATAGTATTCGTCTTTTTATCTAGAATATTCGACTCGTATACAGCAAAAAATAAATTTGTTCCTTTCGCAGCCTCTACAAATTTAGAAAATTTATTACCTGTTTGACCTACTGCAAACTTATCAGCCTGTTCATACCAACGAATTTTAATGATAGGCTGATGATACTTTCCATTATTCAGCTGAATAATATTACGATTCATTTCATCAATACCATCCGGCGAAAAAGCAATATCCGGATTATTATCTTTCAGTTCCAAATGACGTAACAATATTTTTTGGATACCCGTATCAGTAATATTATTTTCTATTTTCTTTCTATCAAAACTAGTATCCAGCGGTTTTCTAGTAGCAAAGAATCGATCTTTAGTATCTTTACTAAAATAGTAAACCTCTATTTTAGACAGATTTATATCACTCCAAGTTTCTCTATTATCTTCAAAGTACTTCTTTATTCTCTTCGCGTCAAATCCTAAATTCCAAAGTTCCAATAATTTTCTCTTGAAGTCTTTCACAACGATGCTTTGAGGATTTTTCATCGCTTCATTTAAAGCTACAGTCTTTATCCTACGCAAATTAACTTCTCCAAATACCGTATCTTTATGCATGGATTTACGTATAGCCCAGTTGTCCCCTTTTCCCTGTTTCACAAAGATCTTTTTGCCTTCTTCATTATAATGCAAGAAGCGATTGGTAGCTTTATTTATAACACGCAAATTTTGCTTAAAACTGACTATTATATTTTCCAAAGCCAAATATGTATCCTGTGTAAACGATGCCCACGGTTTTCTGATCACCCATTTATAGTTACCGTTATTATCAGTCTTAGCTTTATCACACAGCATTTTCTGCAAATCATATCGGGATAATTCAGCCTTAGCTGTTGCCGACTCATTATTTAAATAATTAATAATATTCCTATTTGCACACGCTATTATTATGGCATCCATTGCATGGTGACGATGATCTATTCTTTTCTTATTAAAACCTTTTTGCAATTCCAAAGGCATTGTCGGAATTTCTTGAATCCCAACATTTTTAGTTGTAAATTTATTTGTGCCGGTCAACTCATTGAGTCGTTGAAAACGAGGAAGTATAATCTTATTCCAAACCTCATTTATTCCCCAATCTTTCTTCAAACGATCCGTAACTCCTCCGGTACAAGGAATTACATTCTTTGAAATTGCTTCTTCCTCTCCTTTTTCTCTAACGATGTTGGAAAGAAGGGACTTTACAACTTTGCTGATGTACCTACTATCATTCAGCTGACGAGTAACAAACTCCTCCGGAATATCATCCATCAAAAGTTTTTTCATTTTACTACGAGTACGCGAATAGTTATCTTTCACAAATTGCTCATATTCATCCACAGTGAAGATCCTTACTTTTTTTCCAAAAGGAAGTTCCACTATCTCCCCATGATGCTTCACTATAAACTCATGTCCCAATAAATTGCTTTTAAGCTTATTGACTTCCGCTTCACAAATCACCTTGTTACTAAAAGAATCATCAAAATAACATGATTGGGGAATAACATGCTCTATTTCGTATGCAGGCGTAAACAACTTACCTAATGGAATCACTTCACCGGTATAAGGAGAACGATACTTCTGTTCCAGCCAAAGCTTGTAACGCAAAATTTCTGACCTTGAAGGACCCTTCTTCAAGTCTGTTTCTGTAAACTTTTTCAATATATCCGATATTTCCTCCGGTAAATCGGAAACACTATTTAAAACACCCTCTTCATAAATACGCAAAATATCCTGCTGACTTGGCGAATAAGGACGAACATTTTCAACCTCATATTCAGGATTCAAAAATTCCGTGAGCAAATATTTGATACGCAAGTTGGTATTCTCATTTTCAGACATTTGCTGTGTCATTTTCTTCCGCTTGTCAGCCGGATTCTTCATCTCACGCCCCAACTCCACATGTATTTCATCAATATTTCCCACTTGTTTCCAAATATCACGAACAACACGTAGTGTTTCAATAATAATCTGCTCAACAATTGGATTACGCAATGAATGTTGCTTAAAAGATTTTAAATACGAATCAATATCAGCAGGAGATTTCCACTGGGTTATTTCTTTTGCTTCAGAGTGACGACCATAAACAATGTAACACACTAACCAAAGAGGCAAACCTTTGAAATCAGAAACATCAGCAAGATGAATTGCTTTCTCCCTCACTCTATTTTCTATTTTCTCATCATATTCTCCTGTTATTATCTTATCAATCCGTTCACGCGTTCCTTTATCTATTGAATTCTCACTCCAATATTTTCCCATACGCATTAAAGGCAATAATTTTTTAATTGCTTTTGCCGAATAGGAACCATATTCATTCTTAAAAGGTGGGAATTTCTGAAACACATCAACAAAAGAAGCATTCAGGTCATGTTTATCCGCAAATTTCTGCAAAGCTTTTACTATTTCATTCTTGTCTTCAACCGAATATAATATATGCCATAAAGCTTCCTCATTCTCTTTTGTCAGGAATTCAATAGAAATATCACATTTCTCCAGCCTCGCCAACATCAATGAACGGGTTTCATTACATGGATAAGGTTTGTCTTGCACATAATTCCAACGATAATTCTCTATCTCTTTTTTCAGTCCAAAAACCGGATATTTCAAAAAAGCCTTTTGATCAATTTCTTTTTTACCATTCAACCAGTCAAATAAAGCAACATAATCTTCTTCTGTCTTCAATAACTCATTTGTAACATCCACATCTTGTGCCAGGTCTTTCCTATAAATACGCAGATTTATTATAAATTGCCACAAGCGGAATTCTTGAAACAACGGATGTGATTTAGCAATACATTTTACAGGAAAAGATTTTATCTCTCCCGTTTCCTTATCAAGACCCTGATTCTCCTCATAAGGACAATTGTCTATTAATGATTTTTTGCTTTTAAGAGGACGCTGATAAAAGAGTATATCCTCTAAAAACAAATAAGTAAAATCCCGATTACCAATATTATTCCGATGTGCTTCATTTATTGTATATAGTTCTTCAACACAAGCAGCATACAATGCTCTATCTTGCAATTCCGGATGGAATTCCTTCTGTTTATCCAAAATCAGTTTCAACTCTTCCTTATAATATTTACGCTCAATGGTTCTCACCAATCTTCCACGAATTTTCTGACTAGGATTTCCTAAAAGCGTATCATAAATATAGGTACCTACAGTCTTATGAGCCTGATCAATATCCGCTTCTGTTTTCAATTTTATTTTGAAGTACATTTTATCTTTTTGCTTTTTCTCCATCTTTTCTATTTCATCAAAAGATGGTAAAAAAGATAATTCCTGTTTTGTACCCCCACTCTTTAATTTAATAGTTTTTAAAACAAATTCCTTAGTATGTCCTTTCCAAAAAGAAATATCATTATAAAATGCAGCTCGATACAATAAACCATTCTCCAATAGTACATTATACCAATATTTTTCATATTTCTTATCTTTCTCTGCCTTAACAACATCAATCACTTTTGAATTAATAATCATAACATTATCATTTTTTTTCTCTTCCTCACCACGTAATTGATAATATCCACGCTTTTGATTAAAATTCAATAATATCCACGCCAATTCTTCTTTTGAAATTTTAGAAGTCAATCCCTTTTTACGGAGATAGTAGATAGTCCAATCATAAGGTACTTTTTTATCATCTGTTATCAGATTCGGATGATTTAGCTTAAAATCCTCCAGCATTTCCTTAAATGAATCTTGGAATATAAATTCAAACTGACCAGCTTCATTCTTACGCCAAGCCAATTTAGGTTCCTTGCCCTTAACTATCTTACCATGCCTATCTAAATCTTGAGCAAAATGAAATGGCAAAAATCCTAAAATATCAAGAATTCTATGCAACCGTTCTCTGCGAAGCAGATATCGTTCGCTTAAACGACGAACTCCACGCAATCTGGTTCTTTCAGCAGTTTGAGATATGGAATTACCTTTATTAAAATCTCCTATCATAGCTGCATCCATAGGTATGATGCGACTTCCAGAAGCTTGTATCTTAACCAATTGTTCACTTCCATCGTCATTGACACTTCCATTTACTACTGCCCAACCTATGCTATTGGTACCCAAATCAAGACCCACTATATTTTTCATAAGACAACTATTTTATCAAAACTTTTCAAAGTTATCAAATTATTCTAATAATCACTTGTCCTTTACATATTTATTTCATAGTTTTGCAATACTAATTTGAAGCAAGTCACAATAAGGATTATTCCGTTGTGAAAACATTTAGGTTGCCCTCGTCCTTTAACGGGGACTTTTTTAGACTCATCTTTTAATAGATATTTGCCATACTGACCAACGGTTCGTATAATTTTTCTATATCCTG
>ERZ824598.4145-NODE-4145-length-11333-cov-3.380032_pt1 | contig 11333 bp, 9 predicted proteins | sample MGYA00519934_ERZ824598 | MGnify/ENA primary metagenome ERZ824598 (study PRJEB31778, sample SAMEA3449177) | human gut metagenome | biome: human gut; feature: human-associated habitat; material: faeces | place: United Kingdom | collected 2010/2012 ... | reverse complement strand
ATTGTTACGATTTCTTTTTGTGTTGGTAGTGGAATAGGACCTGATACTTTTGCTCCTGTTTTCTTAGCAGTATCTACTATTTTTTCAGCAGACTGTTCTAAAACTACATGGTCATAAGCTTTTAATCTTATTCTGATTTTTTCACTTGCTACATTTGTTTTTGCCATTGTAATTTTCCCTCCTTAAATAAAATATATTTTTAAATTACGCGCTGGCAAGTTATAACGCACCCTGGTGTTTTGAATTTTCCCATTATAAAATCCCTCACATGCATATATGTTTTAGGGATGATAAGTGCTTAATCTGTACTACTAACAAACATGATTATAATTACTATATTAATTTATAGTAATTATCTTTAGTTCGTTTATAATATTTTGAAACTTACCGCCTTAGTCTAGCTAAGACATACTCCGTCGAAGTTCCCTACATCTTTGTGTAGCCACATTCGACATCAACGCTAAAATTTATGCTTTATTATTATATAGCAAACTATGGTAATTGTCAATACATTTTTTTAACTTTTTTATTATTATAAAATTTTATTCCTCAAAATATGTACTAACACCTTGTAAACCTTCAAAATTATTTTGTCTTAATATTTCATATGCTATAATACATACTGAATTAGATAAATTCAATGATCTTAATACTGGCCTCATTGGAATTCTTATTGTTTTATCAATATATTTTTGTAATAAATCCTCTGGTAATCCTTTTGTTTCTTTTCCAAACAAAACAAATATTTCTTCATCTTTAAATTTACTATAATCTATATCTGTATAGCAATGCTCTGCTTTAGTTGTTGCCATAAACATATTGTGTTCTTCTGGTTTATATTTTTCCAAAAATTTTTCTAAACTATCATGTTTTTCTATCTCTAATTTATCCCAATAATCTAAACCTGCTCTTTTTAAATATTTATCATCTATACTAAATCCTAATGGATATACTAAATGTAGTTTTGCGCCTGTTATTGCACATGTTCTTGCTATATTTCCAGTATTTTGTGGTATTTCTGGTTCTACCATAACAATATTTAATTTCATTTTTATATGTCCTTTCATTTTCATTCAACATTAATTTTTGACTATAATAAAATTTTACTAATATTTAATTATTTTTCCATCTTTTCTTACATAATAAAAAAACGCCCTTCAAAGCGTTTTATTTTATTGTGCTCTTTTAACTTTTCCGTTTTTTAAACATTTTGCACATACATGAATTCTTTTTATTTCTCCATCTACTTCAGCTTTAACTGTTCTTAAGTTTGGCTTCCATGTACGTGGAGCTCTTTTACTTATATGAGAACGAGTTATGCTTAATTTATTTCCATGAATAGCTGTCTTTTCACAAATTTCACATTTTGCCATAATAAATAGCACCTCCTAATTTTTCTTTTTTAAAATCGACTACGATTAAGTTTAACACATATTTTCAAAAAATACAAGTGTTTCCAACAAAAAATCTAATTTTTTTATTTCATACATTTTATTATATTTTTATAAAAAGCTTAAATTCATTCTTTTCACACACTTTCAACTTTTAGTGTTTACTACTTAATTCTATTATTTTATCCATATTATCATCTTCTGCTGCTTTATTTTTTCTAATAGCACCACATTTTTTACACTTAAATATTATAACATATCCTTTTTTGGGACTTATTTCTAATCCAATAGGTTCTAAAATTCCATGACATGTTTCTGCTCTATCTCCCGGATATCCAAATGTTTTGAATATAAACAATATGGACAGTGGTTCCTACATGTATATCCCAATTTTGGAACCACTCTGCCACAGTTTTCACATACAAATTCTTCATCTATTTTGGTAAATTTACTTGATTGCATTTTACTTCCTCTTTATATGATATATTTTATCCTTTAAAATCTCCACCACCTAAAAATTCTTTTAATAATGAATGTGATGGAACTATATCTTTTGAAATTGGTTCAAAATATCTTAATATTTCAATTAATCTTTGTGCTTCTGCATATTCTTTTTCATCTTTTGTTATTTTTTCTAATAATGGAATTGCTTCATTTCTTAATACACCTAATTCATATATTAATGATGTATTAAATATACTGTCAGCTTCTTCTTGGAATGGGAATATATTTTTTTCTTCACCTTTATTTACATTATCCCATGTAGCAATTGTATTTTGAGCTGTATAGCCTCTAAATTGATTATCTCTTACAATTCTTCTTACTAATCTTGTATCTGTTGTAGAAATTCTATTAAATGAATCCATATTTAATACTGTTAATGCACTTATATAAATTTTATATTTCTGTTCTTGTGGTATTTTTTCTGTTAATTTATCATTTAAACAATGAATTCCTTCTATAACTAATACTTCATCTTCTGCCATTTTAACTTTATTTCCATTATATCTTTTTGTTCCAACTTTAAAATCAAATTCTGGTAATTCTACTTCTTCACCATTTAATAATTTTAATAGTTGATCATTAAATAAATCAATATCTATTGCATTTATATTTTCGAAATCATATTCACCTTTTTCATTTCTTGGTGTTTGATCTCTTTCAACAAAATAATTATCTACTGATATTGTTACAGGCTTTATGCCATTTATTCTTAATTGTAATCCTAATCTTTGAGCAAATGTTGTCTTTCCTGATGATGATGGCCCTGCTATTAATATCATTTTAACGCCTTTTTTTTGTGCTATTTTATCTGCAATTTGTGCTATTTTCTTTTCATGTAATGCTTCTGATAATAATATTAATTCTTTTATTGAACCTTCTTTTACTCTTTTATTTAATCTATATACTGTCCCTACATTTAAAACTTTGTATATTGTTTCATATTCATGTAATGCCCAAGATAATTTTTTCGTATCTTTATATTCTGGTAATACATTAATATCTTGGGAACTTGGATATCTTAATAAAAATCCATCATAATATTTTTTTAATTCAAATATTTTCGTTACTCCTGTATGTGTTGCTATTATTTCATAAAAATGATTAAAATAATCTTCACAATATGACATAATAATTTTATCATTTGTTACTAAATCATATTGAAGTCTACCTTTTCCAGTATTATTTTTTTCATAGAATTTTCCCGCTTCTTCTCTTGTCATTATTCTTTTTCTTATTTTTAAATCTTTTTCAATTATTTTCTTCATTTCTTCTTGAACATTTTGTAACATTTCATCTGTTACTTTCATATTTTCTAAATTACAAAACATTGCATTTGTTAATTGATAATTTACAACAACATGTGCTTCTGGATATAACTTCCAAAATGCCATTCCCATTATATATGTAAGTGTTCTTCTATATATTTTCATTCCTTCTTTTGAATTTATACTAATTAGTTCTAATGTTCCATCTTCTTGTAATTCATCATCTAAATTTTTATATTCATTATTAAATATTGCTCCGACTATTGGATATTCACTTGTTTCTATTTGTTTTTTTGCTATTTCTGAAATTGTTGTATTTGCTTTTGCTTTTACTATTATTTTTTTCTTTTCGTTTTCTTCCATGTTTATCACATTCCTTTCATCTAACTAAAAACAATTTTTAGTTTTTGTATATTTTTAACACTCTTTATTTTATAGAATTTTTTAATATAAGTCAATACTAACATTTTGCTTTCCAGCAATCTCTTCAAATTCTTTTAAAATTTCTTCTGTTAAATGTATTGCACCACAAGGTTTTATTTCATCACCTGTTTTAACTGCTACTGGTATATTATTTTTTTCTCCATTAAAGAATCTTATAGCACCTCTTAGTTTAGCTTTTTCCGTTTCTTCCATATTAGTAATATCTATTACTAGATGTTTTGGCTTTTGAATTTCTGTATTTTGTGCATCTTGCTTTTTATTCTCATATTTATTTGAATTTTCACTAAAATTTTCTCCAAAATTTCTAATTTCTTGTGCTACTATTTTTGTATTATCATCTTCTCTAATACTTAATCTTCCTTTTATCATAATAATATTTTCTTCTAATAATTTATCTTGATATTTTAAAAATGTTGGCTCAAATATTATTATTTCTGCAGAACCATTTAAATCTTCAATTGTAACAAATGCCATTATTTTATTATTTTTTGTATATTTCTTTTTTACAGATGTTATAATTCCTGCAATTTTTACTTCTTGTCCATCTTCATATTTTAGTATTTCTTGTACTTTATTTTCTTCATTTTCTTCTGAAGAGTTTTGTTCATCAATTTCTTTTAATTCTTTTGATAATATATTTGTTTATTGTTTTATTTGTTCTTTTATCTTTTCTAGTGGATGTCCTGATATATAAATTCCAAGCATTTCTTTTTCCATTGATAATTTTTCGTTTTCAGTCATTTCTTCTTGCTCTGAAAACTGATATTTTATTTCTTTTAGATTGTTTTCTTCTTGTCCTCCACCTAAATCAAACATTGATACTTGACCATTCATTCCTTTTTTATTATAACTTTGTGCTAAATCCATTATGGCTTCAAATGAGGCTAATAATGTTGCTCTTGTTTCTGAAAATTCATCAAATGTTCCTGCTTTTATTAAGCTTTCTACACATTTTTTGTTTACTGCTTCTCCTTCAACTCTTTCGCAAAAATCTGTAAATCCTTCAAATTTTCCATGTTCATTTCTATCTTTTATTATATTATCTATTGGTTGTAATCCTACATTTTTTATACTACCTAATCCAAAACGAATTTGTCCTATTTGATTATTCTTGTCTTGACTTTCATCAAATTCTACTGTAAATTTTGAGCTACTACTATTTATATCTGGTTTTAATATTTTTATGCCTATTCTTTTACATTCATCTATATATTCTGGAACTTTATCTAAATTTCCTAAAAAACTATTCAACATTGATGCCATAAATTCTGCTGGATAATATGATTTTAAATATGCTGTTCTATATGCTACTACTGCATAACATGCTGCATGTGACTTGTTAAATGCATATTTTGCAAATTCAGACATTTCATCAAATATTTTATTTGCAGATTCTGCATCAATCCCATTTCTTACACAGCCTGGTACAATTATATTTCCATTTTCATCTACTTGGCCATTTATGAATACTTCTCTTTCTTTTGCCATTACATCAAGTTTCTTTTTTCCCATAGCTCTACGGACCAAATCTGCTCTTCCTAATGAATATCCTGCTAAATCTCTTACTATTTGCATTACTTGTTCCTGATATACCATACATCCATATGTTACATTTAATATTGGTTCTAGACTTGGATGTGTATATTCATTATGTCCAGGATTTTGCTTTCCTCTTATATATCTTGGTATTTGATCCATTGGTCCAGGTCTATATAATGAAACTCCTGCTATTAAATCCTCTAAACAATCTGGTTTTAATTCTTTCATGAAGTTTGTCATACCTTGTGATTCAAACTGGAATATTCCTGATGTATTACCTTCTTGCCATAATTTATATACTTTAGGGTCTGACATGTCTTTATCAAATTCTACATCTATTCCTCTATTTTGTTTTACAAGATTTATTGTGTCTTGTATAACTGTTAATGTTCTTAAGCCTAAAAAATCCATTTTTAGAAGCCCTAATTCTTCTAGTGTTGTCATTATATATTGTGTCGAAATTTGTCCATCTCTGACATATAATGGAACATATGTATCTACTGGATCTTTTGTTATTACAACACCACAAGCATGTGTTGATGCTTGTCTTGGCATTCCTTCTAATGACATTGCAATTTCTAATAATTTATGTACTTCTGGGTCTGTATCATATAATTCTTTTAACTCTCTATTTTGTTCTAATGCTTTTGGTATTGTTATATGTATTTCATTTGGTATCATTTTAGCTAATTTATCTGCTTCTGAATATGGATAATCTAATACTCTTGCAACATCTCTTATTACCATTTTTGCTGCCATTGTTCCAAATGTTATTATTTGTGATACATGATCATGTCCATATTTTCTTGATACATAATCTATTACATCTTGTCTATGTTCATAACAAAAATCAACATCAAAATCTGGCATACTTACTCTTTCAGGATTTAAAAATCTTTCAAATAGTAATCCATATTTCATTGGATCTATATCTGTTATTCCAATTGCATAAGCAAGTATTGAACCTGCTCCAGATCCTCTTCCAGGTCCTACTGGTATTCCTTGACTTTTTGCATAATGTATAAAATCCCATACTATTAAGTAATAATCAACATATCCCATTTTCTTGATTACACCAATTTCATATTCTGCTCTTTTTATAATTTCTTCTGATGGATTTTCTCCATATCTTTCTTTTATTCCATCATCACATAATTTTTTTAAGAAATCATAATGTGTTGTATATTCTGGTGGTACATCATAATTAGGTAATATTGTATGTCCAAATTCAAATTCCACATTACATTTATCTGCAATTTTTACTGTATTTTCTATTGCATCTGGAAATGCTGAAAAATATTCGCTCATTTCTTCTGGTGATTTTACATATAATTCATCTGTATCAAATTTCATTCTGTCTTCATCACTCATTCTTTTTCCTGTTTGAATACATAATAGAACTTCGTGGTTATATGCATCTTCTCTTTTTAAATAGTGTGCATCATTTGTTGCAACTAATGGAATATCTAATTTTCTTGCTAATTGTACTAATTTTTGATTTGCTAAAACTTGTTCTTTTATTCCATTGTTTTGTATTTCGATATAATAATCATCTCCAAATACTTTTTTATGCCATAATGCAACTTGTTCTGCTTTTTCATTTTGTCCACTTAATAGTGCTTGGTTTACTTCTCCTGCTAGACAAGCACTTAAACATATTAATCCTTCATGGTATTTTTCTAATATTTCTCTATCTATACGTGGTTTGTAGTAATAACCATCAACAAAGCTTAATGATACTAATTTACTTAAGTTTTTATAGCCTTCATTATTTTTTGCAAGTAAAATTAAGTGATAGTAGTGATTGTCTATTCCCGGTTGTTTGTCTGTTCTTGAACGTGGTGCAACATATACTTCACATCCTATTATTGGTTTTACTCCTTCTTTTTTACAGGCTTTATAAAAGTCAATAGCTCCAAACATTACTCCATGGTCTGTTATTGCTATTGAGTCCATTCCTAGTTCTTTTGCTCTTACAGGTAAATCTTTTATTCTATTTGCTCCATCTAATAAACTAAACTCACTATGTATATGTAAGTGTACAAATTTTGACATTTTTATTTCCTCTTATTTATTATTTTTCTTGAATTATATCAAATTTTTGTGCTATAGTAAAGCATAAAATTTATTAAAATATTGAAAAGAGCCTCATATTTGAGACTCTCTTCGTTTTAATGATATGAAGTTAATTATTTAGCTAATTTTCTTAAAATTTCCAAGACAATTATATTCTCTCCTGGAATTTCAAACTTTTCCTTTACACTTGGACTAATGTTGTATGATACCTCTGAGGTGTCATTATTAAATGTAAACTCTGAAATATCTGGAAGAGCCTTTAAGATTTCATTTGAATATTTGTTATCATTCTTAAATCCGCTTGCTAATCCATTAAAGATGCCATATACATCATTAAGATTCAATATCTTTTCTGTTTCTTTTCCTGAATCGATGTATTTATATGTTATGAGAGTTATAAAATTTTCCTCCCATTTATCTATTAGAATTCTATCAACCCACGGAATTGAAACAACGTTCTTATCAGTTTCTTCAATCTTTTTCTTCTTACTAGCTTCTTCCGTTATCCAGCTAATAGCTTTTGTATTACCATCGTTATAGTTTTCAAACCATCTAATGGTAGCAGCCTTATCTATTGCATTTAAAATCTGCACTAGTACATTTTTATTAACATATGATCTATTTTCTAATTTTCTAAATGAATCATACGTTTCCTTTCTGTTAATCTCCCTTTTGTAAAGTCTTCCGTACCGTGTCCACTCCAGGACAATTACTTCATTCATCTTTTTTCCTCCTTTTAGTTACCTTAATTAATGTTACTATTTTTTCGGAGGCATTTTTTATAGCCTCCGAAATTGTTCGAAAGGCTATTTTTACCTTTTGCTGAATTATTATACCACGTTTTTAGTGAAGTTTCAACATTTTAAATTTATATTATGTATTTAATTTATGATAAAATCACCTTAAAAGTTTATAAGCAAATATTTCACCCACAATGTATAAATTTGTAAAAAATAGAGATAATAGGAAGGTGGAATATTTAATGTTAAAACAAAAAGATTTAAAAAGAGTCACATTAATTCAAGCATGTATAAAAGGTGAATGTACAGTAAAACAAGTTGCAAATGCTTTGGGAATTTCTGAACGCCGTGTAAAACAAATTAAGAAGGAGGTAAAAGAACATGGCATACAATCCATTCAACATGGAAATCGAGGAAGGAAACCCAAAAACACAATATCAGATGAAACAAAGAAAAAAATATTAGAACTTAGAGGCTCTTATGAATATGAAATATCAAATTTTAAGCACTTTCAAGAACTTTTAAAAGAACGTGAAAATATTGATATATCGTATTCAGCACTTTATAACATTTTAAGAAATGCAGGGATAAAAAGCCCAAAGAAGCATAGAAAAACAAAGTTACATCACAGAAGAAAAAGAAAAGATTCCGAAGGAATGATGTTACAGGCAGATGGAACACCATATGATTGGTTTGGTAACGGAGAAAAATATTCTCTTCATGGATTTATAGATGATGCAACAGGAAAAATAACAGGCTTATATATGTGTAAAAATGAATGCTTATTAGGATATTTAGAAGTATTAAGACAAACATTGGAAAATTATGGTATTCCAATATCATTATATCCAGACAAATATAGTGTGTTTTTTCCGCCAAAAAAAGTTAACGACCACATAACAATTGAAGAGCAGTTAAATGGTCGTGAAAAAGGTATAACACAATTTGGAAGAATTGTTGAAGAACTAGGAATTGAAATGTTTCCAGCAAGTTCGCCACAAGCAAAAGGACGAATTGAAAGATTATGGGAAACACTTCAAAGTAGATTAGTTACAGAATTTAGGATTAATCATATAACAACAATAGAAAGAGCTAATGAATTTTTAAGTAGTTATATAACAAAATACAATTCACAATTTTCTATACCAGCAACAAGTACCAAAAGTGTTTACTTAAAAATACCCAAACGATATGATTTAGATGAATTATTATGTGTTAAATTTGAAAGAACAATTGACAATGGAGGTGTATTTTCTTTAAATAACAGCAAATTTGAAGTACTAGATAAATCAATTCCACCGAAATCAAAAGTTCAAATCTATCTAAGCCAAAAAATAGGAATGCGTGTTAAATATAATAATAAAATCTGTAATGTACAGCCTTTAGAAGTAGTATCTAAAGACAATATAGATAATAATTCACTAGATTATCATTTATGGCTACCCTATGTAGTGGTAGAATTAATTAATGAATTTTATCTAAAAGATGCAAAAGCATCTTAACTAAATCTCTCGCCTAATGATAGTATTTACAAAAATAAAAAAAATAAAACAAAAATTAAATCTTGAGCCTGCCTCCGCGGCGAGCGGAAGAAACTCAAGATATACATATGGTGAAATTTTTGCTAATAAAATACAAGTATTTTTTAGTGAAATTTTCAAAAAATATTGACAGAGAGGTGATTAAAATTATTTGTTTCTAAATAATTAATATAACTTAATAATATTATATAATTCTGTAGAAGTCTTTTTTGTATTTGAAATCATTTCAAATATAGTAATTAATACATTAAAAAATGATTCATATAAGAAAATAAAGATAAGTTTAAAAGACGTGAAAGAATATAAAAAGCATGTATATTTTCAAATATACATACTTTTTGGCTTTATCAAATTTGATTTTCAAAAATCTGATATTCACCATCTCTAAAAACAACTCTATCATTTTCATCAACTCTATCATACAATTCCACAGGAAATTCAACCTCTTCAATAGCATCACTGCCACCATTAACACTATTCAAATCATATAACCACACACGACCAGAAGACTTTTCGCCAACTTCGTAAATATGACCTTCAATTCTATTATTAGATAAAAAATCATTTTGCTCAATAATCTTATCTTTAATCATAGAAACTATCTCATATCCAAGCATTTCGGTTGCTTCATTATCTAAGATAAAACTTCCAGATTTATAAGACAAAATACTTCCAAGTTTAGAACCATTAGGTAGATTATCAATAGATTTTGTAACAATCTCATTAGTTCTACAATTATATAAATTATAAGAGTTTTTATTATTAGAATTAATAGAATAGATGTAAAAAATATCATCAGCGTCATTAATATTTTTAGCATAATTTTGTAAAATATTATTTCTTTCAACTAACATTTCATCTCTAAATTTTGTAGTTATTTTAGTATCAAAAATAGTTAAATCATCGTTTGATAAATCAATCCAACTATTTGAACTAAAATTATTATTAGATAAATTTTTTTCTAAATAATTTGATAATTCTTTCATAAAATTTTGCACTAATTTATTCTCCTTTAAATTACTAAATAAATCATTTACTAAATCTAAATTCAATATGCAATCACTCCTTCGCTTTTTAAATTTTTGTGTAGGGAAACTACTATTGAAAAATAGTAGTAAGAATAAAACTAGAAGTGATTATATATCATTTTACATAAGATTACAATGATTTTTATAAATTTTATTTAGCAGAAATTTGACTTTCACCAGTTGAATAATCTATAACTATTCCGGGTTGAACGTTATAGCAGTAAATATTAAAACATACACCTTGTCCATTATCTTCAACAGACCAAGCTTCCATTTGAACACCACTAGCTACAAGGTTATTTCCTTTGAAGATTGGAGTTACTCTATAAAGAACATGATTGTTTTTATTTGATTTTATATAATCTGCAACTTTGTTTTCAAAAGGTAACATTCCTTCAACATTTAAATAAGGTGTTCCAGTAATTAAATTTTGTTTATTTGCATCTTCATCTGATAATTGATAACCAATCAAATGACATCTATTATATAAATATTCTCCATTATATTTTTTTTGTTTCCAACCAGAGGGTTTTACCGAACTTATATCTCCACGTTTATCTCCTGCTGGTGGCATTATTTCTGTGCATACATTTGCAAAAGCAACTCCACATCTACCAAGAACATCTAATTCACTATAATTTTCAAAACTCTTAGTAGTATAGTCTTTTTCTTCAAAGTATGGAATATTATTATTTATTTCAACATAAGGACTTGAAGAATATTCTGGAATTGAAGATAAGTCAAAAGTTACATTTTGATTTTGTAAGATATTTTCATTTACATTATTAGTATTTTCTGTATTTTG
>ERZ824598.4142-NODE-4142-length-11335-cov-3.936259_pt1 | contig 11335 bp, 6 predicted proteins | sample MGYA00519934_ERZ824598 | MGnify/ENA primary metagenome ERZ824598 (study PRJEB31778, sample SAMEA3449177) | human gut metagenome | biome: human gut; feature: human-associated habitat; material: faeces | place: United Kingdom | collected 2010/2012 ... | reverse complement strand
ATCAGGGTGTCCAGGGTTCGAACCCCTGATCGCGCATTGAAGGTCCTAATTTGATAGATGTCTATCGGGTTGGGGCTTTTTTTCTACTTATATTTATTTACGTCAGGCTGATACATATTAACTCACGCAATAATTTTTAATTGAATATTTTTATCATAGAAAATATTTGACAATACTTAGGAGGTATTTATGAGAAAAAAGTTTTTAATCAGCACTCTGCTGAGTGTTTCCATGATCGTTTCGTCCCTGTCCGGCATCCCACGGACTGTTTCCGCAGCAGATCAGCAGATCGCCACACAGGCTGACCCTGCCGCAAGCGAGCTTCCACCGGAGGAAAACGATCCCGGCTACGAGCGTCTTTCCGGCGCCTACGAGCCTGCCGCCGAGGAAAATATCAGCGGAAATACAGAAAATGAAACGAATTCTGTCAGCACCCGATCCTCCGGCACGACAGATACCTCCGGATTTCTATCGGTAAATCCTGCCGGTTCCCGTTTAAAGGGATACGCATCCACCGTCAGCAGCTATACCGGCAAAACCTACACTCATGCTTCGGATCACGATGGTCTGAATATTTATAACGGCATTGATGTTTCCTATCACCAAGGTGATATCAACTGGGAGAATGTAAAAGCAGCCGGTATTGATTTTGCTATTCTGCGTCTTGGCTATCGCGGATATTCTAACGGCTCTCTGGTGACCGACTCCAAATTTGCCGCATATATGCAGGATGCCATTGCCGCCGGCATGCCTCTTGGTGTTTACTTCTGGACCGAGGCCATCAATGTGGATGAGGCAGTTCAGGAGGCGCAGTATGTTGTTGACAAGCTTGCCCCATACAAAACTTCTATTACCATGCCGGTTGTCATTGACTGGGAGCTTAACAGCAACAGCCGTCACGGCGGACTCTCCCAGGAAACCAATACGACCATCTGTACGGCGTTCTGCGACCTGGTAAAGCAAAACGGTTATACCCCTATGATCTACGCCAACATCAGCGATCTGAACAATAATCTGGATGGTGTGGGACTCAGTCAGAAATATGAGATCTGGGTTGCCAGATATAATAATATTGTAAATAATTCTACCGCCAGCTTCTACGGAAATTACTCTATGTGGCAGTACTCCAGCAGCGGTTCCGTTAATGGAATCTCTACAAAGGTGGACATGAATTACTGGTATACTCTCGGAAGTCCATCTTCTCCTGTTTTTTCCCACGGAACTACACAGGGTGCGATCGCTACGGCAACACCAACACCGGATGATATTGACAGTCTGGACGATGTAGAAAACCTCTCTGCCAAATCCTACTCCAAGAAACTGGTTCTCTCCTGGGATGACGTCGAGGACGCCGACGGCTATCAGATCTACCGTAAGGACAGCTATAACGGTTCCTACAAAAAAGTAAAGCAGCTTGCAGATGGCGATAATACCTCCTGGACGAACAGCGGTCTTTCCAAGAATCATGAATATTACTATAAAGTCCGTGCTTTTCATAAGAATTCCGACAAAACCGTTTACTCTGAGTACGCACTGATCACTGCCGCCACAAAGGCATCCTGCCAGTCCGGTATTACAAAGAAAAACTTTGTACTTTACAAAAAGCCGCTGAAGTCATCTGCAAAACTGATGACTGTGAAAAAAGGCATGCCTCTGGAATATGTGGGAGTGACATACCGCAATAACGGCAACAAGTTCCATCATTTCCGTTATTACGTTTCTTCTAAGGTTTATGACGGTTACAGCCGTACCAGATCCGGTCTGACCTATTATGCGCAGGGAATCACCACGGCAAAATTGAATCTTCGTAAAACGGCCGGCACCTCCGGCAGGCTGCTCACCAGTATTCCGAAAAATACAGCACTTCCTCTGCTGAGAACAAAACGGGTTAAAAAAGCAACCTGGTACCGGGTTGCTTTCTCCACCAAGAAAAACACTGTCATCACGGGATATGTGTCCGGAAGCTATATCAACAAATAAATGATTCATTCCCGTTGTACTCCGCTATGTTATATAGCCGGGAACAATTCCCTGTTCCCGGCTATAAATTCATCCCTATCTGATTATTTCTCTTTATAGTCATACTCATACACAGTTACAGAAAGTGGCGGCAATGTCATCCGGATGGAATATTCCCTGCCATCGCAAGACTCCTGCTTTGCCGTAAGTACCTTTGGATTTACAATACCGGTTCCACCAAACCGCTCTTCATCGGAAGATAAGATTTCTTTATAGGTTCCCGGACAAGGAACACCAAACAGCATATCTTCTCTTGTAACCGGAGTAAAGTTACACAGGAACAGAAGCTGCTTTTTGGCCGTTGCTCCACGACGTACAAAGGTTACTACGCTCATATCTGCATTTTCACAACTGATCCATTCAAAACCGATCGGATCACAATCATTGGTATAAAGAGCATCGTACTCCTGATATAATTTATTTAATGCCTTGACATAATCCTGCATCTGATGATTTCTTTCCTCACCCAGCAGATCCCAGTCAAGACTTCTCGCCTCGCTCCACTCACGGAACTGTGCAAACTCCTGTCCCATAAACAAAAGCTTCTTGCCCGGATGACCATACATAAAGCCATATGCAGTTCGCAGGTTTGCAAACTTCGCATCCAGCTCTCCCGGCATCTTATTGATCATCGAGCCCTTGCCATGGACTACCTCATCATGAGAAAGCACCTGAATAAAGTTTTCACTGTATGCATACTGCAGACTAAAGGTCAGCCGTCCGTGATTTGGTCCACGGAACAACGGATCCATATGCATATACTCCAGAAAGTCATTCATCCAGCCCATATTCCATTTGAACAGGAAGCCTAAGCCGCCCATCTGTGCCGGCGAAGTCACACCGGCCCATGCGGTAGACTCCTCCGCAATGACCAATGTTCCCGGTTCTTCCTTCTCAAATACCTGATTCATATGCTGGAACAGATGGATCGCATCAAAGTTCTCATTGCCGCCCTTTTCATTTGGCAGCCACTCCCCATCATTCTTGCCGTAATCCAAATAAAGCATGGAAGCTACCGCATCCACACGAAGACCATCGACATGGAACTTCTTCAGCCAGAACAGACCATTGGCCAAAAGGAAATTTTCTACTTCTTTTTTCTTGTAATTGAAGATCAGGGTGCCCCAGTGTGGATGCTCTCCACGGCGTTTGTCCGGATGCTCGTAAAGTGCCTGGCCATCAAACTTTGCGAGACCATGTGCATCCCGCGGAAAATGTGCCGGCACCCAGTCAAGGATGACACTGATCCCCTGGTTGTGCATATAATCCACAAAATACATAAAATCCTCCGGGGATCCGTACCGGCGTGTCGGTGCATAATATCCGGTCACCTGATATCCCCATGAACCGTCAAACGGATGCTCTGCAATCCCCATCAGCTCGACATGGGTATATCCCATCTCCTTCACATAAGCAGCCAGCTCTACTGCAAGCTCTCTGTAATTATAAAAACCATCCTCTGTACCATCGTCCTTTTTGCGCCAGGAACCCGGATGCACTTCGTAGATCGCCATAGGCTCCTTGCGGCGGCTGTCTCTTGTTTCCTTCCGGCGGCTGGTCATCCATTTCCGGTCGGTCCAGCGGAAGCCTCTGAGATCTGCTACCACGGAAGCATTGTTCGGACGAAGCTCTGCACAATTTGCATAAGGATCGGCTTTCATCAAAATCTCATCGGTACGGGTCAGGATCTGGTACTTGTAAACAGCCCACGGCTCTACTCCCGGAATAAACAGCTCATATACCCCGGATACCTCCAGCGTACGCATCGGATGAAGCCTGCCATCCCACATGTTGAAATTACCCACAACACTCACAGCTCTGGCGTGAGGTGCCCATACCGCGAAGTAAGTACCCTTGACGCCATTGATCTCCATCGGATGCGCTCCCAGCTTATCAAAGATCTGATAATGCTTTCCCTCTGCAAAAAGATAAAGATCCAGGCTGGAAATCTGTGGTGCAAAGCAGTACGGATCTGCTGTCACTACCACGTCATCCTCACCGTATTTAATATTCAGAAGATACGGTGCCTTTAATTTTTTGCGTGTCTCTACATACTTTCCAAAGAAACCGCTGCCCGGCTCTACCTCCTCCAGCTCGGTCGGATGGTTTCCACGCATATCTGTCACCGTAACCGCCTTTGCCTCCGGACGATACACGGTAAAAATCTGTCCCTTTCCAAAATCATGTAATCCAAGAATATTGTGAGGGGCGTTATGCCTGCCCTCCCGCAATTCATCATATTCCACCCAATTGATCCACTGATCTAACTTCTCCTGCATAGTCTCCTCCAATCATTATATGTGCGGATATCGCAGATTTGAAACATTTGCGATACCTGTACCCCCTGTCCGGCCTGAGCGCCATATCCCTGCCGTGCCGGCACATTTCGCAGTACGAAAATACACTCAAATAATGAAAACCTCCTACACAATTTGCATAGAAGGTTTCTAAAAAAGCTTGTGTTACTATTATAATTGATTGATAGAAATTCGTCAATGAATAAGACAGAGTTCCAAAAAGGAAACCCTGCCTTACCCATTGCAAATTTATATCATCTTGTTTAAGGAAGAAACACTAATTAGTTGGCATATCTGCTTCCGTCTGCATTATATGCACCATCACAGATCTCGATCTTTACAAAAGAGCATCCGGTATATGTATTGGTTGTAACCCAAAGCCAAGGATACTTTCCTTTCAGGGAATCTGCATCCACCTTCACATATTTATCAACCCACATCTGACCTGTATTCTGGTCATAGTCTACATCAAAGCTGACTCTTCCGTTCTCCTTCTTCCTATAACCAATCTGAAGATCGGCACTCTTACTTGCCTCATTATCCATTGGATATACGCGGATACAAGGCTCTTCGATCTGACTCCAGTCTGTAGTCAGATGAATATTCCAGAACTCCTTGTCAATCAGTGCCTGCAGTGCATCCGTCGGATTGCCGTTACTATCCGTAATACTTGTGGTATAACCAATGCCGTGATATGTCATATCAAAGAGATCGCCTCTCTCTGCATAAATCTTTCCCGGAATCTCGCCATCTCCGGTATGTCTCATAAACTCACCGGTCCAGGTGTAAACTACCTTAGGGTTTGGATTTGCCACTGTTGGCACAACGGAAATGCCTGTATTGATCAGTTTAACGCCATCCGGAATCTTTGGTGTAGATCCGGTCATTTCTGCAAAAAGCTGTCCAACATCACCATATGCAAAGTAGCCCTTTTCTCTCTCGAAATAATGACCCTCATCCCAAAGTACCGGACAGTATCCTCTGTTCAGACACTGTGTAAACAGCTCTCTTGTGAAATCAATGACGTTGTCCTTGTAACCCTTAACGCATCCACACTCGCCAACGATAACGGCATAACCATCATCTGTGAATTTCTTCATACGGCCAAGCATGTTTGACATATACTCATAATCCTTCTCGGTTCCCCAACTGTCACGGTAACCCCATGTAGTTGTAGAGGTTGCAGAAAGACCATAATCCGTAGGATCGTAATAATGTACAGATACGCTGAGCTTAGAATGACCATTCTCCTCTGTATCCTCAGGCATCTTGTAACGATCATCCATGGTTCCGTCTGTCTGATAGGTATCGCTTGCATATCCACCGATTACGCAGGACTCATTTCCTGTACCTGGAATCAGAAGGTGGCGATATGCGTTGTTTCCGCCGCTCTCTCTTACGATGTTGACAAATGTCTGGTTGATCTCATTTACCATCTTGTAAATATCATTGGCATCCTTTGCAAGCTTACCGGTCTGGTTTGCCTGACCTTTCTCCGGATGCTGATAATCATCATTCAGACGGCCACTCAGCTCTTCGTTTGCACCCTCGAAGATCAAATGATCCGAATACTCTTTAAAACGCTCTGAAATCTGTGTCCAGAATGCTTTATACTTCTTCCATGCTTCATCCCGGATCGGTGTTTCCTTGGCGTCGATCTCCTCTGCACCAAACATTCCCCACCATCCGCCATCCCAGTGGATGTTGATGATAACATACATTTCATCGTTTAATGCGTAGTTGATGACCTCCTCTACACGATTGAAAAGCTCCTCATTGATCGTGTATGTGCCATCATCAGATACAAAGTTTGACCAGGCTACAGGAACACGCACAGTATTTATACCGTAACTCTTGAGACCATCAAAAGTCTGCTGTGTTGCTACCGGATTACCTGCACTTGTCTCGCATTCCGTAACTGTTTTACAGTTGCCCATGCAGTTGGACTGCTCCATCTGGTTGCCCAAATTCCATCCAAGACCCATAACACTCATCAGATCCTGAGAAGAAAGCTCTTTTCTCATCAGTCCGTTATCCTTTGTGGTGATACCGTTTGCCGACTTGTGCTCCTCACCTACATTGGACTGCTTTAACAGCTCCTGTGTCTTCTCATCCGGTACTGCCGGTGCCAGCGTAGACTTCCATGCCGGATCATTCATCGGCTCTGCTGTAGCTGTCGGCTTTGCTGCCGGTTTCTGGCTTGGCGCTGCTGTATCTGTCGGCTTTGCTACTGGTTTCTGGCTTGGCGCTGCTGCAGACGGTACAGCAGACGGTACAACAGATGGTGCCGCAGATGGTGCAGCAGATACTACTGCACTACTTGCCGGTGTAGCGGTTGCTGCTGCCTTCTTTGCAGTAACCTTGACCTTTGCTGTCAGTTTCTTCGTAACCTTTTTCCCTTTGTTCTTGTAGGTTACCTTACAGGTAATCTTTGCAGAGCCCTTTTTCACTGCCTTTACCTTACCGTTTTTCACGGTTGCAACCTTCTTATTGCTGGTAGACCATTTTAATTTTGCCTTAGCCGGTTTATTCTTAACGGTCAGCTTCTTTGTCTGTCCTACTTTTAAGGAAAGAGAAGTCTTATTGAGTGCTGCCTTCTTCTTTGCTTTGACCTTTGCTGATGATGACAATGTGCTCATTCCGTTCATGGTAAATACCATTGCCACTGCCAGCGTCAAAGCGGTAAGCTTTTTGAAACGTTTACGTCCCATAATCATTTCCTCCTTTTTCTTCGTGCAACTATGTATTCTTTCTTTCATAAAAATATGTTACAATGAATAAAAGGACAATGCTATCAGTTTTGTAACGATATTTATAACTTTCGTATCTTTTTCGTGGAGGATATTTACAAATGATCGATATAGAAATTATGCAGGACGCTTCGGAAATCATTCATTATGACTCTCCTGAAATCTCCTACGCCGTTCAGGAAAGATTACTGTCAAACTACACAGATATGCGTGCTCTCTGCCATTGGCATGATGATGTGGAACTTCTGTATATCTTTGATGGAGAGATGAACTATGACGTAAACGGCCGTCATTATCTTTTCAAAAAAGGTGATACGATTTTTATAAATTCCCGTCAGCTTCATTATGGATATGACCATGATCAGCACGAATGTGAGTTTATGGTGGTTCTGATCCATCCGGAGCTTTTAAAGGCAAGCAATTATATGTATCGAAGATATGTACTTCCCATCTTAAATTATGCCACGGATATCGTGATCATAGAAAACAACTCTCCTTCCGGCGCTGTGTTTGCACAGCTTTTTGAGAATATCCGTCTTTGCCGGAAGCAGGACAAAAGCTGCCACGAGTTTCAGCTTCTGGGATATTTTTATGAAATGTGGAGCATTCTCTATGAGAACTGTAATATCGAAGACAATGTAACCTCCAATCAGGAGAATCCTGATATCCAGATACAGAAGCAGATGGTATCCTATATTTACCAGCATTATCAGGAGCACATCACTCTGGAGGATATCGCCTCTGCGGGCATGGTCAGCCGCAGCAAGTGCTGCAAGATCTTTCAGAAGTACCTGTCGCAGTCACCGATCTCCTTTCTCAATGATTATCGTATGGAGATCAGCTGCAATCTTTTGAGTGATACCACCTTCAGTATTACACAGATTGCCACCTCCTGCGGTTTTAATCACTTGAGCTACTATTCCAAAATGTTTCTTCAACGGTATGGCTGTACTCCAAACACCTATCGGAAAATGCATCAGACGGCATCGTAAACATTTTGCCGGATGTTTTGCCTTCCAGACAGATCGTGGCTGATCTCATCTTTTCCCACAGAAATACAAAAGAGGCTTCCTCTCCGGAAATCCCCGGAATAAGGAAGCCTCTTTTTAACTCTATTGTAAGACGATCACTTCTGCAAATATCGTCTGCCGGTTCAAAACTTACATATTGGCAACCATTTCTGATACCGCCTTTGCCATTGCCCCAGACTTAGCATCAGCATCCTCCAGAGAAGTGCCTACTACACCGTAATAGAACTTCACCTTCGGCTCTGTACCGGATGGACGTACACACATCCATACATTGTCTGTCATATCGAAGTAAAGCACATTTGACTTCGGAAGTCCTGTCGGCTTTGTCTCGCCGGTTGCAATGTCTGTAATGATATCCTTCTGATAATCACGGAAGGATGTTACCTTATGACCACAGAACTCTTTCGGCGGATTCTCGCGGAGTGTTGTCATGATCTCCTGAATCTTAGCAAGACCTTCGATTCCCTTCATGGTCACTGACTGAACACCATCTTTATAATATCCGACTCTCTCATACAATGCCAGCATTGCATCCCACAGAGTCATATTCTTTGTCTTGTAATATGCTGCTGCCTCGCAAAGTGCCATCGTTGCCACGATCGCATCCTTATCACGGGCATGGGTACCGATCAGGCATCCGTAGCTCTCCTCAAAACCAAACAGGTATGTTCCCTTTCCGGTCGTCTCAAAATTCAGGATCTGCTGTCCAATATACTTAAATCCTGTCAGCACCTCGATCAGATCTACGCCGTAATCCTTTGCAATAGCATCTGCAAGGTTAGAGGTAACAATCGTCTTGATCAGCTTTCCATCAGCAGGAAGTCCCTGTGTCTCTTTTCTCTGGGAGATCTCATAATCTGCCAGCAGACAGCCGGACATATTACCGGTGAGCGTAATATACCCGCCACTCTTGGTATCCTTAACATATACACCGAGACGATCCGCATCCGGATCTGTTGCAAGAACAAGATCGGCATCCTTCTCCTTGGCAAGCTTGAGAGCCAGTTCAAATGCCTCTGCTGCCTCCGGGTTTGGATAGCTGACGGTTGGGAAATCTCCGTCCGGAAGCTCCTGCTCCGGCACAACATATACGTTCTCAAAACCAATCTCTTTCAGCACTCTTCTGGCAGGAATGTTACCGGTTCCGTGAAGCGGTGTATAGACGATCTTGAGATCCTTTCCAACTTCTTTAATGCTGTCCCAGTGAATAACCTGCTTTTTCAGCTCTTCAATATATTTATCATCAATTGCTGCGCCAATATTCTCATAGAGATCCTTTGCCACAGCGTCTGCCTTATCCATAGTCTTGACTGTATTCCAGTCGGTTACTGCCTTAACCTCATCCATGATACCGGTATCATGTGGTGGTGTGATCTGGGCACCGTCCTCCCAGTATACCTTATATCCGTTGTACTCCGGCGGATTGTGGCTCGCCGTTACATTAATGCCTGCCACACAGCCCAGCTCTCTAACAGCAAAGGAAAGCTCTGGTGTCGGACGAAGGGATTCAAATACATATGCCTTGATGCCGTTTGCTGCCAGGCAAAGTGCTGCCTCATCTGCAAACTCCGGTGACATATGACGGGAATCAAAAGCAATGGCTACTCCCTGAGATGCCTTGCCCGCTTTGTTGATATAATTTGCAAGACCCTGTGTTGCCTTACGAACCGTGTAAATATTCATACGATTGGTTCCGGCACCAATGATTCCACGCAAACCAGCGGTTCCAAACTCAAGATCCATGTAAAAACGCTCTTTGATCTCATTGTCGTTATCTGCGATGTCCTGCAGCTCCTTTTTGGTATCCTCATCAAAGTAAGGATTGCTCAGCCACTCCTTGTAGATGTCTTTGTAGTCCATGTTTTTTCCTCCTATCAGTGATGGCATATGCCTAATTTTCCATCTATTATTTTGTATGCAAAAGTGGATATTGTCAACCAGAAATTGTGACCATTTTGTAAATCTTTTGATAATAACTCTCTCTAAGGTGCCGGAGTTGCAGTTGTTTCCACAGTTTCCTCCTTAACACCCAGATCCGAAAAACTGAATTTCACATCCTGATCGTCGTCCAGCACATCCACAGAATAACTCTTCGTGGTGTAACCGTCCTTTCGCAGGGTAATGGTCTGGGAACCGATCACCTTCGTAAAGGTGCATGGAGCCAGTCCCTTGTATACATTGTCCAGATAAACCTCTGCCCCCTCCGGCGCAGACACTGTAATGGTATGGTCACTGTCCATTTTCTTGGTCCTGGTCGTACTGTCGGTGTCATCCGTACTCGTTTTGCTGCTTGTGGATGACGGCTTTGCCGTGGTTTTTGTGGTATCTGCCTTTTCCTCCACCAGATCGATCCTGACAGTAGATGCCTTCTCCTCCACATCCAGCGTGCCGGTATAGGTCGTATAGCCTGTCATTGCAACCTTCACCTGATAAACTCCATACGCCAAGGCAATTTGTCTTCTATAGGAAACGGCTGTACCGTTGATCGTAAGATCTGCCCCTGCCGGCTTGATATCAAAGGTGATCACACCGACCTTGCTGTCTGCCGGCTCATAATCACTGAAATCCAGTGTAACTTCTTTGTCATTATGCACTGTGACATTTTTTACCGCTGCAGAATGATTCTTGCTGAGGATCACTTTATATGAGCCTTCCCCCACTGTGATCAGCATATTTTTGGTAACCGGTAAGATCATACTGTCTCCTACCTCGATCATGCCACCGATAAAATCCTTATAATGAGACAACCGGATGTATCCGTGTCCCCTGCTTTTCACCACGGAATACACGTTGTATCCTGTTCCCCGCACCGTCAGGACATCCTGCTTATTGATCTCCATCATTTCAATAGGCTTTCCGTCAGAGGAAAAGAACGTCTGATCCGTATATTTGTACTTGCGGTCTGCAAAGGAAAGGCTGCTCTCATCACTGTCAAATTTGTAATCATCTACCTCCTGATACTCCCATACGTCCTCCGGAATATCCGTAGCCAGCAGCTTGCCACTTGACGGATCATATTTGACTTCAATGATCTCTCCCACCTCAATCTCACTGCCATCCCGCTCCTGACCGTAGCGGTCTGTCATAGTGGCCGTGGCATCATAGGCAATGACCGTTTCAATATCACTGCCCAGATCCCGCAGGGTCAGCTGCCTTGTCGCCGTATCATTGGTAACTACAACTCCTTCTGTACTGGCGGGTGCCTCCGTGGCACCACCGTTGCGGTCCACTCTCGTGG
>ERZ824598.4135-NODE-4135-length-11365-cov-10.073740_pt1 | contig 11365 bp, 14 predicted proteins | sample MGYA00519934_ERZ824598 | MGnify/ENA primary metagenome ERZ824598 (study PRJEB31778, sample SAMEA3449177) | human gut metagenome | biome: human gut; feature: human-associated habitat; material: faeces | place: United Kingdom | collected 2010/2012 ... | reverse complement strand
CCAGACTTTTTCTTAAAAGTCAAGGCCGCGTTCCACGGACTTCCGAGATGAACCTGAAAAGATGGCGGTCGTGCAACGGGTAGCGGACAAGGCAGGCAGGAGCTTTTGGACGATTGGAGAGTTTCAATCTCTAGTCGCAGATGAAATCGGTACAGACGGTGCTTCAACGGCGAAAGATTGGGTTGCCGCTTGGATGAAAACGCACCCGGGAGAATTCACGTTAAGGAATGAAAAAAGAAGGCATTCCCAAAGACGGGATTTAAAACCCGTCCTTTCCGTTGGAGTTTAAAAAACTCTTGTATTAACGGTATTTAAAGCGCGGCGCAAGGGTCTCCGCGCTTTTTTATGCTCCTTTACGTACGGTGTCGACTGATGCCGACAAACTACGATTAAGGAGGCGCAATGGCGCATAAATTCAAGCAAACGTCCGGTACGGCGCAGGCTGTTTCCGGGGCCCTTCTCCGCACTGCGAAGGCGTGCGCTCTTTTGGGGATTAGCAAAACCACGCTTTACACGTGGAGCAAGATAGATCCCACGTTTCCGCAGCCTATCCGAATCGGAGCGCGTTGCACGGCATGGAAGGCTGACGAGCTGGCCGCGTGGATCGAATCTCGTTCCCGGGTCGAACTACGGGAGGGCATGGCATGAGTGAGTGCAAATACCCGGTCTCCCTCTCCGATGTGGCGCACGCTCATAAGCTGCCGCCGTCGGTGCTGCGCAAATCCTTCTCTCGCTTCCTTGAGGTCATGCCTGATGCTGAGGATCATGCTGAACTGGTTGAGGAGACTACCCGAGGCGGCTTCGGCGGGCGCTGCCTGACCTATCGCGTGGACTCCGTGGCGCTGGCCGCGTTCATGTATTGGCGTGAGCATCGTGGCCGCCTGCCCCGTTTCTTCGGCGTCGTGAGGCGCGTTGTGGAGGGCGGGCAATGCTGAGGAAAGCAAAAGGTCAGGCCGCTGTGAGTGTCATCGTTCCGAAGGGTGATAGCAGAGGAAACGACGGCGCTCCGGTAGACGGCCTGAACGTGAAGAATAGCCGGGCATCGGCGCCTTGTGCAATGGGCCGCTGGCGTGCTATCCTGTCCGTACTCGTTCGCAAGAATGAGGGCAGGGGTAGGAGCCTGCTAGTTTGTTCTAGGCGCATTGTCGCCACGTCCCGTTTTGCACGTGGCGTTTCTTTTGGCGGCAATCGCATCCATGGCCTTAATGCGCCCGCATTCATCATGGGCGCATTGCATCCGCAGATTTTGACGGGTGGCCGTGGGGATGGCTTTCGAGCCTACCGCTTCCTAGAACACGGTACTTCCTACTCCCCACGGCCTGCCCTCCCCGTAGGAAAGGGAGTGCAGCTCTTACAAGTTGTTCTAGGAGCATCCGCCATGATGCGAACTCTAAGCCGTAATGTATCCACGGCATTCCCCTCCACACCTGAACCTATCTTCCTGCCCGTCCAGTCGTGCCACAAGCGCGTCGAGGAGCGTCCGCAGGTCAACACCTTTGCCGATGTGGCCGACAGCGCCGAGGGCCTTTTCCAGCGCGCTCAGGTCGCCTACCGTGAAGCCGCCTTTCTGCCGTCCGCTGCTGCCCGTGCCGAGCTGCGCGCCCGGGTCTCCGACTATCTGGCCGAACTGATCGCATTCTGCCGTGAGGTTGAAAGCCTTCCTGCCGGTCAAAACCCGATGGAGGCGCGTCATGGCTGAACTCAATCAACATGATGAGATCGCCGGGGGCGTAGACCGTGGCGCATTCTATGCCGTGATGAGCGCAATGGCTTCTCGTGATCCCAAGCGTGTGGCCCTCGCCGAGGGTGATGCGTTTACCGCCCTCCAGTCGATCGGCTCGATGCTCAATGTCGTGGCGGATTATCTCTATCTTCGTGCACAGAATCCGGAAGGCGTTTTGTATGCCACTGAGGCAGAGATTGCCGATGCGGTGTATTCGCTTTCGGATTTGACCGCATGCGTGCATTCGTCACTGAATGAAGCTGAGAACGTCCGGTACATGCTTCGGCACCCGCGCAAGAGCGAAGGCAAAACCCCTGTGAATACATCTAAGGAGGGCTGATATGAGTCCTATCAAAGACCGAAGTGTATCCACTGAAAACGCACGTGGTGCGCTGGTGACGTTTACCGCCCTCCAGTCGATCGGCTCGATGCTCAATGTCGTGGCGGATTATCTCTATCTTCGTGCACAGAATCCGGAAGGCGTTTTGTATGCCACTGAGGCAGAGATTGCCGATGCGGTGTATTCGCTTTCGGATTTGACCGCATGCGTGCATTCGTCACTGAATGAAGCTGAGAACGTCCGGTACATGCTTCGGCACCCGCGCAAGAGCGAAGGCAAAACCCCTGTGAATACATCTAAGGAGGGCTGATATGAGTCCTATCAAAGACCGAAGTGTATCCACTGAAAACGCACGTGGTGCGCTGGTGACTGAGTACCAACGGTATGAGGAAAGTGTCCTACGCGAAAAGTCCTACGCGCTGAACATGGCCGACCGTGAACTCATTCGGCTGGCTGTGTTTGATCCTCATGGCGTAAATGACGCTCGGGAACTCATTGCCACGATCATGGCGGCCATTGATGAGGCGGTCGAGATCAAGACGATCGAACGTTTGAGCCGCTGGGAAGAATCCGAACGCCAAAAGGAGGGGAACCATGATTAATCATTCCGGACAGTTTGAACGGGTAGGCGGGCCGGGATTTTTCTTCCCGTCATTGGCTGAGGCGGCGCAGGCCGTGGAGGTCGACGCATCCCGCCTTCCGAACGCGAGAAGCGGTAGCCATTACATCCCGGCTAGCGTGCTGGGAGGCGGTCGCAATGATGCCGGTCGTGTGAGCTTTCACAGTGACGGACGCGGCGGCAGGGTATTCAATTTCAAATCCTCATTGATGGCCGTATGGCGAGAGGATGCCGGTAGGCGCCTTTCGGCGATTGAGAAGCGGCGTCTCCAGTACCAACGAGAGATTGCCGAGGCGGCTGAAGCTGAGGCCGAGAAAGCGCGGGCCGATGAAGGCCGTTACACGGCGGAATTGATCCTTAAGGCTTCGGCCCGTGTTGACGATCATCCCTACCTGACGCGAAAGCGTGTGAGGCCCGTCGGGCCCATGTATGAGGCTGACGTGGCTGTGGTGAATGCCGTTCTAGCCGATAGGGGGTATCGCACTGCCTTCGGCTTCCAGCGCATCGGATACCGCTCCCCTGAATGGCACCCGATGACGGGCCGCGTGCTGGTGGTGCCGATGTGGAATGACGGGCAGTTAGGGACGCTCGAATTTATTGATGCCGTTGGTCACAAGTCCTTCCTACCGAAGGCCCCGACGGCGGGGGCGTGGTGGTCTACCCGCCTCATTGGGGAGTCCATGACTATCGGCATTGCTGAGGGCGTGGCCACGGCGTTAAGCATTGATCTCGTGCGGGGCATTCCATGCGTAGCTGCTATGAGCTGCGGGAACATGCCGCGCGTTGCGGGATGGTTTGCCCGGCATTGGCCCGGACGGCAATTCGTCGTTTTCTCTGATGTGGGCAATGGTGAGAAGGATGCCCGGAAAGCGGCCGGAGCTTGCGGCGGCAGGCTTGAGCTTCCGACCTTCTCCGGCGAATTGCTTGAGGCATTCAAGGAAAGGACGGGGACGGATAAGGCCCCGACCGATTGGAATGATTACTACGTAGCTACGGGATATTTGCCGTGAAGCCGAACGAAAAAAATCAGGCCGACACTCAAACGAATGCGGCCTGCGAAGCGGAAAAATTTCCAAACCCTGTTGATGACATTGTACCCGGCTGGAGCATTGATCCCGTGACTAGCGAACGGTTTTTTAAGTCTCCGAAGGGCACTACGTTTTTCGCCGGCTCCGGCGGCCTTCGGGCGGCTGTTGGCGACAGGGCTCCGGCCCCGGTCTGCGGGTGGATTGAAGTCGTGTCCGAAGGGTGCAATCGTGACGGGAAGGGCTTCAAGCGTCTAGTACGATTCAAGGATAGGCGCGGCGTCACGCATAGGCTCATGCTTGACCTATCGGACATTGGCGGCAATCCCGGGGCGGTCTGCAAGCGCCTTCTAGATGACGGGTTGCCTCTCTACAGCGTCACGCAGCAGGGCGGCAATGCCCAGTTGGTCGACTTCCTGTTGAATGCGCCGGTGCAGCATCAATTCACTGCGGCAGATTCGTATGGATGGTTCGAGCGTGGAGGCGTGTTTGTTCTGCCTGCCGGGGCCGTCGGTATCCCTTCCGACGGCGTGAAGGTGGAGCCGCCGGGCGACGATACCGGAGCGCCCATGTATTCGCAGGCGGGGACGCTTGAGGAGTGGAAGGCGTCCATTGGCATGGATGCCCGGCATTCCTCCCGTATTGCCTTCGCTATCTGCATAGCGTTTGCGGCCCCGTTGCTGGCCTTCACTGATGAGGGCAGTGGCGGCTTTCACTTCGTGGGGAAATCCTCTCAAGGCAAATCAACGGCAATGAAGGCGTTGTGTTCCGTGTGGGCGCAGGCCGTTGAGGGCTGCGGGGAGTTGGCTTCGTGGAGGTCTACCGATAACGGCTTGGAAGCCGTGGCAGCCGCCCATACCGATTTGCCGTTGATCCTTGATGAGCTGAAACAGGCCGAGAGAAGCGTGGAGCAGGCGTTGTACATGCTTGCAAACGGCGCAGGAAAGCGCAGACAAACACGCGGCCTGAAGGCTCAAAAGCCGCTGACGTGGCGCACGCTTTACGCGAGTACCGGGGAGCTGACGGCCGATGAGCTTGCGGCTCAATACGGCAAAGAGGTGGCCACAGGGGCTAATGTCAGAATGGCGAACATTCCGGCGGTGCCGGAGGGAGGCGCCTTCGGCGTGTTTGAGACTGTTCCGCAGGGCATGACGCCGGAGGCGTTGGCGGAGTCGTTCGCACACAATGCGGCCCGCATCTATGGCACGGCAGGCCCGGCCTTCCTGACTAGGTTGGTGGAGCGCGTCCAGTCTCTCGGCGGGGCCGAGCGCATGTCCGAGGAGTTGCGTCGAATGATGAAAGAATGGATTGAGTCCAGCGGTGCGGATGTCCTTTCCTCTCAAACCCGGCGAGTAGCAAAACGCTTCGCGCTTGTGGCGGCAGCCGGGGAGCTGGCTGCAGCCTTCGGCGTCCTTCCATGGGATCGGGGTGAGGCGTCACGGTATGCCGTCGCGTGCTTCCGGTCATTCCTTGCGGACTTTGAAACGAGCGAGGATCGGGCCTTGCGTCTTTGTGAAATACCCTTCCAGCTCATTGACTCCTATCCGGAGAACTTCTCCTATCACATGCCGGACGGCGGCAGGACTGAGGCCAAATACACAACGCCATTTTATGGGGATGTGGTCTCAGATATGCCGGTAGATGGCGGGGAGGGGCGCGGGGCTCCCGCGCTGGTGCTCATGACGGGCGAAGGATGGAAAAAGGCGTGCGGCCGGAATGCTGCGGAAATCGGACGGGCAATGATGGCCATGGGCTATTTGCTTTCCAACAATGGCCGGAAATTCCAGCATAACGGCAGTGCTGATACCTTTCTCGGTATTCCTATCCACGGAAGATACATTTTTATTCGTGAGGGTTCATACTCGGCGAAGGTGGCGGATTTCCTAGCCGAAACCTATTTTTCAAAGGGTGCGGTTTATGAAATGCGCAAAAAAGCCATGAGGAGGAGCGTGGAAACGCCTGTGGCACAGCCTGAAAATCCGATAAACCGGGTGAAAAACAGAGGGTGTCCCCGAAACGCCTGTGGCACAGGCTCCTAAACCGATAAACCGGATAAACCGCAAAAATGACAAAGACCTAGGGTGTAAGGGGTAAAAATCGGTGCCTCTCGGCTTGATAGCTAAGAGGCATTTTTTATGTATCGGAAAGAGGGTGGGGCCGGAGCATGATGCGGGTGCCGGGTGCAAAGCAACTCACAATGAAGGGGTGCCTGTAGGAGACGGTGGCCTATCGTGGTTGCCTTCTCTTGGCAATGCCGCCTCTCCAAGACCTTGATACGGCCCTAGAGGAAAACCCTAGTTTCGTGCCGTTTTCGGAGGGTGACGCGCGCCGTACCGTACCAAATACCGTACCAAAATAGCCTGTTTATCTTAAAACCGTTGCGGTGCAACGGTCTTATATGCAGATAAGGCACCAAATTCGGATCCCGTACCGTCTCAGGCGGTGCGGGATTTCTTTTGCCCAAGGGCCGACACAAGAAAGGCCCCGCTTGTTTGTGCGGAGCCTTGAATCGCGGTCGACCTGACTCAGTCGTCGGCCTTTCGTCCCATCGTCACCCTGTCGTTCCCGCCGTAGTCGCGGACGGTTCGGACCGCTGCTAGACCGACGGAGCGGAAGAGTGCGGCGACGTCGGGGGCCTGGTCCCAGCCGTGCTCGACGAGAAGCCAGCCGCCGTGGCGGAGGTGGCTCATCGCATGGGCTGCGATTTCCTCGAGGCAGGAGAGGCCGTTTCCACTGTCGGTCAGGGCTCCCTGAGGTTCATGACGAAGGGCGGGCAGATGCTCGTCGTCGCTGCGGATGTAGGGGGGATTGCTCACGATGAGATCGTAGCGTGCGCCTTCGGGGACGGCCTCCCACCAGGAGCCTTTGCGGAATTCGACTTCGGCGCCCAGCGCCTCGGCGTTGCCGCGGGCAATGGCGAGAGCCTCTTCGGAGACGTCCGTGGCGGTCACGCGCGCCCCGGGGCACTCCTTGGCGAGCGTCACGGCAATGCAGCCGCTGCCCGTGCCCATGTCGAGGATCTCGGGCTTTTCGGGGGCGACGATCAGGGCCTGCTCAATGAGGACCTCCGTGTCGGGACGCGGAATGAGAACGTTGTGGTCGACCGTGAAGTAACGGCCGAAGAACTCCTGACGGCCGGTAAGGTAGGCGACGGGCACGCCGTCAAGGCGCATGGAAACGTAGACGTCGAACGTCATGAGCGTGGTGTCGGGAAGCTCTTCGTCATCGTGGGCGATCAGATATTCCTTGGGCTTGCCCAGAATGTGGGCGAGAAGGATCATCGCCTCGAAGCGCCCGATCTTGGGGGTCGCTTCGCCGATCAGGGCGCGGATGGTGTTGAGCTTGACTTCGTTCATGACGCGATACGTACTTTGTTAGGCCAGCGCGGCGAGCTGCTCCGCCTGGTGCTGTGTGGTCAGAGCCGTGATGATCTCCTCGAGATCACCGTTCATGATAGCCTCAAGGCGATAGAGCGTGAGGTTGATGCGGTGGTCGGTCACGCGGCCCTGAGGGTAATTGTACGTGCGGATTCTTTCGGAGCGGTCCCCCGAGCCGATCAGGCTCTTGCGCTCGCTCGCCTCCTTGGCCTGCTGCTCGGCCACCTGGGCGGCATGGAGGCGGGAGGCAAGGACGGCCATGGCGCGCGCCTTGTTCTGGGTCTGGCTTCGCTCGTCCTGACACTCGACGACCATGCCCGTGGGCAGGTGGGTGATTCGGACGGCTGAGTCCGTCTTCTGAACGTGCTGGCCGCCGGCGCCCGAGGCACGGAAGACGTCGATGCGAAGGTCGGCTGGGTTGAGGTTCACTTCGCCGATTTCATCAAGCTCGGGCAGAACGGCGACGGTGCATGCGGACGTGTGGACGCGCCCCTGACTTTCGGTTGCAGGCACGCGCTGCACGCGGTGACCGCCGGACTCGAACTTGAGCTTGGAATAGGCGCCCTCGCCGATGATGCGGACAATGACCTCCTTGTAGCCGCCGAGCTCGCTGTCGTTCTTGGAGACGATCTCCGTCTGCCAGCGGTGGTCTTCGGCATAGCGCAGGTACATGCGCAGAAGGTCGCCCGCAAAGAGGGCGGACTCGTCGCCGCCTGTGCCCGCACGGATTTCAAGGAAGATGTTGCGGCTGTCGTTGGGGTCCTTGGGCAGAAGCAGGATCTGAAGCTCGTGCTCGATGACTTCGAGTTTCTTCTGGGCCTCCAGAATCTCCTCCTGAGCGAACGCCTTCATTTCGGGGTCCTCAAGCATTCCCTGAGCAGTGCTGATGTCCATGTCGACGGACTCGAGCTCGAGATGCTTCTTCACGACGGGCTCAATGTCGGCACGCTCCTTCGTGAGTGCGCGAAACTTCGACATGTCGCTGGCGCAGGCAGGGTCGGCGAGCATGCCGTCGATTTCCTCGAGACGGCGGGCAAGCTGGCGGAGTTTGGAACGCATGTTGTCGTTGATCATGATGGCGTTGTCTGTCGATGAAGGCGTGTGGGCCGCAGTCGTGCAGCCGGAGAATTCAGGCCTAAAGAATATCAAAAAAATAAGAGGAACCCGCAGGTTCCTCTTGGTGTGTCAGGGTTGTCCGCCTCAGCGGTCGTGACGGCGGTAGAAGCGGTTGAGCAGGCGCTCCATGAGATCGCGGTCCTCGTCGTCGAGGCCCTCGCCGTTGCGCAGCAGGATCGTCGGATCGTGCGTGAGCTTGTTGGTGAGGCCGTAGGCGAGCATCTGCAGGACCTCCTCGGGGCTGTCGCCGTGATGGAGGTGGCGCAGGGCGCGCGCGAGCTCGGCTTCGGCAAGAAGGTGCGCTCGGTCGCGAAGCGACTGAATGAAGGGGACGGTCTCGCGCTGGCGGAGCCATTCGGCGAAGTCGCTCATGCGCAGGCTGATGATGGTTTCGGCCTGGGTGATGGCGGCCTGTCGGCTTGCCATGCCCTGGTTGACCACCTTGCCGAGGTCGTCGACGGTGTAGACGTACACGTCGTCGAGACGATCGATCTCGGGCTCGACGTCACGGGGAACGGCAAGGTCGACGATGAACATCGGACGGTGCTTGCGTTCATTGATGGCGCGCTCGATCATGCCCAGACCGATGATCGGCAGGGCGGAGGCCGTGCAGGAGACGATGATGTCGTAGCCGGCAATCTTCTCGGGCAGGTCGGCAAGACGGATGGCGTCGGCGTGCACGGTGCGTGCGAGAACCTGACCGCGCTCGAGCGTGCGGTTCGCGATCGTGATGGACTTGGGCTGCTGCGCGGCAAAGTGGGCTGCGCAGAGCTCGATCATTTCGCCCGCACCCACGAAGAGGACGCGCTCGTCCTTGAGGCTGCCGAAGAGACGAAGCGCCAGGCGCACAGCGGCGGCCGCGAGACTCACGGAGTTGGCGCCGATGGCGGTGGCGGTGCGGACTTCCTTGGCAACCGTGAAGGTGGACTGGAAAAGATGGTTGAGCATCGTGCCCAGGCCGTGTGCGTCACGGGCCATCTTCTCGGCCTTCTTCATCTGACCGACGATCTGTGTTTCGCCGAGCACCATGGAGTCGAGGCCGGAGGCCACTCGGAAGGTGTGCTTGGCGGCCTCTTCCTGCGTGAACGTATAGATGTGAGGCTCGAGTTCGGAGCGGCTGACGTTCTTGCGTTCGCAGATGAAGCCGAGCACGGAGTCTCTGGCGGCGTCCGTGTCTTCGGCGGCGCAGTAGATTTCGGTTCGGTTGCAGGTGGACAGAATGGCGGCTTCGTGAATGCCGCCCATCTGCGTGCTGGAGAACCGCTCGCGCATGTGGCCGATGGTTTCGGCGATTTCTTCGGGACCAAAGGCTACGCGCTCGCGGACGGAAACCGGAGCGGTAGTATGGTTGAGACCTATAGCAAGAAGATGCATCGCGTCGGGGATGGGAAAGAGGAGCGCAACGAAAAAGTTGCAACAATGTTTAATAATGCGCGAATTATATAGGGCTCAACGTTGTGTATAGCTTAAGAAGGAAGCACTTGCAGGAGGAGCGTCATGCGTGATGAGTGGGCGGATCCCGCGGCGGGTGAACTGGCGCTGGCGGCCAGGCGGGCCCGCGAGGAAGTGAAGCGGCGCGCGCTTTTGAGCGCAGGCGCCGTGCTTGTGCCGCTGCCAGGGCTCGATGTGGCGGTGGATGTCGGCGTGCTGGTGAGCATGATGAACGCCGTCAACCGTGCCTTCTGCCTGAGTCCCGATCAGATCGAGAGGCTCGGCATGGAGGAGCGCGTGGCGGTTTACGAGGCTCTTTCGGGCGTCGGCGCCGTGATGGCGGGCAAATCCGTGACGGGCGTCGCAGCGCTTACAATTGCGAAGCAGCTCGGCAGCCGATGGTGCGCGGGAAAGACCGCCCGCTGGGTGCCGATTGTCGGACAGGGTGCTGCGGCGGCTCTCTCCTACGGCCTCGTCAAGTGGCTCGGAGAGCAGCACGTCCGTGAATGCCTTGCGGTGCGAAGCCGCGTGGCCGCACTCCTGCCTTATGAAAAGGACAGCTTGAAGAAAAACGCACAACAATCATGAGTGAAACGAATGCAATGCAGCCCGCCCGCAGGGGCGCGGCCATGGTTCTCTTTTCCGGTGGCCAGGACTCCACGACGTGCCTTGCATGGGCTCTCTCGCGCTTCGAGAGGGTGGAGACTCTGGGGTTTGACTACGGTCAGCGCCATGCGGTCGAGCTCGAGTGCAGGAAGACCGTGCTCGAGAAGCTCCGCGCCTTCAGGCCCGAATGGGTGCAGAGGCTCGGCGAGGACCACATGCTGGACATGGGGCTTCTCGGCCAGATCAGCGACTGCGCGCTGACGCGCGAACAGGAGCTTCGCTTCATGGAGAACAACATCCCCAACACCTTTGTGCCCGCAAGGAACCTTCTGTTCTTCACGTTTGCGGCCGCGCTCGCTTACAGAAGAGGCATTGAAACGCTCGTGGGCGGCATGTGCGAAACCGACTATTCCGGATATGCCGACTGCCGCGACAACACATTGAAGAGCCTGCAGGTCTCGCTTTCGCTTGGCCTCGATGCGCCGATGGTCATTGAGACACCCCTCATGTGGCTCGACAAGGCTCAGACCTGGATGCTAGCGGAAGCGCTTGGTGGCAGGGAACTGGTCGACTTGATCCGTCTTGACACGCACACCTGCTATCTGGGCGATCATGAGCACGTTCATGAGTGGGGCTACGGCTGCGGAACGTGTCCTGCCTGTCAGCTTCGCGCAAAGGGCTGGGAGCGATATTGCGACCGATGACGGGCTGACAATCGGGGAGGAATCCTTGAGAGAACGGACGTGGCCGGGAGGCGCGTCCGTTTTTGCCGTCCGGGCGGAGGGAAGGGGAAACTGTGGATACAAAAAAAAGCAGGCCGTCTTCACAGTCTGCTTCTTGCAGTATGGTGGCTGGGGACGGAATCGAACCGCCGACACGCGGATTTTCAATCCGCTGCTCTACCAACTGAGCTACCCAGCCATCAGGACAAATTGTCAATCCGCGCCCCACGAAGGTTGTGGTGGCTGGGGACGGAATCGAACCGCCGACACGCGGATTTTCAATCCGCTGCTCTACCAACTGAGCTACCCAGCCATCAGGACAAATTGTCAATCCGCGCCCCACGAAGGTTGTGGTGGCTGGGGACGGAATCGAACCGCCGACACGCGGATTTTCAATCCGCTGCTC
>ERZ824598.4134-NODE-4134-length-11366-cov-2.537883_pt1 | contig 11366 bp, 9 predicted proteins | sample MGYA00519934_ERZ824598 | MGnify/ENA primary metagenome ERZ824598 (study PRJEB31778, sample SAMEA3449177) | human gut metagenome | biome: human gut; feature: human-associated habitat; material: faeces | place: United Kingdom | collected 2010/2012 ... | reverse complement strand
CCCGCCGCCGGGGTAGAGCGGATCCCAGCTGATGTGCGGCACCTTCTGCGGATGGCCGTCCACGTCCGTGTCGGGGATCTTTACCACACGGCCCGGAATAAGCCCAAGGCCCTTGTGCAGGCCGAACTCCTCCGACTCGTCAAATAGCATCTGCATTCCTAAGCAGATGCCCAGCAGCGGCGTACCGGCGGCGGCCTTCTGGCGAATCGGCTCGATCAGCCCCAGCCGTGCCAGACCGTCCATGCCGTCCTTGAACGCGCCGACGCCCGGCAGCACCAGCTTTTCCGCGGCCAGCACGTCCGCCGGGTCACTGGTCAGCAGCGTTTCGGCCCCAAAGTGGGCAAACGCATGGCGGACGCTCAACAGGTTGGACAGGCCGTAGTCAATCACTGTTACCTTCATACCCGGCGCACCTCCACCCCGCCCGCGCGGATGTCCTCTTTCAGCTCCGTCACGGTTTCTTTTTTGTAATGCAGCACAGCGGCACAGGCCACGGCGTCCGCGCCCGCGTTGGCGGCGTCCACAATGTCGTCGCCGCAGCCGACACCGCCGCCGCAGATGACCGGCACGTTCACGGCTTTCGTCACGGCCTCGATCAATTCAAGGTCCATACCCTGCTGTAACCCCTCGTTGTCAACGCTGGTCAGCAGAATTTCGCCCGCGCCCAGCGCCACGCCGCGCTTGGCCCACTCGACGACGTCATAGCCGGAGTGGGCGCGGCCATTGTCGTAGTAGGCTTCCCACTTGCCGGGCCAGGTGCGGCTGCGCTTGGCCTGAATCGACAGCACCATGCACTGGCTGCCGAACGCCTCGGCCACCTCGGTGATAAGCTCGGGGCGCTTGATGGCCGCCGTGTTGATAGCCGCCTTGTCCGCACCCATCGACAGGATGTGGCGCACATCCTCAACGCTGCGCAGCCCGCCGCCCACGCAGACCGGGATATAAACGTCGTCCACGGTTTTGCGCACAATATCGCTTAAATTGTTGCGGTTGTACAGGCTGGCGACGATGTCGATATAGAGCAGCTCGTCTATCCCGGCCTCATAATATTCTTTGGCAAACGCATTCGGGTCGCCCAGCTTGCGCAGTCCCTCAAGCTGGATCCCCTTGACAAGGTTGGTGTCCTTGACGTCCAATCTTGCGATAAGTCGTATTTTTTTGCTCATAGCTGAACCTTTCTAAAGCCTTCCCCTGTGGGGGAAGGTGGCCGCGCGAAGCAAGGCCGGATGAGGGGCGCGTATGCCGCGATTGCCCGCAAACGGGTTGCCGCGGAAAGTCCCCCCTCATCAGTCCGCTTCGCGGACAGCTTCCCCCAAGGGGGAAGCCTTTTCGCTCAAATTTCGTGGTGCGTTCCCCTCGGGTCGCCCCACAGTACCTCGCTGTCGCCCTCGTAGGGGGTGTGGCGGAGCTTCCACATATTGTCCTCCCACTTCCAGATGTGGGGGCTGCGGAAGCGGTCCGCCAAGTCCATAAAGTAGTCGCGGTCCATCCTGGGCTGCTCAAACAGCTGGCTGGCCCAGGGGAAGTGCTGGCGGTCCAGCGAAAGATATTTGAAGATTTCCTTTTCAAAGCGGTCCGGGTACTCGCCGTCAAACTTCTTGCAGAGCGCCTTGCCCTCGTCCAGCGTGATCTCCTCGTTGCGGATCTCCTGCGCGGCGTCGTAGGTCGTGCGGCCAATGCCGTACTTGATGTAGGTCGTGTAGTAGAAGAAGTCATCGATCTTGTCATCGATGGAGTTGTACTTGGAGTAGGTGCCCTGGGTGCGCTCCGGCGCGGGGCGGAAGCCGCCGTGCTCGACGCTGTAGTAGTAGGCGCCCTGCGGATGCCATTTTTCGTAATAGCCAAGGTAGCGCACCTGAACATGGTTTTTCTCCAGGTTGGAGGTCTCGCTGGGCAGGTAGATGGCCAGGTCGGCCTTATCGACCTTGTAATCCTCCTCCAGCTGGCGCAGGCTGACGCCGCCCAGATAGATATGGTCGTAGTCATTGACGGCAAAGAAATGCTCGTCACGCAGGGCCGAGTTGTTGTCGGCAATGGGGTTGCCGAACTCGGCCTCGTTCTCGCCGTAGAACACCAGCGGGATGCCGAACTTGGCGGCCATCTTGGGGGCCAGCTGCTTCTGCCCCAGAATAAACGGCTGGAACGGATGGAACAGGTTCTCGGTAGCAAGGCGGGTCAGCAGGCGGTGGGTCATGCCGTTGGGGGTGCACAGGTAGTTGTCAAAGCCCGCGTGGATCCACGCCTGCATGTTCTCCCAGCCCCAGGGCGTGTAGATGTGCGGGGCCCAGGTGACGGTCAGCGGGTGCATACCGTACTTGTATTTCAGCAGGTGCGCGGCGTAGAAGCTGTCCTTGCCGCCGGAGCCGGGCACAAGGCAGTCATAGCTGCCGTCGTTCTTGCGGTACTGGTCGCAGAGCTCACGCAGCTCCTTCTCGCGCAGGGCCCAGTCGATATGGCCGTTGGCCTTGTTGTGGCAGGCATGGCAGGCATCACAGACGCCGTCCTCCTGAATGACCATCGTTTTCTTGATGGAGTTGATCGTGTGCTCAAACTCATAGCAGGAGTTGGGCTTCTGGTTGCTCATAACACATTCCTTGCAGAACTGTACATGCTTGGGCAGGCCGTAGTAGGCTTCGAGCTGGTCCTCCGGGATATCGGGGGCGTACTTGCTGTAATCAATGTCCACATGGCGGGGAATCTTTTCCATATTCTTTACACTCCAATCGGCTCTGTATCAAAATGAAAAGGCGCCGTCCGATAGCAATGCTATCAGACGGCGCCTTTGCCGTATGGGGGTATTATAGCACAAGGAAAATCATTTTGCAAGGGGTGTTATTCCGCAACCTGCACGCCGTCGATAAATACGGCCCGCACCTCGGTCATGACCTCGAAGGGGCAGCCGTTCGTGATGACGACGTCCGCGTCCTTGCCCACCTCCAGCGAGCCGACGCGGTCTGCCACGCCGATGTGCTCCGCCGGGTTGATGGTGATGGCCTTCAGCGCGTCGAACGGATCCATGCCGGCCTTGACCGCCATGCCTGCGCAGAGCGGCAGATACTGCTGCGGAATGACCGAGTTGTCGGTGATGATGGACACGTGGCAGCCCGCATTGGCCAGCACGCCGGGGGTTTTCCAGGATTTGTTCTGCAGCTCAAACTTGCTGGCAAACGTCAGGCTCGGGCCGACAGCCATCGGCACGTCCTTTTCTTTTGCCAGCTCGTCCGCAATGAGATGCCCCTCGGTCACGTGCTCCAGCGTCAGGCGCAGGTCGAACTCCCGCGCAATGCGCAGCGCCGTAAAGATGTCGTTGGCCTGGTGGGCGTGGGCCTTTAAGGGGATCTCCCGCGCCAGCACCGGCAGCAGGGCCTCGAGCTTCTGGTTGTAGGCGGGCATTTTGGTCACGTCACCGTTGGCCGCCTGCTTGCGCGCGCCGTAGTCCCGCGCCTGCATCAGTGCACCGCGCAGGAATGCCGCCGTGGACATGCGGGTGGAGTCGCACTTGTCACGGTAGCAGTGCTTGGGATTCTCGCCAAAGGCGCACTTCATAGCGACGGGGTCGCGGACGATCATGTTGTCCACGCGCTCACCGACGGTTTTCATCGCCAGGAAGGTACCGCCCAGCACGTTGGCGCTGCCCGGGCCGGTGCAGACGCAGGTCACACCCGCCTTACGCGCGTCGGCCAGCGAGGGGTCGCGCGGGTTGATGCCGTCGATGGCGCGCAGCTGCGGCGTCCAGATGTCGTTCATCTCGTTGTAGTCGCAGCCCTCATACCCGATGCCGTAGCCGTCAAGGCCGATATGGGTGTGCGCGTCCACAAAGCCGGGGAATACATCAAGGCCGTCTGCGTCGAAAACCACGGCGTCCGCCGGGGCGGTCAAATCGGTTCCGATGGCGGCAATTTTGCCGTCAGCCAGCAGAATGTCGGCCTTGCAGGCGTCGCGGTGGACAGCGTCATGGACGAGGCCGCCGCGGATGAGGGTGGTGGGCATTTTCATTTCCTCCTACATAAAATGGGATGGTTGTCCCATCCCATTTTGCTTTTTATTGAAAGTTCTCTGCCGCGGGCATTTCCGCCGCGTTGTAAAGGAACAATACCAAATCCGGTTTTGTTTCCTCAATGTACGAGGCAATCGTCTGCGGGAACGCGCGCTTGTCAATCGTGTCCAACTCCGCGCACGCCTGCGCCAGATACGGCGTAAACGCACAGGCAAAGCTATCCCGCACCAGCAGCACCCGCTTATCATTCGGCGGCTGGTGATTCACGATATGGCAAAGGCCATAATCGCCGCCAATGTAGCCTGCATAGGGGTTGTCAGTGTACAAGTCTTTCTTTTCGAACATTTCGGGCACAAGCAGCGTGTTGACATAGTCGCCGCTGCGGTCTATGCCCTTATCCGGGACTGTCAGCGTAAAATCTGCGGCGTAGTTTGGTGTGATGACCGAGAAGTCATCCAACCCAGCGTACACCGTGCCGACGCGCTTGCCCTGACTGCCCAAAAAACAATTCGGATAGGTGGTCACTGTGTAGTTGTTCAGATCGGTGATGGCGTCGTCAAACACAAAGCCATACTCGCTCTTAAGGATTTGCGCCACCTGTCCCCAGCACCAGAATGCTCCTTCCGGCGTCCAATGGTGGTCGGTCTTAAAGAAGAAGTTGTATTGGTTTATACCATTCTCGTGGATGACCTGCCGCAGGTCTGTACAGTGCACCTGTCCACCCAACTGTGCCAGAAAGGCATCCGCCATCGGGTTATAATTATCCTGCACACCGGTGGGCAGCTCCGGGTCATATTTACTGATTTTCTGCGGTGTCAGCACAAAGTACAGCTCTGCGCCGTTCTCCTTGCAGGTTTCCTGCAGTGACAGAAGTGACCGAGCACTCTCCGTCACATCCGCTGGTTCACAGACAAAGGTAAGATAGCCGTTTTTCAGCTTGACGACCTCGTCACCCTCGGCAGTGTCCTCAATCACATTTTTGCCCAATGTCATCTGAAAAAACGTGTTCAGATTGATCATTCCGTGATAAAACGGCACGCTTTCCTGCGCTGTCGTCTCCACCGTGTCCGTCGTCAGGGCTGCGGCATCGGCGGCCTGCACTGCGAGGTTTTTCCAGGTCCGTACACTTCCGCTGCCCAACACAGCCATCATCAGCAGCATCGGCAGGGCCTTCCATCGTTTTTGCTTCATGTCTGCACCCCCCCTTAAAAATCAAAGTAAATGAACGGATTGTATCCGCCCTTTACAATAAAGGAGAGTGCAACCAGAAACACTGCCGCGCACCAGACCGGGCGCAGGTTCTCTATCCATGCCCCACGTCTGCCTGCTTGAGCACGCAGCCAGACCGCAATGGGCAGGGCAGCGGCCATACCGATGAGCAGAAACATTTTATATTCTGCAAAATAGTAAACTGCCTTCTCGTCCAGCAAACCCGTAGTGTGGATATTGAACATTGCCAGCAGATATTTAAGCGCGCCTGTGACATTCTCTGACCGGAACACCACATTGCCCGCGATGAAGAAGAACACCGTATAAATCCAGCCAAGCCAGCTTTTCTGCCCGGACAAATTCAAAATGCGCTCCACACACAGAAGCACGAAGTACATCATGCCCCAGACAATGTACGTCCATTTGGCGCCATGCCAGATGCCGGTCAGCAGCCAAACCATAAAAATGTTGAAGTAGAGCCGTCGTTTTGCAGCCACACGGCTGCCGCCCAGCGGAATGTAGACATAGTCGCGGAACCAACTGCCCAACGAGATATGCCACCGCCGCCACAGCTCCGTGATAGAACGACTGATGAAGGGATAGTTAAAGTTTTCCAGAAAGTGAAAGCCGAACATCTGTCCCAGACCGATGGCCATATCCGAATACCCTGAAAAATCAAAGTACAGCTGCAAAGAGTATCCGACAGCCCCGATCCATGCCATGGAGAACGACAAATTTCCCACAGAGGAAAACGCCGCGTCCGCCACATAGGCCAAGTTGTTGGAGAGAATGACTTTTTTACCAAGTCCTATAGCGAAGCGATACCCTCCCCTATACCAGTTTTGCAGACTTTCCTGTCGGTTATGAATCTGGTCTGCAAAATCAGAATAGCGGACGATGGGGCCGGCAATCAATTGCGGGAAGAAAGCAATGTACAGCATGACATCCCACAGGCTTTTCTGTGCCGCTTCCCCGCGGTACACATCGACCACATAGGAAATTGCCTGAAACGTAAAGAAGGAAATACCGATTGGCAGTGTAATTTGCGGAACAGGAAGCCTCACAAACGGCAGGCGGTTCAAGTTTTCCGTAAAGAATCCGAGATATTTAAATACAAAGAGCACAGTCAGATCCACACTGACCGCTACAAGCAGGAAACCCTTCCGGGCACTTTTTGCCGACGCCTCGATTTTACAGGCAAAGAGCCAGCTTGACACGATGACCAGCAGCATGACCAACACAAAGCGTGGTTCGCCCCACGCATAAAACAGCAGACTGGCCCCTGTCAGAAAGAGGTTTCTGGCCGCCGTGCAGCGTTTTGGGATCAGATAGTAAAGTAAGGCCACTACCGGTAAAAACGCAAACAAAAACGTGGCACTGGAAAAGAGCATTCGGTGGGTCTCCTTACTTACACGTTAAAATCCAAGCACGTCCTTACCGCGGTGTACGGTCTTACCTTGCCGTCTGCCACGGCGACGTGGGCGGGGTGGGTGGAGTAGCCTTTGAGCGCGGCGGCGTCGGTGAAGGTCGTGTCCAGCATCAGGTCAGCGTTGGCAGAGCTGGGCAGGGCGTCGGTGTAGACGCGGACATCCAGCAGGCCGGGGATCTTACCGGCCAGACCCTCCAGCCCTTCCTTGATGCCGGCCTTGACGGCGGCCTTTTCGGCGTCGGGCATCTCCTTTAATTTCCACAAAATAACATGACGTACCATTACTTGTTTTCCTCCCAGATGGGGTGCTTGAGCTGCCACTCGCCGTACTCGTTCTTCTCGAACAGGTCGCGGTTGTAGAACTTGTCCAGAATGGCCCAGAACTCGGTCTCGGTGTAGCCGCAGAACTCGCAGAAGTCACGCACGCAGAGCGGGTCGAGCTTGCCGTCGCGCTCCTTGATGATGGGGATAGCCTCCTCGCGGGTCATCATGCCGTAGCGGATGTAGCGGGCCGTGTAGTCGGTGGCGGCGGCGTGGCCGAACTTGGGATACTTGAGCCAGCTGTGCACCAGATAGGCGCGGGAGTCGATTTGGTCAAAGTTCTCGGCGTGGTGGGTGCGGTCCCACTCGTGGGTCAGGTCGTGGAAGCCGTGGGCCTTGGCGATCTGGTAGTTCTTGTAGCTGTTCCAGGGCACAAAGTAGCTCATGTAGAACGGGTCGAGCTTGGCGCGCTCCTCGGCGCTGGGGGCCAGCGTCAGAGAGAGGTCTTTCTCGGTCACGCCGTCGCCCAGCAGTTCCTCCATCGGCATACCGACGGCGACGCCGTTCTCGATCTGGCCCATGGCGGAGTAGGTCTCCTTATCGGCGTTGCCGCCGTACTCAAAGCTGACGTTCTCGCCGTAGCAGAGCATCGGGGTGTTGAACTTGGCGGCCATGTGCAGCGGGAAGGTGTAGATCAGGCGGTCCACGTACCAGGTCGGCTTGCCGTACTTCTCAAAGAATTTGCGCATCAGCGTCTTTTGCACCTTGATGTTGGGCTTGCAGGAGATGATCGTGCAGCCGAACTCCTCGCTGATGTTCTTGAGGTTGTGGATGCCCGCCTGCGTCATGGGGAAGTTATCCTCGACGCTGAACAGGATGGGGTTCATGTGCATGACCTCTTTCAGCATCCAGACCTGGAAGTGGCTGTCCTTGCCGCCGGAGACGGCGACGGCGCAGTCATAGCCGCCGGGGCCGTTCATGCCGCGGTACTTGTCGCAGTAGGCCTCGAACTCCTTGAAGCGGGCATCCCAGTCCACATTTTTGCGGCTCTCGTAGTGGCGGCAGGCGCTGCACACGCCCTCCGCGTCGAAGGTGATCCCGGGTCGGGTGTCGGGCATCGTACATTTTTTGCAGTAACGCATAAGAACACTCCTTTATTTATATATGTAATGGGGTTGGATTTGTTTAGTCTTCTTGCCTCCCTCTGCGAGGGAGGTGGCCCCGCAGGGCCGGAGGGAGAGAGCCTTGCCATGACCCGAAATATTTCGGGTCGCCGCAAGGTTCTCTCCCCCACCCGCTGCGGCGGGAGCCCCCTCCCAGAGGGGGCCAAGGGGGGGTCACTTCGCCGCCGCATGCACGGCGTCCGCGCCGGCGAAGTCATAGATGACGAACCGTCCGTCGTTGTAGACCTCGGTGCAGTCACCGTACTGGATTAGCTTGGCGTTTTCTGCCGGGCCGTCCGTCTCGGTGTCGATGAGCAGGAACGGGTGCTGCGGGTCGGTGGTCAGGTGATCCTTGCGCTGCAGCCAGTTGGGGACGTAGTCCTCATCCAGCGATTGCAGCGTCCAGACGTCCAATTTTCCGTTCGTCAGCTCCGTCATGGCGTTGCCGTTCCAGAACGTGGCGTAGCCTTCGGTGTAGCCGTTGTCCACCAGCCAGTCGGCGGCGGCGTCCAGCCCCTTGTGGGCGAGATACGGGTTTTCGATCTCCTGCCGGACGGTGTTGACGGCGCAGACCGTGAAGCAGCCTGCCAGCACTACACCCAGCAGCTGCCGCGCACCGGGCAGGCGGAAGTCCTCGGTTTTCAGCTCCACCGCCATGACCGCAACGGCCACCGGCATGTTCATGAGCCAGAAGTAGAGGTAATACTCGTGGAAGTAGGCGTAGGAGATGCCGCAGACCGCCAGCATGGCGACGAGCAGCAGCACAAGCAACTGGTCGTTCGTCTCCAGCTTTTTCAGCCGCAGCAACAGCCGCACGATGCAGAAGAACATCCACCCGCCCAGCAGCAGACCAATGCCCGCCGCAATGCCGCCGAAGTGGAAGATGCCGGAGCCGTTCTGGTAGCCGAACTCATGGAAGAAGTCCATCAGGATGCGGTCCAGCGTGAACCAGTTCTCGTCGCGGTCCCAGACGATGAAGCTGTAGGACTTGAAATCATACAGCCGCGACATGACGCTGTTGCTGATGAAATACCCCGCCGCACCGGCCACCGCCGTGACAAGCGACGCCGCAAACAGCCGCACCTGACGGCGGCAGTGCTGCAGGGCCGTTTTCCAGTCGGACGTGCCGCTGTCGTGCAGTGCAAGCACCAGCAGGATCGCCGCGGCAATGCAGAGCGGCGCGTGGAACACCATGAGCTGCTTGACGCCGTTCATGCCCGCGATGGCCGTAACGATGCAGGCCGCGAGCCATTGCAGTGCGCAGTGCTTTTTGTCGGCGTCGAGGCTGCGCAGCACCAGCGCCAGCACAAGCATATAAAAGAAGGTATAGACGAGGTAGTACCCGCCGTAGATGGCGTAGACCAGATAGTGCTGGCCGAACGGCCACAGCAGCGTGCCCACCATCCAGAGGCCGGGCCGCCCGAGCCTGGCGCATTTGACAAAGAACAGCATACACGCCGCGTACAGTGCCAGCGTGACGGCCATGCCGAACGCGCGCGCCAGATGCCAGTCATCCGGGAAAAGCAGCAGCCCCAGCCGGTAGAACCATTGCAGGTTGACGACCTTCAATTCCGTGGAGTAGAACCAGTTGTGGCTGATGATGCTGCCCTCTTTGTTGAGCAGGTCGGAGAGGATCATCTCCGACGCGAGGTCGGAATCGACGATCCATTTGCCGGGCACAAGCTGGTACCACAGGTCAAACAGATACGCCGCCGCCATCCAGAGCCACGGCAGCGCCTGCCAGAGCCTGTGCAAAGCCCCGCCCTTTGTTTGTTGTTTCATTCGGTTTCTCCTGATTCAGGTTTCTAGTTATTTAAACTATACCGCATTTGGGCGCAAAGCGCAAGGCATGCAGGGCAAAAAAGCGCCTTGACGCTGTGCGGCATTCATGCTATAGTGGGGGTAACAGCCCGTTTTTCCGCGGGACTGTGCGGGCTTTTCCAGCAATCGGAGGGCCCGCTGCTTTTATATTTGCTTATCGGAGGGCGGCCATGCAGCAGCTACGCAGCGCCATACACAATGCTATTGCCAGATTTTTGAAAAATCAGCCCCCGGCGCGCATCATTGCCGTGGGCTTTGCGCTGCTGATTTTGCTGGGCGCGGCGCTGCTGATGCTGCCGTTTGCCGTACACCCCGGCGCACACGTCGGCCCGCTGGACGCGCTGTTTACCGCAACGAGCGCCGTCTGTGTGACCGGGCTGGTCGTGGTGGACACCGGCGACACGTTCAGCCTGTTCGGGCAGGCTGTCATTGCGATTTTGATACAGATCGGCGGTCTGGGCGTCGCGTCCATCGGCATGGGGCTGGCGCTGGTCGCCGGGCGGCGCATCAGCTTAAAGGGCCGTTCCCTCGTGCGGGAGGCACTGAACGTCGAGAGCCTGGAGGGCATGGTGCGCCTTGTGCGGGCCATCCTGCTGGTGACCCTGATCTGCGAGGTCGCCGGTGCGGCGCTCAGCTTCCCCTCGTTTGCCCGCGATCACATGCCGCTGCAGGCGGTGTGGCTGAGCATTTTCCACTCGATCGCCGCCTTCAACAACGCGGGCTTTGACGCACTGGGCGGCGGGCAGAGCCTGATCCCCTATCAGAACGATCTGCTGCTGAACCTCGTCACCGATGCGCTCGTCATTGTGGGCGGCATCGGCTTCATGGTCATTCTGGACGTGGGGCGCTGCCGCGGGCAGTTCCGCAGAATGACGTTCCACACCAAGGTCGTGCTCTCCACCACGGCGGTGCTGCTGGTGGGCGGCGCGGTGCTTTTGCAGTTGACCGACCACATGGGCTGGCTGGCGGCGTTTTTCCAGAGCATGACGGCCCGCACGGCGGGCTTTTCCAGCGTGGATTTAGGCAGCATGAGCAACGCGGGTCTGCTGGTCATCATGATCTTAATGTTCATCGGCGCATCGCCGGGCTCGACGGGCGGCGGCATCAAGACCACAACGTTTTTTGTGCTGATGCAGCAGGTACGGTCCATCTTCTCCAAGCGGCGGCTCGGCGGGTTCCACCGGCGTCTGCCGGACGGCTCGCTGTCCAAGGCCGCGACCATCATGCTGATGGGGCTGATGGTCGTTGGCTGCGGCACGTTTGCGCTCTGCGTGCTGGAGCCGCAGCTCGATTTTGGCCGCCTGCTGTTTGAGCAGATCTCGGCCTACAGCACGGCGGGGCTTTCCACCGGCATCACGGCGGAGTTATGCCCTGCCAGCCGGGTGGTTCTGATCCTGACAATGTTCATTGGCCGCGTGGGCGCGGTGACGCTGCTCTCCCTCTGGGTTGAGCGCCCCGAGCCCAGCGCCCACTACACCGAGGAAGC
>ERZ824598.4129-NODE-4129-length-11382-cov-8.283394_pt1 | contig 11382 bp, 10 predicted proteins | sample MGYA00519934_ERZ824598 | MGnify/ENA primary metagenome ERZ824598 (study PRJEB31778, sample SAMEA3449177) | human gut metagenome | biome: human gut; feature: human-associated habitat; material: faeces | place: United Kingdom | collected 2010/2012 ... | reverse complement strand
GCACCTTCGGTGCTATAAAAAGCTTTTCAAGCTTTTTAACAGGTTTTGGTATAAGATTGTCCAGAAAGGGTGAGACCCTTTGGGATGGCCTTGGCTCCCCCCCTTGGGGGAGCTGTCGGCGCAGTAACAGGCGGCGGGGCCCATGTGCCCTGCCGCAGGAAATGGGGCGATTCCCATAACCCGTTCGTAGGGCCCGCTGCGCTCAGCGGGCCGCGTCAACCCCGGCGGGTTTGGGCTGTACATAGAACCCGGCCCCTACGGGTGCTCTATCGGCGATTCTCTGCCGCGACAATCGAAAATTTTCCCGATACACCACCGCAGAGGCGGACGACTCTGTCCGCCTCTAAAATTTTACATAGATTTTACACACCCATTACAACGGATTTGACATACACCCTTTATACTGTCAATTGTCAAAAAGTTGGAATGAGGGAGTAAAGAATTATGACTATTTTCAATGCGCTGACGCTGGTGGGCGGACTGTGTCTGTTCCTGTTCGGCATGAACGTGATGGGCCAGGCCCTGGAACGCCGGGCCGGCGGCAAGCTGCGGACCCTGCTGGATAAGATGACCAGCCGGGTGTTCGTGGGCTTCCTGACGGGCCTGGGCATCACCGCCATTATCCAGAGCTCCTCCGCCACCACGGTGATGGTGGTGGGCTTCGTGAACTCGGGGCTGATGACCCTGCGCCAGGCCATTAACGTCATCATGGGCGCCAACGTGGGCACCACCGTCACCGCGTGGCTGCTGAGCCTGGCGGGCATCGACAGCGGCAGCGCCTGGGTGCAGCTGCTGAAGCCCTCGTCCTTTACCCCGGTGCTGGCCCTGATCGGCATCATCTTCTATATGTTCTGCAAGTCCGACAAGAAGAAGGACACCGGCACCATCCTGCTGGGCTTTGCCACCCTGATGTTCGGCATGGAGACCATGAGCGGCGCCGTGTCCGGCCTGAAGGACGTGCCGGAGTTCACCCAGCTGTTCCTGATGTTCCGCAATCCCATTCTGGGCGTGCTGGTGGGAGCGGTGCTGACGGGCATCATCCAGTCCTCCTCCGCCTCCGTGGGCATTCTGCAGGCCCTGTCCGTCACCGGTGGCGTCAGCTATGCCGCCGCCATTCCCATCATCATGGGCCAGAACATCGGCACCTGCGTCACGGCCATGCTGTCCTCCGTGGGCACCAACAAAAACGCCCGCCGGGCCGCCGTGGTGCACCTGATGTTCAATGTCATCGGCGTGGTGGTGCTGCTGACCCTGTTCTGCATCGTCAAGGCCATCTTTGCCCCGGCGATCCTGGACCGGTCCGCCACCATGTACGGCATCGCCATCGCCCACTCGGTGTTCAACATCCTGTGCACCGCCGTGTTGCTGCCTGCCGGAAACCTGCTGGAAAAGCTGGCCATCCGGCTGGTGCCCGACGCCCAGCGCCGGGAGGAGACGTCCGAGCTGGACGCCCGCCTGCTGGCCACCCCTGCCCTGGCCCTGGGCCAGGCCCGGAACGTGGCCGGGGAGATGGCCGCCTGCGCCGTCCGCGCCCTGGAAAACGCCCTGACCTCCCTGACCGGCTACACCCCGGAGCTGGCCCGGTCCATCCGGGAGGACGAGGAGCGCTGCGACCACTATGAGGACATCATCGGCACCTATCTGGTGCAGCTGAGCAGCCGCTCCCTGTCGGACAGCGAGAGCCAGGAGTCCACGGAGCTGCTGAAAACCATCGGCGACTTCGAGCGCATCTCCGACCACGCCGTCAACGTGCTGGAGTCGGCGGAGGAGCTGCAGAGCAAGGGACTGTCCTTCTCCCCGGCGGCCATGGCGGAGTATGAGACCCTGGCCCGGGCCATCCGGGAGATCCTGCACCTGTCCCTGGACAGCTTCCGCCAGAACGACGCCGCCCGGGCCGCCCGGGTGGAGCCCCTGGAGCAGGTCATCGACAAGCTGAAGGAGGAAATGCGCACCCGCCACATCCTCCGTATGCGGCAGGGACAGTGCAGCATCGAGGCGGGCTTCGTGTGGGCGGACCTGCTGACGGACCTGGAGCGCACCTCGGACCACTGCTCCAACATCGCCGGCTGCGTCATCGACGCCGCCCGCCACAACCTGAACCTTCACGAGACCCTCCGGGCCGCCCAGACCCAGGATCCGGACTTCACGGGCCGCTTCCGGGACTATGCCCAGACCTACCGCCTGCCGGAGGGGGAGTAACCTGATACTAAAACCTGTTAAAAAGCTTGAAAAGCTTTTTATAGCACCGAAGGTGCGTCAGGTTTTGTATGAGACGCCACAGCGTGTTTTCACACGCTGTGCGTGCGCACAGCGCACGGGATTCTTGATTAAATTTTTTAATCAAGAATCAGTATGAGACTGCAAAAACAGCCGTTTTCTCATGGAAAACGGCTGCTTTTTCGTGCCCCACGGCAAAAATCCGCCGTTATGGGCGGATATGCGTTGCCATTTGCCTGCGGATAAGTTATAATCATGTCATGAGAAGCGCGCTATGGGAGGGCGAAATGATGATCGATCAATTGGAAGAAAACCTCACCCTTGCGAATTACGCCGAACACATGGGGGAGATTAACCGGCTGGCCAGAAGTCGCGACGCGTCTTGCCGCATCCGGCTGGCGGACCTGCTCTGCGGGTTTCCCAATCTCCACGCGAAGGACACACTGCTTGCCCTGGCGGAGGACGCCTCCTATCTGGTACAGACCAGCGCCATAGATTCCCTGTCCGCATTTCCGGGAGACGATACGCTGGCGGCGGCCATGCGGCTGTCCGCCTCGCGGCACCCGTTGGTGCGGGGGTATGCCTATATCTGCGTGGGAACGGCAGGGCGTTCGTTGGGCGATGAGGAACGCGCAGGCCTGCGAAACCGGCTGTCTGCCATACGGGAAACCGATACATTCGCGAAAATCTGCCTGCTTGAGGGCCTGGTCCATCTGGGAGATGAAACGCCGGCGGCCGGGTTGATCCGTATGTTCGGCCGGTGCAATTACCGGAACCAATGTGCCATCCTGAACAGCCTGTCGGACGTGTATCCGGAAATCAGCCGCTCATCACAAGAGAGAATCCGGCGGTTCTGCCAGGAGCTTGCAGACAGGGATATGTGTGCGGCTGTCCAGGAGGCGTATGACCGGCTGATTCGTATCAGCAGGCATCGCCTTTATACTAAAACCTGTTAAAAAGCTTGAAAAGCTTTTTATAGCACCGAAGGTGCGTCAGGTTTTGTATGAGACGCCACAGCGTGTTTTCACACGCTGTGCGTGCGCACAGCGCACGGGATTCTTGATTAAATTTTTTAATCAAGAATCAGTATTAAGCATCACTTTGATCAGGATGGGATAAATTGACAATGTATCATATATGGACGTTAGATAATTGGGAAAAGAACATAGATTTAACAGGAGAAGGCCATAGAAGCGGGCTGAGACTGCGGTTTGATAAAGGCACAGACGACGAGGTGCGGAGGGCCTGTAAGGAGTTCGCCGTATTTTTGAGGAAAGCATATTTCTTTCCGTTAAGAGTTACCGTTTACGTAAAAAATGCTGTTCGCCTCACTGCCATGGATGGAGAAAAAGTGACCGGTACCTTCTGGAGCACAGAGGATGATTATACAGTCGAGCCGTATATACGCATTGCCGCCGGCGACTATGACGACCTGTGCCGGAAATGGGGAAAGGACAACGCTCTGGCGGCGACATTAAGCACCATAGCGCATGAATTGACGCATTATTTTCAATGGATCAATTCCCTGCAGCTGACTCCGGTTGGAGAGGAAAGACAGGCCGCCAGATATGCGGGGTATATTCTGGATGAATATGCGGAGACAAGGGAGCATCCATAAGAAGACGGTACGATTATTCCGGTCCGCCAATACCTATACGGGTGTTGGAGGACCGGATAGCTGTCAACTGTACAGACAGGGCCGAGGCATTCGCCCCGGCCCTGTCTGTATCACTTATGTATTGCTTAGAAGAAGAACTCCTTGATCTGGCCGTACAGCACCAGCAGCATGGCCAGGGGGGTAATGTACTTGATGCAGATCTTGAACCAGCCGTAGGCTCCGAATTTCTGCCCCTCGCAGGTGGCCTCGGCGTGGACTACCTCGGGCCCGAGCTCCCAGCCGTACATAATGCTCATCAGCAGCGCGCCCAGAGGCATCAGAATGCCCTCGGCGATGCAGTCAAAGAAGTCCAGCCAGTCGGCGCTCCAGGTGGGCACCTCGTCGGAGGGATCCACACGCATGCCCAGAATGTCGGCCGGGGAGATACCGGCGTTGCCCAGAGCGTCCAGGCAGACGATGACGCACAGGATGCCGGCGCCGATGGCGCCGATGAGGGAGTAGAGCTTGCGCTTGTCGCCCTTGCCCTCGTCCCGGGCCTTATCCACAAAGTGGGCCACAACGGCCTCCAGCAGGGAGATGGAGGAGGAGACGGCGGCAAACACCACCAGCAGGTAGAACAGGATGCCGAAGATGGGGCCTGCAGCGCCCATGCGGTCGAACACGTTCTGCATGGTGACGAACAGCAGGGAGGGGCCGCCCAGCGTGCCGGTGGGGTCCAGGGCGAAACGGCCGGGGATCACGCACAGACCGGCCATCAGGGCCACCAGGGTATCCATCACCACGATGATGATGGCGTTTTTCTGCAGGTTCTCCTTCTTATCCAGATAGGAGCCGTAGGTGATCATGGCCGCCATGCCCAGGGACAGGGAGAAGAACATCTGGCCGCCTGCTGTGGATACTACAGAGAAGAAGTTAGGCGCTTCCTTGATGACGCCGTTGGCCAGTGCCCAGCCGGGGACGAACATGTACTTCAGGCCTTCCACTGCGCCGTCCAGGGTGCAGGAACGGATGATGCAGATCACCAGCATCACGAACAGGGCGGGCATACCCACGGAGCAGACCTTTTCGATACCGCCGCCGACGCCGCCCATAACGATGATCATGGTCAGGGCCACGAAGATCAGACCGTAGATCACGGCCTCGCCCTGGTTGGCCATCAGGGCGCCGAACACACCGGCGCCGTCCAGGGTGCCGGTGCCGAAGCCGGCATGGAACAGGTTGCCCACGTTCAGGGTCACATACTTCAGGCAGTAGCCGCCCAGGGCGCAGTAGAAGCCCAGGATCAGGAACGCCGACAGAACGCCCAGCCAGCCCAGCCACTTGAACCTCTTGGACAGGACCTTGTAAGCGCCGATGGCGCCCCGGCCGGTCTTGCGGCCCAGGGCCAGCTCGCCCATCATAACGATGAAGCCGCAGCACGCCGCCAGGATCAGATAGATGATGAGGAATGTGAAGCCGCCGTTGGCGCCCATCTTATTGGGGAAGCCCCAGATGTTGCCCAGGCCGACGGCTGAGCCGATGGCCGCCATGAGGAATCCAAAATTGGACCCAAAGCCTTTTCTTTCTTCCATTGCTTTCTCTCCTTACTCATATGGATGTCCCGCTTTGTCCGGAAGGGGACTATGGTCACTTTACCATGTCTGTTTTCCTATGTAAAGCGATATAGCGGCTTCTTAACGCCGCCTTGTCAAGCGGTGTACTTTCCTTAATTGTTTTCTTACGGATTTACCCCCCTTTCCGACACTTGACGTTTCACCCCAGGCAAATTTACGGTCCCATTTTATGCGGAAGTTTGTGAATTATGTCACAAAAATCCAGTCAACTCAGCGGGCTTTGTGGGTATTCATACGGCGGTCGGGGGTGCTTTGTGCAAAATGCCCAGACGCATCCGGAGCCGCCCGCTACGCAGGCGAAACTATTTCGTTAAAAGAAAAACAATGCGGCGGAGAGCGCCTCCGCCGCATAAAAAAGCCCCCCGGGATCAGCCAATCTCAGGGGGTTACAGCTTGCCCAAAAAGCCTCGCAGAGTTTGCCGCCCGCAGGCGGCAAATAAATGGAATCATTTTTTGCCGGGGCGGGGACCATGGACGCCCTGGCGGATATCACCGCCGCGGCGCTGCTGAAGCATTTTGTCACCCGGTTCGGGGAAATGCCCGTTATGACCACCGAAGCCATTGGCTATGGCATGGGAACCAAGGAGTTTGACGCCGCCAACTGCCTCCGGGCCTTCTGGGGGCAGTCCTCCGGCCAATGACCGCAAGCCAACAAGAGGGCCTCCGTTTTCGTTTTCGGAAACGGAGGCCCTCTTTATAAGATGAGGCGGAATATAATGGTCATTCCTGCTGCTTCTTCTCGTGCCGCCGGCAGACGGCCCGGTAGATCAGCAGTCCCACGCCGGACACCGCCAGGGTCACGGCGAAAACCAGGATGGCGAACTGATAGTCCTTCACCCCCAGGGCGCTGCCGCCGATGGTGGAGGTCAGCACCGAGGGCAGACGCCCCACGGTACACAGCAGCAGCCACTTGCCCCAGGACAGGTCCGTCAGTCCGGCGAAGTAGCACAGCAGGTCCTTAGGGGTGCCCGGCACGGTGAATATCAGCCAGAACAGGGCGTCCCGCTTGGGGGAGCTTTGCAGGAATTTCAGCTTCTCCAGCTTCTCCCGGGGGAAGAAGATCTCCACCAGCTCCCGGCCGAACCGCCGCACCAGGGCGAACACCGCCACGCTGCCCAGAAACGCCCCCAGCAGACACAGTACACTGCCCCGCAGGGCCCCGAAGGCATAGCCGCCGCTGATCTCCAGCGGCTCCCCGGGGATCACGGCCACCGCCACCTGCAAAAACACCATGCCCACATAGGCGGCCATGCCCAGCAGGCCGTGGCCGTCCACCCACAGGCGGAACTGCTCCGGCCGGGAGGCAAAGCGCACCAGGGGCCGCCCGATGAACCATCCTACCGCCGCCGACAGCAGCAGGAAGATGGCGATGGCCGCCCATGCGATGGTTTTTTTCTGTTTATCCGTGAAAACGTGCTTGTCCATAAGAAACCTCGATCCGTTGATATGGACATTATACCACATTTTTCCGTCCGTTTTTGAACAGACCGTGAAATTATCCTTAAACTGTCCCCCCGGAACCGGCCCGGGGCATTGAACGGACGCAGCATCCCCCGTCATACCCCTCCCGGGCCCGGCATATGCTGTTACAAACTCTGAAAAAGGACGGGATAGCCATGAGAAACGGGAGAGTGCGGGTATTTCTGCTGCGGCGGCGGGCGGTGGCGGCTGTGGGGGCCCTGGTGCTGGCGGGGGCCATCTTCTGGGCGGTGAGCTATCCCGCCGGGGCGCCCGCCTCCGCCGCTCAGCGGCAGCTGCCGATCTACAGCGTGGAGCGGGAGCAGAAGATGTGCTCCGTCAGCTTCGACGCTGCCTGGGGTAGCGAGGACACCCAGGCCCTCATCGACATCCTGGCCCGGTACAACGTGAAGGCCACCTTCTTCTGCGTGGGGGACTGGGCGGAGAAGTACCCGGAGTCGGCGAAGGCCCTGCACGACGCGGGCCACGAGGTCATGAGCCACTCCAACCACCACGACCACTACAACACCCTCACCGCCCAGCAGATCGTGGAGGACGTCACCGCCAGCAACCAGCGCATCGCCGCCGCCACCGGCGTGACCCCCACCCTGATCCGCTGCCCCTACGGCGAGTATGACGACCATGTGATCTCCGCCATCCGCTCCATGGGCATGGAACCCATCCAGTGGGACGTGGACAGCCTGGACTGGAAGGACTATGACGCGGGCACCATCTGCAAGCGGGTGCGGGATAAGCTGGCCCCGGGGTCCATCGTGCTGTTCCACAACGCCGCCCTGCACACGCCGGAGGCCCTGCCCTCAGTGCTGGAGCACATGATCCGGGAGGGCTATACCGTGGTGCCCATCGGCCAGCTGATCTATTGGGAAAACTATACCATCGATCACACCGGCCGCCAGTTCCCGGCCCAGAGCGAATAGCCCCCGGCTCCCCCGGAAGGGGGAGCTTTTTCTCTGCCGGTGCAGAACATTTGTTTGAAGAAATCTGTTTACAGATAAAAATAATGGTGCTACAATAGAATACTGCGACAGAATACTGCATCCGGGAGGCGCTTATGGGAAAATTTAAGGTGGTATCGGAATACACCCCCAGCGGGGACCAGCCCCAGGCCATCGACACCCTGGCCAGCGGCATCGAAAACGGCCTGCGGGATCAGGTGCTGCTGGGCGTTACCGGCAGCGGCAAGACCTATACCATGGCCAAGGTCATCGAGCGGGTCCAGCGGCCCACCCTGGTGCTGGCCCACAACAAAACCCTGGCGGCCCAGCTGTGTGAGGAGTTCCGGGCCTTCTTCCCGGAAAACGCCGTGGAATACTTCGTGTCCTACTATGACTACTATCAGCCGGAGGCGTACATCCCCCACACGGACACCTTCATCGAAAAGGACGCCGCCATCAACGACGAGATCGAGCGCCTGCGCCACAGCGCCACAGCCGCCCTGTTTGAGCGGCGGGACGTCATCGTGGTGTCGTCGGTGTCCTGCATCTACGGGCTGGGGGACCCCATCGACTATGCCAACATGGTGATCTCCCTGCGCCAGGGGAAGGAGTACCCCCGGGATCAGCTGCTGCGCAAGCTGGTGGAAATCCGCTATGAGCGCAACGACATCGCCTTTGACCGGAACATGTTCCGGGTCCGGGGGGACACGGTGGAGATCTATCCGGTGTACGCCAACGGCTACGCCATCCGGGTGGAGTTCTTCGGCGACGAGATCGACCGCATTTCCCAGATCAACCCCGTCACCGGTCAGGCCCAGCGGGTGCTCCAGCATGTGGCCATCTATCCCGCCAGCCACTATGTCACCACCAAGGACAAGATGGAGCGGGCGGCGGAGGAGATCGAAAAGGAGCTGGCGGAGCGGAAAAAGTGGTTCGAGGATCACGGCAAGCTCATCGAGGCCCAGCGCATCGACCAGCGCACCCGGTATGACCTGGAGATGATGCGGGAGCTGGGCTACTGCACCGGTATCGAGAACTATTCCCGGGTGATCTCCGGCCGGGAGCCCGGCTCCCCGCCCACCACCCTGCTGGACTATTTCCCGGAGGACTTCCTGCTGTTTGTGGACGAGAGCCATGTGACCCTGCCCCAGGTCCGGGCCATGTACAACGGCGACCGGGCCCGGAAGGAGAGCCTGGTGGAATACGGCTTCCGCCTGCCCTGTGCCTTCGACAACCGGCCCCTGAAATTCCCGGAGTTTGAGGAGCGGTATCACCAGGCGGTGTTCGTCTCCGCCACGCCGGGAGATTATGAGCGTGAGCACGCTGACCAGGTGGCCGAGCAGGTGATCCGGCCCACGGGCCTGCTGGATCCCCGGGTGGAGGTGCGGCCGGTGGAAGGCCAGATCGACGACCTGGTGGACGAGATCCGCCTGCGCATCGACCGAAATGAGCGGGTGCTGGTGACCACCCTCACCAAGCGCATGGCCGAGGACCTGACGAACCACATGAAGGGTCTGGGCCTGCGGGTGCGGTATATGCACTCCGACGTGGCCGCCATCGAACGGATGGAGATCATCCGGGACCTGCGTCTGGGCGAATTTGACGTGCTGGTGGGCATCAACCTGCTGCGGGAGGGCCTGGACCTGCCGGAGGTGAGCCTGGTGGCCATTCTGGACGCCGACAAGGAGGGCTTCCTCCGCAGCGAAACCAGCCTGATCCAGACCATCGGCCGGGCGGCCCGGAACGCCCAGGGCCTGGTGATCCTGTACGCCGACACCGTCACCCCCTCCATGCGGGCAGCCATGGACGAAACGGAGCGCCGCCGGGAGAAGCAGGACGCCTATAACAAGGCCCACGGCATCGTGCCCCAGACCATCCGCAAGGACGTGCGCAAGGTGCTGGAAATCTCCAAGGACGCCCAGCAGGAGCAGCAGGCCAGCCGCCGCAAGCTCACCGACGCTGAGCGGGAGGCCACCATCCGCCGTCTGGAGAAGGAAATGAAAGAGGCCAGCAAGATGCTGGAGTTTGAATACGCCGCCCTGCTGCGCGATCAGATCATCGCCCTGCGGGGGGAGAAATGAGGATTCGCCATGCCCCACGTTCCCACCGTGGATATCCGCCGCCTGGGGGATATCCGCTTCGATACCCAGCTGGAAAAGGCCCTGGCCCCCAGTCCGGACTATGACGTGCAGCAGTGGCTGTTCGTCCCCAATGAATACACCGAGTACCGGTACATCCTGGGTACCCGGGGGAAAAAGCCCCTGATCTGCATCGGCATCAACCCCTCCACCGCCCGGCCCGGGGACCTGGACCCCACCCTGCAAAGCGTGGAGCGGGTGGCCCGGAACAACGGCTTCGACTCATTCATCATGTTCAATGTCTACGCCCAGCGGGCCACCTCCCCGGACGATATGGAGAGGACCTGCAACCCGGAGTTGCACCGGGAGAACATGCGGGCTTTCGCCTATGCCCTGTCCCTGAATCCCCGGCCGGTGGTGTGGGCCGCCTGGGGGACCATCATCGAAAAGCGCCCCTACCTCTGGACCTGTCTGGAGGATATGATCGCCCTGGGCCGGGAATACGGCGCCCAATGGGTCACCTGCGGCCGCCGCTCCAAGGCCGGGCATCCCCACCACCCCCTGTACCTGCGGGCGGACTCCGTCACGGAGCCCTTCGACCCGGAGGCATACGTCCTGGCCCAGCAGGCCCGGGCCGCCGCGGCCGTGTCCGGCCGCCCCAGGCGGGTATGAGGAGAGGCCATGGAAAAAAACCGGCTTGACCTCAGCGCGTTTGACCTGAAGCTGCTGGCCATGGCCGCCATGCTGGCGGACCACATCGGCTATCTGTTTTTTCCCCAGGCCCTCTGGATGCGGTGTGTGGGGCGGCTGGCCTTCCCCATCTTCGCCTTTCAGGTGGCCGAGGGATGGTACAGGACTCACGACCGCCGGAGGTATTTTCTGCGGCTGGCCCTGTGCGGCCTGCTGTCGGAGATTCCCTTCGACCTGGCCATAAGCGGCCAACCGATAGACCCCGGGTACCAGAACGTCCTGTGGACCTTCTGCATCGCGGCGGCGGCCCTTTGGGCCATGGAGGCCCTGCAGCGGCGGCTGCAGATCCCCCTGCCGCTGGCGGCTCTGTGCGCCGGTGCGGCGGGCTATCTGCTGGGGGAGGCGCTGCAATCCGACTATTTCGGCCCCGGGGTGCTGACGGTGCTGGTGTTCGCCCTGTGCCGCCAATGGCATATAGGGCGGCTTCCGGAGCTGGCGGCCATGCTGGTGATCAACGGCTGGCTGCTGCCCAGCGCCGATATGACCCTCTGGGGCGTCACCCTGCCGGTGGAGCTGCTGGCCACGGCGGCCCTGCTCCCCATCTGGCTGTACCGGGGCCGTCAGGGCCCCCACGGCCCCTGGCTCCGGTGGGTATGGTACGGCTTTTACCCGGCCCACCTGCTGGTGCTGTGGCTGATTTATACCAAAACCTGTTAAAAAGCTTGAAAAGCTTTTTATAGCACCGAAGGTGC
>ERZ824598.4121-NODE-4121-length-11404-cov-2.579875_pt1 | contig 11404 bp, 7 predicted proteins | sample MGYA00519934_ERZ824598 | MGnify/ENA primary metagenome ERZ824598 (study PRJEB31778, sample SAMEA3449177) | human gut metagenome | biome: human gut; feature: human-associated habitat; material: faeces | place: United Kingdom | collected 2010/2012 ... | reverse complement strand
GACCAAATGATTGATACCGGTAATTCCATTGTTGACGGTATCCTAAACTATGGCTCTAATAAAGCAGACAGTCTGGGAATCTCCATAAACTTTAATCTATGGCTGGATACTGACCTTAACATTTCGCCTGTTGATCTGTACATAATCATTGGAAACACTATGGATAACGCAATAGAAGCCTGCGATGCTTTTCCGGCAGGTCACAAACCATCCATCTCATGTACGCTGCGCCAGAAAAATCATGTGCTACTTTATGAAATATCCAATCCTATTCCACAGGTTTCGGTTAAAAAAGCCGGAGATATCCACGGATATGGGCTTGAAAATGTCAAAGAATGTGTAAATAGAAATAGTGGTTTTATCTCTGTTAAAAACGAAAATGATATATTTTGTGTCTCTATAACACTAAACGTTTAATATGTCTTAAATCCGCGATATCACAAGCCTTCCATCCTGCACATCAACCCTGACCTTATTAGACTCTATCCCCGCTGCCTCAAGCATCTCATCAGTGAGTTTTATCCTGTGCGCCTTGTCCAAAACCGTATATTCCATTGCAGGGTGTTTCTTCAATTTCTCCGTACTTACCTTTCCGTCAGATATAAGCACTGTGCGGTCTACACGGCCTGCAAGTGCCATATCGTGTGTCACTATGATGATGGTTATACCAAGCTCTTTGTTCAGCTTATGAAACAGCTCATAGATTGTATCAGCAGTCCTTGTATCCACGGCTCCGGTCGGCTCATCCGCAAGCAGTATGTCCGGCTTATTTGCCAGTGCCACCGCTATCGCTGCGCGCTGCTGCTCTCCTCCCGATAGCTGAGCCGGAAGCTTATCCTTATGCTCCTGTAATCCCACTGCATTTAACAGTTTAAGGGCATAGCTTTTATTATTATCCTTGCGTTTTTTTATAATTTCTCTGTGTTTTAAATTATCGGTATTACCTGAATTTTCAAACATCATCACGGCCTCGACATTCTGCAGCACAGTCAGGTATGGGAACAGATTTTTGGCACTTTTCTGCCACACAAAACCTACTTTGTCCCTGCGGTATCTTACCATTTCAGCTTCTGAATATGTGGAAATGTCTTTTCCGTCAATAGTGAGCACTCCCGCCGTTGGTGTTTCCAGTCCTCCTATCATATTTAAAAGGGTGGATTTTCCGCTGCCGGATTTTCCTATTATCGCAAGCATCTCCCCTGTTTCCACCGTCAGGTCAAGCCCCTCCAGTGCCATCACCTTTTTATCGTCGGTCTCATATATTTTTACCAGTCCATCGCAGTTTATCATCTGGTTTTCCCCCTTTTAATTTAAATTACTATGCCGTCACTAAGCTCAAACACTTCATCTCCCAGCTCCATCAGGTTCGGATCATGCGTGGTCATAACTATTGTGATGTCCTCATCGTCTATCAACTCACGGAACAATCGCATGACTTCAAATCCAGCAGCGGTATCGAGTGCTCCTGTCGGCTCATCCGCAAAGACCACCTTCGGGCGATGAACCACAGCGCGCGCTATCGCAACTCTCTGCTGCTCACCTCCCGATAACTGATCCGGCATATGATCCATGCGCTTTGAGAGTCCGACACGCTCCAGCAGCTCTGATACTCTGTCATGCATATTCTCATTTATCACATCGTTTTTTGCATCTCCAATGTCATTATCCATATCAGTCAAATTCTTCCGTATCTGACGTTTATTTTTCGCAAGTCTAAGGGCAAATTCCACATTCTCATATGCCGTCATCGTGGGAATTAGTGCTATAGACTGGAATACAAATCCCATCTCATACCGCCTTAGCATTTCCCGGTCTTTCTCGGTCATCTGCTCGAGGTTTTTATCCAGAAACTGCACACTTCCCTCTGTCGGCATATCAAGCGCACTAAGGATATTAAGAAGTGTGGTCTTTCCGGAGCCGGAACGCCCTTTTAAGATGGCAAGTGTTCCTTTTTTTATCTCCATGGATACTCCGTCAAGTGCGTGGACTGTTGTACCATCTCCCGCCTTGAAATATCTTTTTATATTTTGAGCAATTATCGCATTTTCCATATGTCACGACCTCATTTTTTACATGCTAACTATCTTCTCCAAGCCTTAGTGCCTGTGCTATCTTCATACTCTTAAGCAATCTGCTGATAACCACATAGCATACGGCTACAGCCACGAAAAGTACTCCTGCAAGCTCCAGCATATCAGATTGATAAATATATACATTTACTCCGATATTGTGTTTCTGCGGCAGATATATGATCGATATGAGCCTTACAAACATCGCTGTTGCAGTTATACCTATGCCTGCTCCCGCAAGAAGCGGCAGAAATGATAAAAATATCTGCTCGTTTAAAAGCATTTCTTTTACCTCTCTCATTCTCATTCCCATTGCGCGGTATATACCAAACTGCAGCTCCCTCTGTTTTAGTGTCATAACCCAATACAGCAAAAATCCTACTGAGCACACTATCAGTGAAAGTATAAAACTTAATGTAAACATACCGTTTGTGATCTGCACTGTGGCTGAGTTTTTATTCTCGTCTATAAGCTGCTGCGCGGATGTTAAATTTTTGTATATATCATCCACCGTTTTTCCTTTTGACAGGTTCATCCACACACTGTACGGTGTCATGCCGAACTTTTCCACAACCGTAGCATAATTTGCAACGATCAGGTATTTCTCCTGCTCGGTCACATTTCCTTCTACATCTGTCTCATAGGTGTAACGCTCGTAGCCCGGAAAACCTTTTACTATGGCACATACCTTTGCATTCTCGGATGCGTAGATCTGATCATCATCGACAGCCTCCGGTACATACCTTGAGTAATTTAAGCTGTCACCAACTTTAAGTCCCAGAGCTTTTGCCAGATTTGAGGAAATGATGACTCCGTCCGGCTCTTTTGCCAGCTCATTCAGGTAATTGAACCAGTGCGCGTCATTAATATCATCATTTTGGTCACTCTGCAATTTCGCAGTCTCACCGAATTCTTTTGTGTTTATCGCCATAAGATATGCATCCGAAATCGAACCACTGCCTGCGGAAATGTCTACCCTCTCGTCCTCAAGCACACGCGTGACACCGTCACAGATGCCCTCATTTTTGAGCGACTCGTATTTACCGAAATCAGGCTCGTCATACATCCAGTTTACAGAGCCATCTTTATTCTTCTGTATCCTGAGTCTGAAATCTTCGTTGTATATCGCATCACAGCCCACATTGTAGACGATCCGTTTTTCCATATTGCTGTTCATGGTGCGCGCCATATTCGCGTCAAAAATACCGCCAGCCACTGTCATGATAAGAAATACTGCCAGAAATCCCTGATTGTATCTGGTTCGTTTCAGCTGTAAAAATGATGCATACATTGCCGGAGAAAAATGCTTTTTAAAGAGCCTGTCCACAAGCAGAATAATAAGTCCGGTAAGTCTTACGCACAAAAGTGCCGCTGCAAATATAAAAAGCGAATTGTCCAGTATCATGACAGGATCTATGCTCCTGTTCTCAAGAACAGATATCGCAAGCGTACTCTTCTGCTTGTTGTAATTGTAAAGCAGATATGCTGACAGAGCCAAAAGTATAACGTCTATAAAGCATTTCTCCCAAAGTGGCTTTTTCTTTGATATTCGTTCCCTGCTGCGCTCTGATATGGCATCCTTTGATTTTTTCCACACCGGAACTGTGATAAACAGCACCATGATAACTGCCGCTGCCACCGCATAGACAAGCATCTGCCATACAAATCTGTAAGTGCCTATATCCTTTGCCGTAAATCTTAAAAATCCGTCTGTAGATGCGGCAGCCCGGCACATTATATATCCGAGTACTATTCCAAGTACACAGCCCGCAAACGCTATTATTCCCGACTGCTGTAGGTACAAAATAAATACCTGTAATTTTGTCGCACCGCGGCTTCTTAAAACAAGTATGTCATTTTCCTCGAGCGAAAGTATCTGTGCAGATATCATTCTTATAAATAAAATCAAAAGCACAAGACACGGCAGCTCCAACGCCCAAAGCATCAGCTTTATCGTCTTCTGCTGTGTAAAAAAGCGCTCCAGCGTATCACGGATGTTGTCATTGTAGAGCTTGTCAGCATCCTTAAACTGCTCCATATAACCGTCATAAAGTGAGGCATTTTCCGTGTTGATCTGCCTGTAATCCAGCATGAGGAAATCACTGTAGCTGATATTGTCCTCGCTGTAATACTGCATCATTTCGTCAAAAACATCCTGCGAAACAAATATCACATCGCCCATATCCGAAAGCGTCTTGGCCCAATATGGATCGTTTATATCTTTTTCACGGCAGATCTGTGATATGACGAAAGAAATTTCCTTTTTCCCACTGCCATCAGGTACATGTAAATAGATTTTTTCACCTGCTACAAGTCCGTAGTGATCCATTGTCTTTTCGCTTATGCTGCACTCGAATGTGGCTGTGTCAGACTGAGACTTTACAACATCCGCGTACTCCGAAAGTCCCGGCAGATATCCTATTGTAAAATAATTGTTAGGTCCTCCAAACTCTGTATCTGCGCGTCCTCCTGAGAGTGTGATAAGCAGCTGTGAGGAAACCTTGTTTATATCCACGTATTCAGTCCACTTCTTTTCGTATCCTAACAGCTTATCAAGTACTGACTGCGAATCAGGATAATCTGCCACCGCATATGTTCCCTCGCGGCTCATCTGTGCAGGAAACTCATTCTGCTGTGTGGCATGATCCGTAAAAAGTCTGTCGAGTATCTGATTGCCCGCACCCTTTTCAAACATAGGGTGGCACACAAAAAGTGCTATAAACAAAGCCACTCCCATAAGCAGACACAGATTTAACCATTTTCTGTTTTTTAATTTATTAATTACGAAGCCAAACATATTTCATCGCCCTCATCAATACCGTAAAGCACAAGTGTATTGCTGCCTGATGTATAATCGCTCAATATTACCGGCTGCTTTACCACGCTGTCCCCATCAATTTTCCACACATAGTATGATATATCATCTTTGTCCATAGGATTGACCTGCTTGTGTATGATCGAAGTCGGCACCACTACCACCTTTTTAAAAGAAACATAAGAAAACTTTACAGCAGATGCCCTGGTCAGATCATCCGGTATTCCATTGTCATGTTTTATATAAAATGCTGCATTTCCATATCCCGAATCTGTGTTTCCGGTAATATGCACACCTTTATCATCCTGATTTATATATCCCTTTTGAGCAACACTACCGTAACCGGCAAAACCGATACAGCTTCCGTAGATCGTTGTACCGTCCAGCTCAAGTGATACGCGCTCTCCCACATCTGCTATATTGTCCTTATATACTTTATAGCTATTGCTATCCTTTACCTGAACCAGCAGTACGTCCGTGGAATTTCCGGTTATCTGCAGGATATCTGAGCCTTCCTCCACATTATCTCCTGCCTTGACACTCACCTTTGAAACTTTTCCATCATTTTTGGCATATACTGAAATATTTCCTTTGCCGTCATTTCCTGCGCTTATGCTGTCATATGCTGACTGTAGCTGGGAAAGCTGATAGGTGTGGTCTGCACAGGCAAGTTTTTTCTGCAGATTCAATAATTGTAAATTCAGTTTCAACTGCTGCTCATCATATGCTGTATCCGGCTTTTCATCCTGCCGGTTATTTTCTTCTGCGCTACTACCACCTTCAGATAAATCTTTTATCTGTTTATCGTAATCAGCAATCTTCTGCGCATAGGATTCATTCTCCGAGTCGATCGCATTTTTCGCCTCTGTTATGGCAGCTTTGCCCTCTCCGGTATCCACCACGTAAAGCAGCATCCCCTTTTCTACCGTATCGTCCTGCTTCACATTGACCGATACGATCTGCCCTTCATAATCACAGGTTTCGGTTATCGTCCCTGCGTCAGATCTGCTGTAGCGCACACCGTAGTTTGCTATATCAAAATCAGACCTTGTTACCGTATATTTGCTATACTTTGTCGGAACCTGATCTGTAGAATTATAGTAGACCAGCTCCCCCTCTTTTAAGCCCTCTGTGACCTGTGTATAGTTTTCATCAGACTCACCTGTTGTTATGATGCGTTTCTCGCGGCCGCCCTCATCATTTTTCACATAGACATATCTGGTATCGCCTTCCTTATAGATGGAATCTTTTCCCACGACAAGTGCCTGGTCCGCTTTTGTCTTTTCAAAATATACCGGATACATCTGTCCTGCCGTAAGAAACGGCTTTTCCCTGCTTTCCACGCACACATCCGGATATCGGTTGTTTATCTTTGAAAGTACCAAAACCTCTGATGTATATTGAGACTCAGTGACATCATATTTTTCGCCATCGACTATCACATATTTCTTGTCATAATCGCTGTATTTGTACTCATTTATGGCTGTGCCCTTTATATCCAGCACAAGGTCATCCGTATCTGAGACAATGACTATATTCTCGTATGCCGCAGCAGACCTTCCATCTGTCAGCTTCTTAGTGTAAGTGACAAGACCGCTGTGGGCTGCCTTAAGCGTTCCATCATCAACAATCTGCTGATATAAAGCCATCTGTTCATTGATCTTTTGCACTCGGTATTCGTGAAGCTGCTTATCGTACCGTTCATTTTCCTGTTCTGTGGCAATCTGCGTATTGTAATCCTCTTCTGTGCTCTCTTTTTTCTCAATCTGTTCTGTTGAAAATTCGTCCGTATCCGCAGCCTGACTCTCCCATAATTTGATCTGCGTATCCGAGATCTGAGCGGATATCTCATATGTCTCATTCTCATGCGCCAGCGCATCATTACATTCCTGCAACTGTTTTTTTGCCTCATCCACATCACAGACAGCAAGCACATCCCCTACATTTACTGTATCTCCCGGCTCCACATATATCTGTGAAATGTTTACGTTGGCACTGTAGTAATTGCAGTAATCCCTAGGAACTGCGGTAGCCATCAGCACCTGTATGGAGCCAATCGTACCGTATTCCACAGGTCTGTAGGCTTCATTTAACGCTACAGGTTCTTCAAGCTCTGGTATACTGCTTTCTGTCATTTTTCCACAGCCGCCTGCCACAAACGATACACATATCCCCAGTACTGCCAGTTTTTTTATTGATAAAATGTTTCTGATCTTCACTGCAAAACCACCTCATCCCCGCTTTTAAGTCCTTCTGTGATGATCCGGTAGTCTCCCACCTGATCTCCGACACTTATCCATACCGCCTGTCTGTATCCATTCTCATCCAGCGTGTATACAAAATACCTGCCATCCTTCTCATGTACTGCGTCCTTTTGCACATACACAGTATTTTCTATAGCGGGGCGCGTCACTTCCATGGAAAATATCTGTGCATCCGATACTGCCGACATATCCGATACCGGTTCAAAAACAAGTTTTTTATCGTCCACCTCTTTTACCTTAAGTTCAAACTCTATATCAGATGCTGTTGCCGTGTATACATCACCTACATTAAAGTCATAACCTTCCGGTCTGTCAGCTTCGTAATTGCCGTTTCCGCTGATTTCTGTTATAAGATTGCTGCCCGGTTCAAAAACTCCCGCCAAAAGCGAATTGTTCATTGCTGTGATCGTGCCATCCTCGGATGCCGTGATCTGATATCTCGACAGTTTTTCCTTAGCCTCATCAAGATAAAGCTGCGCAACCTCTGTATCCTTATCAAGCTGGGCAATATCGCTTGAATAATCCTGAGTATCATCGATTTTCATAATAGCCCTGTAGTGCTCTGCCAGAAGCTTATTCTGACTGATCTGCCCGCTGTAGTCCTCAATCTTTTTCTGTATCTCCCCGGATTTAAAAGCCACCAGTATATCACCCTTTTTCACATGATCACCCACTGCCACATTTACCTTTTCGAGCGTAAGCTCCGTGTTTGTCGCACCATAGGAAAACCTGGTATAGCCCTGCGCGCTCAGACTGATGGTAGTCTGCGGTGTGAGTGAACCGCTCTGTACCGTAACTGTCTGGTATGATATTTTCTCGTAGGAAGCTCTGTCCGTCTGTGCAAGCTCCTTTTGTGCCACCCCACATCCTGAAAATAAAATAGAGGTAATTGCAGCGGCAAGTGTCAAACGCCCTATATATTTTTTCTTTTTATTAATCATATATTTTCCACATCTTTTCCAAATAAATATGAACCTGATCTATTATCTAAAAATGTAACTCCATGTATAAACTTTTTGTATCATGTATTGCATTTTTTATTATATAATTTCCCTTAGTCTCCATGCACACTTCTCTCTGATTCAGAATATCTGCTCCGGCTCAATCACTGTTCCGTCTATTGCATTTACAAATACCGGACACGATTCGACCTCTCCTCTTTGCAGCAGCTCAAGGCTCCATGCCGGGATATAGCTGAATCTCTGTGAATCTGAGCTGTCCTTTACCCTGATATAGCCAAGTGTCAGATAACGATATTGTGTATCCGCTTCCACAATATATTTATCCGGGTGGCTTTCAAGCTCATTTCTTGCAATCTTATAAATATTTGACACCGGTAAGAGCTCCACCTTCTGCTGTTTTTTCACAATGCTTACCGGCTCTGCTATATCAAATCTATAGACACCATATTCATTTACATTGAAACTGCCTGTCTCATAATCAGGACAGTCCATAGGACAAAATTTGTTATAAGCTGAATAATCAAATACATTCAGTGATTTTGAATACACTACATCATCTGCGCCAAGCGAATATTCAAGCGCATAGCCCCATATGGCTCTATGCACATCCCCCTCCTTATATACATTATCCTCAGTCTTGTTATATCCCTCCCATTCACAGTCGCTTTCTCCTGTTTTAATCATTGACTCAATTCCTATTGCCTGCATGAAGTCACCTGCTTTCTTCTTTGCCTCATCAAACGAAATATTTGCCTCATTGACATCGCTTACCGGCAGGTCTCCATCAATAAAGTCACCGTTTAAATACCTCACCGTGTCATACTCTTTCAGGGATTTTGGTCCATAGTACTGCTTCACATAGCCATCATCAAATATAGTACTCCGCTCATCAGGCTCCCCATCTGAAACTCTCTTCACGCATCTGTCAAGCGGATAGCTCTGGATGCCTGATAGCAAGCTGTTGTCATCCTCTGCCCTTGAAAACTGAAGGTGAAACCAGGTATCACCTATTTTTCCGACAAAATCATCACAGGAGTCATATTCTGTGGCCTCTGTCCACACATCAGCTGCCGTTTCAAGTGCTTTTGTACACTCAGTCTTCATATCATCATGCCATTTCAAAATCTCCTCAGAGGCATCATCCGGCAGACTGTTGTTGTCCCTGTCAAGAGTCTCAATAATCTCCTCAAGCTCATTTTTTGTCATGTGCGCATAGTCGTAATAATAGACCTGTGAATCACCAAAATATGCCTTTATCACCTTTTCCTTGAACTCCTTGGTACAAGGTATGCGCTCCACCTCTGTGACTGACATGGTATCACATTCCGGCACTCTGATATCTGCCGTGATTTTCACCTTTTCATCAGTACCACCCACATTTACTGTAAGTTCATCATTAAAACTTGTATTGGTGTCAATATCCTTTACACTGCTTACCACATTTTGGGATTTTACCTCCGTGTCCACACCATAATCCACCTTTTTGCCGGCACAGCCTGCGAGTGATATGAGGACAAGTGCCTCGATGAGTGTCATAATTGCTTTTTTCTTCTTTCCCATAATAGTTCTCCATAAATTTTAAAATACATCCTCGGAATTGATTATTGTGCCATCTATTGCATTTACAAGTATCACATTTTTCTTTTGTGAATCAACCAGCCGCGAAAATGACCATACAGGCACATAACTGTATTTTGCAGTTTCATTCTTATCTTTCAGCCTGAAATATGTAAGCTGCATATTGTTAAAGCTTGTGTTTCTCTCAAGCTCATATTTGTCGGCATTGTTTTTTAGCTGCTCCTTAATTATCTGCTCTATATTCTTTAAAGAAAGCATCTCCACACTGCCGGATATGCTTGTCACACTCACCGGATATTCTATAACCACATCAATTATTCCATTGTCTGTAACAGTTAGCTGAATACTGTCACCCAATGTAATGTCTTTCGCATCCTCGCGAAGCATAGAGTCACATTCTGATGAATCAAAACTATCCTTAAAAACCTGTCCATCAATGCCTGTTCCATACGAATACACATATCCCCACAATGTGTTCCTGCGGCTCTCCCAGTTTTCATCCCCATTATTAAATCCCAGCCAGTTACAATCGCACTCTCCACGCTCAACCTGATTTGACAGTCCAAGCTTTCCCATAAAGTCCTGCACAATTTTTTTTGACTCTGCCGCACTTCTTGTACATTCATTTCCATCAGCTCCGGCACTGTCTGTCAGATTATCCTCCTGAAATGTCTGCGAGACATTATCATAATTTTCCTCCTTAAATGAAGGTGGTCCGTAATATTTTCCATCGAGCTTAAAGACATAAGCATTTACCCAATGCTCTTTAAATGTTACCTCACAAAATGTATCTCCTTTATAGCCGGCATACTCATCACAGCTTTGTAAATCAGAAGCAATTGTATACGAGATTTTCGCATCAGTCAGTAAATCCCGATAACCTGATAAATCCTGCTCCATTTGCTGTACCAGCTCTTGTTTTGTACTATCATCCACATCATCCCTGCTATTCATTTCATTCAGCTCCCTGGATTTTAAATCTATATAAGAATTCAATTCATCAACTGTATAATGCTCTAAATCATGATAATAATACTCTCCACCACCAAAGTACGCATCTAAAAACCTTTTCTTGTACTCTGTATCGAGCTTCACATCCTCCACTCCAACAACATGCATGGTTTCACAATCCGGCACCAGTATTTTGGCATCGATTCCCAGGGTTACATCTCCTTTTTTTGTCTGGACAGTTATATTTTCGACCCATGGCTTGTCAGTCCTTAAATCAGATACCTTAGAAGCGTTCTTTTGCTCCTTTACCTCCGTGTCCACACCATAATCCACCTTTTTACCGGCACAGCCTGTGAATGATGTGAGGACAAGTGCCTCGATGAGTGTCATAATTGCTGCAAATAATCTCATATTTCGTGAAGATATGTTACCCCTTTTATCCATATGTGGTTCTCCTTTTTTGTGTTCCATATTGTTATAATGAGTATATATGTCAGTTGTAAACTTTTTGTATCATACATTGCATTTTTATTATAAAAACCCGGTCTGCACATACTTATGCAAACCGGGTCTATATTTAACGTATCTTGTAACTATTAAACTATACCAATTCAGGAATTTTATATCCTGCTTCCTCCATCGATTTTTCAAATTCTCCAAGGCTGACATTTGCCTCTTCGGCTGCTACATCTATTTTTAACCTTCCCTTTGAAACCAATGAATACAACATATTATTTTTTCCCTGAAGAATCCCCTCTTCCTTCT
>ERZ824598.4117-NODE-4117-length-11421-cov-4.333451_pt1 | contig 11421 bp, 10 predicted proteins | sample MGYA00519934_ERZ824598 | MGnify/ENA primary metagenome ERZ824598 (study PRJEB31778, sample SAMEA3449177) | human gut metagenome | biome: human gut; feature: human-associated habitat; material: faeces | place: United Kingdom | collected 2010/2012 ... | reverse complement strand
TGTCTGCCACCCAGACCGGCAAGGAGATGCAGTTCTTCGGTGCCCGCGCCAACCTTGCCAAGTGCCTGCTGTACGCCATCAACGGCGGTGTGGACGAGAAGAGCCACGAGCAGTGCGGCCCCAACTATGCCCCCATCACCAGCGAGTACCTGAACTACGACGAGGTGCTGCCCAAGTATGTCCAGATGCTGGACTGGCTGGCTGGCCTGTACGTCAATGTGCTGAACCTGATCCAGTATATGCACGACAAATACTACTACGAGGAAGCCGAGATGGCCCTTATCGACACCGATGTGCGCCGCACCTTTGCCACCGGCATTGCAGGCTTCTCCCACGTCATCGACTCCCTGAGCGCCATCAAGTACGCCAAGGTCAAGGTGGTGCGTGACGAGAGCGGCCTTGCCACCGGCTTTGAGACCGAGGGCGACTTCCCCAAGTACGGCAACGATGATGACCGCGCCGACGAGATCGGCGTGTGGCTGCTGCGCACCTTCCTGGAGATGATCAAGAAGCGCCACACCTACCGCAACTCCGAGGCTACCACCTCCATCCTGACCATCACCTCCAACGTGGTGTACGGCAAGTACACCGGCGCTCTGCCCGATGGCCGTGCCGCATTCACCCCGTTTGCTCCCGGTGCAAACCCCAGCTACGGCGCAGAGCAGAACGGCCTGCTGGCTTCCCTGAACTCGGTGGCAAAGCTGCCCTACCACTGGGCACTGGACGGCATTTCCAACACCCAGACCATCAACCCGGACGCTCTGGGCCACAGCGAAGGCGAGCGGGTGGAGAATCTGGTACAGGTCATGGACGGCTACTTCGATCAGGGCGCACACCACCTGAACGTGAACGTCTTTGGCAAGGAGAAGCTGCTGGACGCCATGGAGCACCCCGAGAAGGAGGAGTACGCCAACTTCACCATCCGTGTCTCCGGCTACGCCGTCAAGTTCATCGACCTGACCCGCGAGCAGCAGATGGACGTTATCTCCCGCACCTGCCATGCAGCCCTGTAACCCCATCGGCTATGTCCACTCGCTGGAATCCTTCGGCTCTGTGGACGGCCCCGGTGTGCGCTTTGTGGTGTTTTTGCAGGGGTGTGCCCTGCGGTGCAAATACTGCCACAACCCGGAAACGTGGGCTGCGGAGGGCGGCGAGGAATGGACGGTGGAAAAGCTGTTCCAGCGGGTCTACCGCTACCGCAACTACTGGGGCAAAAAGGGCGGCATCACGGTCAGCGGCGGTGAACCGCTGCGCCAGATGGAGTTCCTGACGGCATTCTTCGAGCTGGCCCGCTCCAAAGGCGTGCACACGGCTCTGGATACCGCCGGGCAGCCCTTCCGGCCCGATGACCCGGATTATCTGGCCGGTTTCGACCGGCTGATGAAGTCCACCAGTCTGGTCATTCTCGACCTGAAGGAGATCGACCCGGAACGCCACCGGCAGCTCACCGGCAAAGACAATGCCAACATCCTCGCGATGGCGCGCCGCATCTCGGACCTCGGGGTTCCGCTGTGGATCCGGCATGTGCTGGTGCCCGGCCTGACCGACGACGAGGAGGGCCTGCGCAGGACCGCAGACTTTATCCGCAGCCTGAAAACGGTGCAGCGGGTGGAGGTGCTTCCCTACCACACGCTGGGGCTGTTCAAGTGGCAGAAGCTGGGCATCTCCTATCCCCTGCCCGATGCTGTTCCCCCCACGGCGGAACAGGTCCGCCGGGCGGAGGAATTGTTGGAAGTGGCTAAGTACCCCGGCTGAACTGCACCGGCAGGGTAGACTGGGAAAGCTTCATCCTGACTTAAACAAAAAGAATGACCCTCTCTATCACGCTGACGTATGCCCGCTCCCTTTTGTGGGAGGTGGCACTGCGAAGCAATGATAGAGAGGGTCGTTTATTTTTCTTCACTTCCGGCGTGATACACCTGCAGATACACCCTTTTGCGCTCGGCATCCGTGTTCTCTGCCAGCTGCTGGCAGAAACGCTCATCCTCGAACAGGGCGACCACATTGGGCGCATAGCGGGTGCCGCTCTGGGCCCGCAGCTCTTCCAGCAGCGTGCGGAAGGGCTTGGCAAGGTTGTAGCACCGACCGATATTATCGGTGGCGGCATCCAGCGAGTCTGCCACGCTCAGCGCATCCACGATTCCCTTGATCTCCGGCGGGCAGGAGGGTACATCATTGGGATAGCCGCCTTTGCCGTTGTAATAGCAGTGGTGATAGAGCGCCGCCAGGGCCAGCGTTCTTCCGCAGCCCATTCTATTCAGAATGTCAGCGCCGGTCCTTGGGTGGCTCTGGATGCAGAAAAATTCCTCATCCAGCAGGCGGCGGGCGTTGTTGTCGATGTACATCAGAACGGCACACTTGCCAAGGTCGTGGTACAGGCCGCACTCATAGGCCGTCTGGCAGAGCTCTTCCCGCCGGGCCTGCACCTCGGCCGCGCTCCTGCAGCCCAGCAGGCCCACCAGTGTTTCGGGCCGTGTCTCGATCTGCCGCTGCAGCAGGGCACGGGTCAGCTCTGCCACCATCAGCGAGTGGACATAGGTCGGCTTGTGCCCGGCCAGGATACTGCCCAGCATCCGGCGGTTCGCCGTTTCATCTGAGCTGGTGTTGATCTTGCTCAACTCCCAAGCAGCAGAGTTTACCACACGGGGATACTGGCTGGCCGGCATCTGTTCCAGATACTGATCCGCAGAACGGCGTACCTGCTCCACGGTTGCACGATATCTCTGTGCTCCCGCCTCGTCCAGACGTTCTGCATAGACCGAAAGATAGGCCGCCAGAACCAGCTTCCGGTTGATGGCCTCGGCAGAATAATCATCCTGCGCCACGCTTCCCGCCGATTCCAGAAGGATCTTGACCACGTCTTCCAGGCTGCCCACCCCGGCATGGTAGCGGGCAGCAGCGTAAAAATAGGGCACCCGCCAGTTCTGCAGGCGCGCATCCTGACCCTTGTACTTCTTCTTGTGCCCCCAGATGTATTCCGCCGATTCCAGCACCTGCCGCGCCACCTCGGGATCCTCCTCCTGCCGCAGATGGGTCAGCAGGGTCATGCGGTCCATGTGCATGGAATAGATGTAGCTTTCCCAGGGGAACTCCGGGTCCAGCGCATGGTAATGCGCAGACTGGATGATGTCCATTGCGCGGCGGAACCGCTCCAGATACCGGCAGCTTTCCGCATGGGTGCCGCGGGACATCCCCAGCCGGGTGTTGCCCACACAGCGGATGAGATACTGCCGGGTATTCCTGTCCAGCTGTTCATACCGTGACATGTATTCAGCAGCTTCCGTAAAATAGACCTGGATCGCATCTCCCAACAGGTTGATGCCAGTTCCCTCATCCCGGACGTTCATATAATGCAGGGTGATGCCTGTGTAGTACAGCTCCCTGACGATCATGGGCACGTCTTCCCGGCTGCGGGCCGCTGCCAGCAGCAGCTGATGCACCTTGAACGCCACGCCCATATCCTCGCTGTTCGCATAGTTGAACAGCCTGCCTGCAAAGGCACTCAGTCCCTGGATATCCGTTTCGGTCAGGGAGGCAGGGTCACGGTCGTAGACAAGCTGCGCCAGCAGTGCCTCATTCTGCCGCATCAGGGTGTTGCATCTCAGCGCGTTGGTCTGGATCTCTTCCAGCACGGCAGTGGGAGCTTTGCCCTCCGGAAAGCTGGGCCGGGAGATCGAGCGCACAACGCGCAGATCCCGAATATACTGTTCAAAAGCCTCTGCCTGTGTGCACTCCATCTCATCAGCCCCTTTTGTCGAAGTCCGTCGTTCGATTTGAAAACTATAATTCAGTATACGGTATTTTTCGGCAGAAATCAACTGATTTTCGCAGATTTTTTATCCCCCCCCCCGAATATTTTTACGCATTCATACGTCATTTTTGCATAAAATACACTTTTACCGGGGGATCGGGTGCGTCCGGTTTATGAAATTGCTTCCGGCAGCTGCATCCATTTGCCCTTCCAGGCGTAGAGCACCATCAGCACTGCACCCACAGCCCAGGACACCGGGTAGACCAGCAGCACACCCTCAATGCCTGCAAACAGGGGCAGGGCAAACTGGATCCAGACGATGCGGAACAGGCACAGGGAGATCAGCAGCACCACCATGGGCGGCACGCTCTTGCCGGTGCCGCGCACCGTACCGGCAAGGCCCTGCAGGATGCCCAGCATCCAGTAGAAGGGGCAGAAATAGAGCATACAGATCTTGCCGTAGGCAATGACCGTTTCATCGCCGGTGAACAGGTGCATGATGGGGTCCTGGAAGATGAGCAGCAGGATGCCGGTCAGGATGGTGTAAACGATGCACATGCCCAGGGTGACAAAGGTGCCCTTTTTGACACGGTCGATTTTGCCCGCACCAAAGTTCTGGCCCACAAAGGTGGTGGCCGCCATGCCGAAGCTCAGCACAGGCAGAATGTTGAAGCCATCCACCTTCATATAGGCGGCAAAGCCTGCCATGGCAGCGGCACCATAGCCGTTGACGCTGACCTGCACCAGCACATTGGAAAGGGAGATGACCATGTTCTGGATGCCGGTGGGCAGGCCCACCTTGATGATGCGGACCGCCATCTTTTTGTGCACGCGCACTTCCTTTGCCGTCACGCGGTAATCGTCCTCCACCCGCATCAGAAACCGCAGGGAGAGCACACAGGACACCAGCTGGCTGATATCGGTGGCAATGGCCGCACCGGCCACGCCCATCTTGCATCCGGCGATCAGGACAAGGTCGAGGACGATGTTGGTGATGGAGGCAACGCCCAGGTAGAGCAGGCTCCGCTTGGAGTTGCCGGCGGCGTTCAGGATACCGGCCGCCATGTTATACACCACGCTGAACAGCACGCCGCCAAAATAGAGCCGCATATAGAGCACCGCATCCTCCAGCACCTCTGCGGGGGTGTTCATGGCGGTGAGCAGGGCCCGGCTGACGGCAATGCCGCACACGGTCAGGATCGCACCCAGAATGGCCGAAAGGGCCAGCGAGGTGTGCACCGCAGTGTGCGCGCCCTCCCTGTCCTTGGCTCCCAGAAACTGGGACACCACGACACCGGCACCCACGGCAATGCCCTGGCTGAACCCGATGAGCAGGAAGATGGGCGAGCCGCTGGAGCCGACCGCTGCCAGCGCGTTGCTGCCCACAAAGTTGCCCACGATGATGGAATCGGCGGTGTTGTACAGCTGCTGCAGCATGTTGCCCAGGATCAGCGGCACCGAGAAGAGCAGGATGCTCTTCCAGATGCTGCCCTCTGTCATCAGCCGTGATTTTTTCTTTTCTTCTAAAATCGTCTGTGCCATAATGTTTCCTTTTTCACGCAAAGCTTCAGCTCATATATCAATCGTCATACAAATAAACGATACCTTGTTTCTGCCAAAAAGTCAAGCAAAAGCGTAAAAAGGGGCGTTTTTACCGGTTCCACCCTATTTCCACCCTCTTGCCGCTGGGTCCAGCATCTCGGCAGCGGAGTAGACCAGAGCGTTGCAGACTGCAGCGGCCACGGTGCTTCCGCCCTTGCGGCCCATGGCCGCGATGGCAGGCACGCCGTGGGCTGCACAGGCGGCAAACAGCGTCTCCTTGCTTTCCACCACATTCACAAAGCCCACCGGCACGGCGATGACCAGGGCAGGCCGCAGCCCGGCCTCGACCTCTTCCGCAATGGTCAGCAGGGCGGTGGGGGCATTGCCCACCGCAAGAATGGCCCCGGGGTGCTCCTGCGCCGCGCGGTGCATGGAGGCCACTGCCCGGGTGGTTCCGGTCTCGGCTGCGACCCGCGCCACCTCGGGGTCCGCCATATAGCAGAGGGCACTGCCGCCCAGCCGGGCAAGGGCAGGCTTGGAAATGCCCGAAAGCGCCATGTTGGTGTCGGTGATGATGGGAGTTCCGGCCCGCAGGGCGGCCACACCTGCCGCCACAGCCCCCGGCGTAAAGCGCAGATTTTTCGCATAGTCAAAGTCGGCGGTGGTGTGGATGACCCGCTTGACCACAGCGGCAGTCTCGGGCGGCGGGGTCAGGCCCTGCGCTTCCAGCTCTGCCGTGATGATGGAAAGGCTTGTCCGCTCAATGTCGGCGGGCAGATGATGTTGTGGGATCATTGTGCATTCCTCCGTGGGTTCTCCAACCCCATGGCCGCGTAAACGGCATCCAGATCCAGCGCGCCGCGCACGCCATCGGCCAGCAGGTCAAACTGCTGCTGGCGGTACTGCTCCATCGGGATGAGGGCCGCGCTGTCCGGCGCAATGCCCTTGCGCCGGCAGAGCAGGGCCACCAGCTTCTCGGTAAGCTCCCCGGTGTCAAACAGACCGTGCAGGTAGGTGCCGAACACATTGTCCTGCACGCAGCCCTCGGGTGTACCGTCTGCCAGTGTGCAGAAGGGCACACCCTGCACCTCGGTGCGGCCGGTGTGGATCTGATATCCGGTCAGGGCCGCGCCCGCAAAGGGAGCGGCGGTCACGGCGGCAGTGTCCTGGGTGCGGTGCTTCTGGCCGGTAAAGACCGTGCGGGTGGGCAGCAGCCCCAGCCCCCGCACGGTCTGCACCGTACCGCTCTCCGTGCCCTCAGGGTCGGCCAGCGTCTCGCCCAGCATCTGATACCCGCCGCAGACCCCCAGCACCGGCGTGCCGCTGGCCGCCAGCTTCAACAGGGCTGCTTCCAGCCCGGACTGCCGCAGCCAGAGCAGGTCATCCACTGTGTTCTTGGTGCCGGGCAGGATGATGAGATCCGGTGTGCCCAGCTGGCGGGTATTCTGCACATACCGCACGCCCAGCAGCGGATGCTGCTCCAGCGGCATGAAATCGGTAAAGTTGGAGATGTGCGGCAGGCGGAGGATGGCTGCATCCAGCGGATGGACCGCTTTGGCCGCATCCAGCCGGGTGGAAAGGGAATCCTCGTCCTCAATGTCCACCTTCAGGTAGGGCACGACCCCCAGCACCGGCAGCTGCGTTTTTTCTTCCAGCATAGCAAGGCCGGGGCGCAGGATCTCCACATCGCCGCGGAATTTATTGATGAGCAGCCCCTTGATGCGGGCGCGCTCCTCTGGCTCCAGCAGCGCCACCGTGCCGTACAGCTGGGCGAACACACCGCCCCGGTCGATATCGCCCGCCAGCAGAACGGGGGCATCCACCAGCCGGGCAAGGCCCATGTTGACGATATCGTCTGCCTTCAGGTTGATCTCCGCCGGGCTTCCGGCCCCCTCAATGACGATGATGTCCACGGTTTCGGCCAGACTGTTGTAGGCCGAGAGGATCTCCGGGATGAGCGCTCTTTTCATTTTGAAGTAGGCGGCGGCGGGCATCTGGCCCCGCACCTCGCCGTTCACGATGACCTGACTGCCCACGTCACTGCTGGGCTTGAGCAGGATGGGGTTCATCCGCACATCCGGCTCGATGCCTGCGGCCTGCGCCTGCACCACCTGTGCCCGGCCCATTTCCAGCCCATCCCGGGTGACAAAGCTGTTCAGCGCCATGTTCTGGCTCTTGAAGGGAGCCACGCGGTAACCGTCCTGCGCAAAAATGCGGCAGAGGGCGGCGCACAGCAGGCTTTTGCCTGCACCGCTCATGGTTCCCTGCACCATGATGCACTTTGCCTTGCTCATTCCAGCACCTCCGCAAGAAGTTTTATAAGCTGTTCGTTTTCAGACCCGGTGCGCACGGCGGTACGGTACCAGCCGGGGCCCAGCCCGGGATAGTTCGCACAGCTGCGCAGCACAGCGCCCCTTTGCCGCAGGGCTTCTCCCAGCGTCTCCGGGGCCTGAAACAGCAGGTAGTTTGCCCTGCCGTCCAGCACCCGCAGGCCCAGCGCCCGCAGCCCAGCCGTCAGGCGGGGCCGCTGTTCGGCAATGAGGGCCCGGACCTTTTCCACATACGCCGTCTCCTCCAGCGCGGCAAGCCCCGCCGTCTGCGCCAGACTGGACACGCCCCAGGGCTGGCCGCAGGCCTGCATCTGTTCCAGCAGCGATGTGTCGGCACTCAGGGCATAGCCCAGCCGCACGCCCGCCATGCCGTAAAGCTTGGTGAAGGCTTTCAGGATGACCAGATCTCCCTCCCCCAGCAGGCCTTTTGCCGTGTGCAGGGCATGGTCGGGCAGGAAATCGAGGAAGCATTCGTCCACCACCAGCAGAGTGCCGCACGCCGCGCAGCGGCGGAGGATCTGCTCCACCAGCGGCAGGGCCGTCAGCTGGCCGGTGGGGTTGTTGGGCTGGCAGAGGAATACCATGTCCACCCCCGGACGGATGGCCGCACAGAACGCATCCGTGACTGCAAAGTCCTCCTGCTCCCGCAAAAAGAAGCGTTCCACCGTGCAGCCGATGCTTTTCAAGGCAGTGGCATACTCCGCAAAGGTGGGTGCGGTGACCAGCGCCCGGCGGGGCTTTTTTGCCCAGACCAGCCGGAAGATGAGGTCTGCCGCCCCATTGCCGCAGAGGATCTGCTCCGCCGGCACGCCCTCATGGAGCGCCAGCTTTGCCCGCAGCTCCCGGCACAGAGGGTCGGGGTAGCGGTCGGCCGTGGGCAATGCCGCCGTGATGGCCCGGGCCACCCCTTCCGGCAGGCCCAGCGGGCTGACGTTGGCCGAAAAATCCAGCGGGTCCCGCCCGAACTCGGCCCGGTAACCGGCCCAATCGCCGCCATGTACTAGTTGCATGTTCGTTCTCCTTTTCCTGGATGGTTCTGGATCCCAGCTCTTGGCTCCCCCTTTGGGGGAGCTGTCATGCAAGGCATGACTGAGAGGGTGAGGTGGTTACAAAAAAGCCCGTATTGCCACGCCCCACGCCAGTGCAAAAGCGCTTGCCACGTACATCATCTGGTTGGCACGCAGGATATCCTCCGGTTCAATGGGGCGCAGCGGATCACCGATGGTGGGCTTGGCGTAGTATTCGCCAAAGTAATAAGCGGGCCCGGCCAGCTGCACCCCCAGCGCACCGGCGCAGGCGCTCTCGGTCTGGGCGCTGTTGGGGCTGGCGTGGTTGCGGCGGTCCCGCCGCCAGATCTTCCACGCCCCTTTTGCGTCATTGCGGGTAAAGGCCGCGGCAGCCACCCACAGCAGGGCGGCAAGGCGGCTGGGAAGGTAATTTGCCGCATCGTCCAGCTTGGCAGGGATGCGGCCAAAGTAGAGGTATTTTTCGTTTTTGTAGCCCAGCATACTGTCCATCGTGTTGATGGCCTTGTAGGTCAGGGCCAGCGGTGCCCCGCCGATGAGCATATAGAGCAGGGGCGCGATCACGCCGTCGCTGGCGTTTTCGGCCACCGTCTCCACAGCGGCTCTGGTCACCCCCTCCAGCGTCAGATCCTGGGTGTCCCGCCCCACGATGCGGCTGACCGCCCTGCGGGCGGCAGGCAGGTCGGGCTTGACCAGTTCCCGGTAAACATTGGTGCTCTCCTGCGCCAGCCCCTTTGCGGCCAGTGCCTGCCCGCACCAGAACATCTGGACGGCCAGCCCCAGCCACGGGCTGATACGGGCAGCCCCCAGGCAGACAAGGCTCGTCAGCAGAAAGGTGCCCACCGGCAGGCAGAAGGCCACAATGGCACCGCCCAGCAGTTCCCCCTGAGGCGTTTTGGGCAGGCGGGCCCGCAGGCGCTTTTCCAGCGCCGAGATGGCCTTGCCCATGTACACCACCGGGTGGGGCAGCCACGCCGGGTCGCCGAAGATGGCGTCCAGCACGAAGCCCCCCAGCACAGCCCAGACGGTCATCATGCGTCCGCCTCCGCGTCCTTCGTGTACTGCACGGTCCTGACGAGGCGGAGCTGGCGCTTTTCTGCCCAGTCGGCGGCGTCCAACACATAGCCGCCCGCGTTGGGGCCGCACCACTCATAATAGCCGCGCCGGGGCAGGACATACCGCTCCATCGCCGCCATCTGGGTGCCGCCGTGGGCGAGGATGACCAGCAGCTCCTCGCCGTCGGCCAGTGCCTTGTCCACCAGACCGGAGAATGCATTGCAAATGCGGGCGGAGAAATCGTCCTTCCGCTCGCCGTCGGGGCACTTGCTCTCGCAGTTGGCCTTCACCCACGCCTGATAGTCGGCGTCGTGCTCCATCTCGACGTAGTTCTTCCCCTCGAAGCTGCCAAAGCACATCTCCTGCAGGTCTTTGACGACCACGAGTTTTGCGTCCGGGAAGAGCACCCGGGCCGTCTGGGCCGTCCGCTGCAGCGGGGTGATATAGACCACCTTCGGGTCGATGTCGGCCCGGCGCAGCTGGCGCAGGCCCTCCGCCGAGAGCGGGATGTCGCGCTGGCCCTGATAGCGCTTCTGGGCGTTGTATTCGGTCAGGCCATGACGCAGTAAATAGATCAACATGAGGGCAATTCTCCTTTCAATACCGTCGGGATGCCGCAGAACATCTGCACCACGCAGTCGGCGCGCTCTGCCAGCAGGCAGGCCAGCCGTCCGGCGGCCTCCCGCCCGGCGCGCTCCTCAGCATCCATCGGGACAACACCGCCGCCGACCTCGGTGGCGATGACAATATCGTATTCCGCCAGCTCCCGGGCCAGCGCTTCGAGCTGCTCCGGGGTCTGGACTTCCGCGGCGGCGTCCTGCACATCGGCGATGACGCTGCCCCGGAACTTCCGCGCAAAGGTGCGCTTGCCGCTGTAGAGCGGCCCTGTGATGAACATCATTTACAGCACTCCTCCCCACTGGCTGACGGCCAGCGCCGCCAGCATCCACAGCTCGGCCCGCTGTAAAAACCACCCAGCCAGGTCGCCGGTGATGCCGCCAAACTGCTTTTTTGCCACGAAATAATAGCGCCACAGCGCCAGAAGCGCCGCCGCCGCCAGCCCGCCGCCGCCGATGGGTGCCAAGATCATATCCACCGTAGGAAGTTCTTTTATGATTTCCATGGCAATAGACCCCTGACCGGTAGCTACCACTTCATCATCAAAAGGATGGATAAATGTGTATCCATTTTGTTCTGCCAGTTCATAAGCATGAGCACAGGCGTCATCATACACATCTCCATGAAGGATCACTTCTGCGCCATAACTTTTCGTACGGTTTACTTTAATCAGCGGTGTAGTATTTGGCATAACAATCACTGCCTTGACACCAAATAATTTTGCTGCATAAGCAACGCCCTGGGCATGATTGCCGGCAGATGCTGTGATCAGGCCTTTCTGCCTCTCTTCCTCACTTAGTGTACTGATCTTATAGTAGGCTCCTCTTACTTTATAAGCCCCTGTATACTGCATATTTTCCGGTTTCAGGTAAACCTTTCCACCGGTCTGTGCACTGTAGTACTCACTGTAGATCAGATTAGTAGGCAGGATTACCTTTTTCACCGCCTCACTGGCCTCTTCAAATTTCTCTAATGTCATCATATTTTTATGCGTCCTTTCCCTCGCTGTCAAACAGCGCATTTACAAATTCTTCGGCATCAAACTTGTGAAGGTCTTCTATCTGTTCACCGATACCTATATATTTTACCGGAATATTTA
>ERZ824598.4109-NODE-4109-length-11447-cov-3.801352_pt1 | contig 11447 bp, 11 predicted proteins | sample MGYA00519934_ERZ824598 | MGnify/ENA primary metagenome ERZ824598 (study PRJEB31778, sample SAMEA3449177) | human gut metagenome | biome: human gut; feature: human-associated habitat; material: faeces | place: United Kingdom | collected 2010/2012 ... | reverse complement strand
CGATTTTTGTTAGTTTACTTATTTCTCCAAAATGATTCATTCCCATTTCTATAACCAATGCTTCATGATCTTTTAACTTTAATATTGTTAATGGTAATCCTATATTATTATTGTTATTTCCTTCTGTTTTTAATGTCTTATATTTCTGACTTACTACACTTGCTATTATATCTTTTGTACTTGTTTTTCCTACACTTCCTGTAACAGCAATTACTGGAATATTATATAAGCTTCTCTTATATTTTGCAATTTCGTATAATGCTTCTAATGTATCTTCAACTTGTATTATAGTTTTGTCTTTATATTTTTCTTTTTCTTCTTTTGATATTTGTATATTAGAAATTAATACAGCCGTAGCACCTGCATCTAGTGCTTGATTCCAAAAATTACTTCCATCAAATTTTTCTCCTTTTATTCCAATATATATATCACCTTTTTGTATTGTTCTTGTATCTTTTGAAAAGTTTTCAACTTCTAATTCTTCATTTCCAAATAACATTTTTCCTTTTGTAACATTTAATATTTCTTTTATTTTCATTCAACTTTCGTCCTTTCGGTATACTATTGTTTTGACTTATTATATTCTATTTATCTATAAATTGCAACTAGAACAAATAAGAAAAATTTCCAATTTTTCTTTGATTTGTTCTCGCCCAATTTGAGTTTCTGAGCGAAGCAATGAAATCTCAAAGGGCTAGCGATTGTAGCTATTTATATACTAGGAAAGTATAACTTTCCTAGTATATAAATAAGCATTTAAAATATTCTAATTTAGAATATTTCAAATGCTTATAATCTAAAAACTATTGATTTTCAACAGCTCTATTTGCAATTTCTATAGCTTTTGAAACTATATTACCACATGTTTTTGAGGAAACATTTTCCCAACTTCCTCCGTCCTTTTTTATCTGATCATATACACCTAGTTCTTTTGCAATTTCTGTTCGTAAGTTTTCAGATATTAATTTGTTACTTCTTGACATACTAAGTTCTCCTTTCAAATTTAATCTGTTATTTTACGGACCGTTTTTGAAAATATATTTTAAATATTTTCAATTATATTATCTGCAAAAGATATTTTTTTATTAAAACAATTTTTTCAAAATCTAGAATTTTATTCTGTCAATGTTCCATTTTCAGTATTTGTTACTATTAATGTATCTTCTTCTTTTCCTGTCTGAGCATTTATATATTCAATAAATTCTACTTCATTTATTTTTCCTTTAAATTCATAACATAATACTTCTGTATTAAATTCTGTTGGTATTATTGCTAATTTTTCACTTGATAATTCTGCTTTTGTTGAAATATTTTTTCTTGCCTCATCTATTGAAATCAAATTACTTGGAATTTCTCTTTCAAAATGACAATTTAAATATCCTGTTGCATCAACACCAACTATTTCACCATCATCTAATGCTATTTTTAATTTAATTAAATCAGGATATGCAACTATATTTCCTTGTTTATATGCATAATTTATAACTATATATCCATCATTTTTCATATAATAAGTTTCTTGCATATTTTCATATTTTTTTGCTTGTAAATATTCTTTTCCTTTTTGAATTGCATCTTGTTCTGTTATATTTTCACCATTTGTTTCTCTATCATAATTCATATAAACAAGATGTCCACCTTTTTTTGAAATTGATATTCCTATTTTTTTGTTTTCATTTGTCGTTACTTCAAATCTATATACTGGTATATTTCCATTTTCAACATATCCATTATTTTTTGTTTCTTTTATTTTATCTTTTCCAATAAATTCCTCTGCAATTATTTTTGCTTCATCTTCTGAAATATCATTGCCTATTAAACCTTTCTTTTCTTCACTTGTTATATGTTCAGAAAATGCCCCATCATAGATCAATCCAGAATACTCATGAAAGTTTTGTTCTACCATATTAAAATTACTTACTTCTGATATATCTGAACCTTCAGAATTCTTTTTTAAATCTTCCCATTTTATAATTCCATTATTTAATTCTGTAATCATTTCATTTAATGTATTTGATAAATCATTTGCATAATTATATAGTTCTTGTATTTTATCCATCTCATCATCTGATAAATCTTGTCCATCTATACATTTATTTGCCATAGTATAACTGTATTCACTTACTTGATTTAAAAATTTTTCCGTATTTTCAATTTCTTGACTTTCTATTGGAACCATACTTAAATAACATGTTGCTAAATCTGTTTCTCTCCATACTTCCATAAGTGTTTTTGCACCATGTCTCGCTTCTTTTGATATCATAGATTTTGCTAAATAAATTTTTGAATTTTGAATTCTATCTACAACCTCATAAAAAGCTTTATTATTATCATTTTGTACCACATTCGCATATGATGTATTTTTATTATACAAATTTATCCCTAAGATTACTGCAATAACAATGGCCACTATTGCAATAACATTCCATACTTTTTTTGAATTATTCATTTTCATATCTCCTCACTTATTAACTTTTTCTTATTTTTTCATTTTTTTCAAAAAATTATACAATTATTTATTTTTTTGTGCTAAAATATTTCTGAATTTATATGGAAAGGTCTGACTAATGAAAGTAATTATTTTTTACGCAAAATATGGTGGTGGTCATTTATCTGCCGCTCGTTCAATAGAAAATTGTATAAATACATATTATAAAAATATTGATGTTGAATTAATAGATTTTATGGAATATGCAAATAAAGAATTTAACAAAATAACAACAAAAGCTTATGCTGAAATGGCAAAAAAACTTCCAAAAGCTTATGGAAGCATATATTGGAAATCTGAAAAAGGCCCTCTTGCTCACATAAGTACAACTTCAAATAAATTGTTATCTATAAAAATAAATAAATTATTACAAGAAAAATCACCAGATTTAATTATCTGTACACACCCTTTTGCAAGCCAAATGTGTGGTTATTTAACAAAACATCATAAATTAAATACAAAAATAGCAACAATTTTAACAGATTTTGCATCACATGATCAATGGCTTGTTTATAATGAATATATTAATTATTTATTTGTATCTAATACAGAAATGAAGGAAACATTGATGAGTAAAAATATTCCAGCCGATAAAATATTTGTTACTGGAATTCCTATCTCAGAAAGATTTTTAAATAAATATGATAAAAAATCTTTATTTATAGATTTTAATTTAAATCCAAATAAAAAAGTAGTATTATTTTTTGGTGGAGGAGAATTTGGGCTTGGAAAAAATTATACTTTAAAAGTTTTTGAGACATTTGTAAAAGATTCTGCTGATATTCAAATCATTGCAATTTCGGGAAAAAATAAAAAAATGAAAGAAGCTTTTGAAAATATTGTTATAGAAAATCACAAAGAAGCAAATGTACAAATATTTGAATATACAAATAAAGTACCCGAATTTATGAGTATTTCTAATTTAGTTGTAACAAAACCTGGTGGACTTACTACTTCCGAAAGCCTTGCTTCAGGATTACCAATTGTTATTATAAATCCTATTCCAGGTCAAGAAGAAGAAAATGCTGAATATTTAGTTAATCATAATACTGCAATTTGGTTAAAAAAAGATGATAATGTAGAAGAAATTATTAATAATTTATTATCTGATTCTTCAAAATTAGAAGAAATGAGTAATAATGCAAAATCAATTTCAAAACCAAATTCAACAAATGATATATGTAAAATATTATTAAATAATTAAAAAACACTTCATTTTTTGAAGTGTCTTTTTTATAATTCTCTTCTTCCCTCTAATGCTTTTGTAAGTGTTATTTCATCAGTATATTCCAAATCTCCTCCAACAGGAATTCCATGGGCAATTCTTGTTACTTTTACCCCTAATGGTTTTATTAATTTTGATAAATACATAGCTGTTGCTTCACCCTCGACCCTAGGATTTGTTGCCAATATAACTTCTTTTACTTGACCATCCATAAGCCTAGCTAATAATTCTTTTATTTTTATATCATCTGGTCCTATTCCATTCATTGGAGATATTGAACCATGTAAGACATGATATACTCCTTTAAATTCATGTGTTCTTTCCATTGCCACAATATCTCTCACATCTTCTACTACACATATCTGTGATTGGTCTCTTTTTGTATTTCCACATATTGGACATGGATCTGTGTCTGAAATATTCCAACATTTACTACAATATTTTAAATTCTTCTTTGCATTTACAATTGCATTCACAAATTCATCAGTTTCTTCCTGTGATGCATTTAATATATAAAATGCTAATCTAGCTGCTGTTTTATTACCTATACTAGGTAATTTTTCAAAGCTTTCTATTAATTTTTCTATTGATGGTGAATACATTGACATTTTCTTTTCCTCCTAGACAATTATAGCAGAGACAATGCTCTGCTTATATTATTACATTATTCCTGGTATATTAAATTTTCCCATTGATGCAGCTTGTGCATCGTCAACTTGTTTAAATGCTTGATTAATACATGTAACAATTAAATCTTGTAGCATTTCTACATCTTCTGGATCAACTACTTCTTTTTGTAATTTTAAATCTAATATTTGCTTTTGACCATTTACTTTTACTGAAACTGCATTTCCCCCAGCAGATGCTTCAAATTCTTTTTCAGCTAATTCTTGTTGATTTTTTTCTAAATCTGCTTGCATTTTTTTTGCTTCTTTCATTAAACTATTGATGTTCATTCCACCAAATCCTCCCATACCTCCTGGGAATCCTCCTCTTTTTGACATTTTCTTTTCCTCCTAATTTAAAATTTATTCTACTACATCAAATGGAATATCAAAACCATTTGCAAAGTTAGATATTTCTTGTTCTTCACTTGCTTCTTGTACTTGTGGTTTAGTATCTATAAATTTTATATTCATTTCTTTTCCACATGCAACAGAAACTTGTTTTATTAATTCTTGTTTATTTTCAGGTTTTTCCAAAACTGCCTTTCCGAATGGAGTTATACCTCCTGGAAATTGAATTCCTATAGTCATATCATTTACTTCTACGGCATTAGTATTTATTAAATTTGTATATAATACTATTTTTCCATTTTGTTTTAGATTATTCACTATATCTTTCCAATATTGTGCTGGCTTACTATTTTTTCCAATCCCAGCAATAGCATCAGTAGTAGATTTCGCTTGATTTTGTGTTTGATTAGTTGTTCTATTTGTCTGAGGTGCTCTAGCCCTAGGAACTCCACCTCCAGATCTTAAATAATTTTCTATTTTATCTAATCTTGCATAAATATCACCATTTCCTCCACCGCCTCCACCAACTGGAGCATTAGATATTTCCTTATCACATAATTTAATAATTCCTGCTTCAAAAACAATTTGTCTTTGTGTTGACTGTTTCATATTATTTTCAAGCTCTGATAATTCTGATATTAGCCTTATTGCTCTTTCTTTGGTAACTTTTTCTGATAATTCCTGTAATCTTGCAAAATCTTCGTCATTATAAATAGTTAATTTTTGATTTGTTTTTACCATTAAAATATCTTTTACATATTTTATAATTTCCCAAAGTAAATTATTTAGGTCTTTTCCTTCATTTAAAACTTTAGTTATTGTTTCCATTGCTTCATCTATATTATATTCGATTATTGCTTGTGTAATGCAATGAATATATTGTAATTTTGGTATTCCTACAAGTTCTTTTATTTTATTTTCATCTATATTATTTTCACCATCTTGAATACATCTTTCTAATATTGATAAAGCATCTCTCATTGCTCCTTCAGATAGTGCTGCAATAATATTTAATGCTTGTGTTGTTGCATTTACATTGCTCTCTTTACATACAAGTTCTAATCTTTTTATTATATCTTCATCTGGAATTCTTTTAAAGTCAAATCTTTGGCATCTTGATAAAATTGTTGCTGGTAATTTCTGTGGTTCTGTTGTTGCCAAAATAAATTTTACATGTTCTGGTGGTTCTTCTAATGTTTTTAATAATGCATTAAATGCACCTTGTGATAACATGTGAACCTCATCAATTATATAAACTCTGTATTTTGCTTTTGTTGGTAAAAAATTAACTTCTTCTCTTATTGAACGTATATCTTCAACACTGTTATTTGAAGCAGCATCCATTTCTACTATATCTGTTAATGATCCATCTAGTGCTGCTTTACATATTTCGCATTCATTACATGGCTCTCCATCTTGTGGATTTAAGCAATTTACAGCTCTAGCTAATACTTTTGCTGATGTTGTTTTTCCTGTTCCTCTTACACCATTAAATAAATATGCATGACCTACTCTATTTGCAATTATTTGATTTCTTAAAGTTCTTGTTATATGTTCCTGACCTACCATTTCTGAAAATGTTTGTGGTCTGAACTTTCTATAAAGAGCTGTGTACCCCATATTTTCACATCCTTTATATAAAAAATGATATGAATTCTAATCTCTCTATGGAAAACAACGCCCACATAAAAGTATCTACTTATTGCTGCTTCCTCCCGGACCTGACAAGGTTCATAGGCTTTTATTGAGTTTGCTTTCCATACAGAGGTTAGCTCTCATACCCTCCATATTATACAATGCAATTTTGGTTTTTGCAAGTAATTTATTAAAGTTTTTTAATTTTCTATTCTTTTAAAAATAAGATTATTAAATTCAGTTAATTCTATTCCAGCTACTCCTTTTTCTATAACCTCTTTGGCTGGAATATCAATTTGTATATTAGTTTGATATTTTCTGTTTGTTGTTAATGTTATTATAAAATCAAATGAAATAGTTGTTTTTATATTTTCTTCTTTTATATTTGTTAATTGTAATAATTTTCCATAATCAACTTCTTCATTTTCATTAGAAATATAATTTGATAAATTATTAATTGCATATCTAAATGCGATTATTCCACCTTGATTAGAAATTTTTTGTTGCTTAATATTTGATTCCATCTCACCTGTGTATACTATTTCTTCTGTTTCATTTTCATTTGTATTTTTAAACATTACTTTTTCATCTTCAACTGGTTTGTATATTTTAGTTTCTCCAATTGAATCTGTTTTATTAATTTTTATATTATTTATAGTTACATCTTTTATTATTTCAGTTTTATTGTATCTTGAATTTTTTTCCAAATATATATATATATCATTATTTTCCGAAACATTAAAATTCCATTTTTCTTGATGACCTTCATTTTCTATTCCATTTACACTTTGAGCTATAGCTATTTTTGTTATTTCAAATGGTATATTAGTCTCTCCTTGAACTTCATATTTTAATATATATATTCCTATACCACATAATATTGCAAATATTATTACTATAAAAATAATTCTATTAATTATCTTTTGAGTTGATTTTTTATACATTTTTATTTTTTCTTAACTCCTTAAAAAATTGTTTCAATATATTTTCACATTGAGTTTGCATTATATTTTTTTCATATTCTACTTTGTGATTAAATGTAAAATCTTCAAATAAATTTAGCACTGATCCAACTGCTCCTGTTTTATTATCTGATGTTCCATAATATACTTTTTTTATTCGTGAATTAATTATTGCTCCAGCACACATAGAACATGGTTCTAATGTTACATACATTTCACAGTCTAATAATCTCCATGATTTTAGTTTTTGGCTTGCTTTTTGTATTGCTATTATTTCTGCATGTTTTGTTGTATCTGTTTTTGTTTCTTTTTGATTATATCCTCTTGCTATTATTTTTCCATCTTTTACTATTACTGCTCCTACTGGTACCTCTAATTTGTTGTATGCTTTTTTTGCTTCTTTTAAAGCTTCTTTCATGAATTTTTCTTCCATTTATACCTCTTATTTTATTTACTATTATCCTTTAATATTTTATATAAAAATTCATATGTAAACATTTAGAAAACAACTTTGTGATTTATACTTATTAAAAAATATACCAATATTAAATTAACCACAAAAATTATAATTGGAAAAAGCACATCTGTTTTTTTATTATATATTTTTTTGTCGTACATTTTTCGTATATATATTATTGTTATACACACATTTACTATTAGAAATGGAATCATTCTATACATTGACCTTTTAAATATTTCAATTTCAGGAGGCAATGTTCCTTCAGGTAACATTGGCATATAATCTAAATATATTGCAGTATTACCATATATTAAAAATTTCATACTGATATTAAATATTATAAGAATTATTCCAGTTAAACAATTATATTTTATTTTATCTTTTTTCATATTTATTTTTTCCTTAAATTTTTATTGGTGTTCCTAGGCGGACTCGGCGAGCCGTGTCGGGAAAATGGTCTACTAGACCATTTTCTGTTCCTCCTTTTCGAGTCCGTTAAGAAAACATACTTACATGGTGTTCCTAGGCGGACTCGAACCACCATCGGTCGCTTAGGAGGCGACTGCTCTATCCTGCTGAGCTATAAGAACATTTCTTTTACATTATACTTCATTGCTTTTATTTTGTAAACATTTTTTTGTCTCTTTATTGATTAATTGTGAAAAATGATTTATAATATTTAAGATTTATAAATTGTTCGGAGGTTTTATATGCAACATATTTTAAGTAAGATGAGAAAAGCTATAGAAGACTATAATATGATAGATGAAGGAGATAAAATTGCTGTTTGTTTATCAGGTGGAAAAGATTCAATTACAATGCTAAATGGTTTAAAGGCTTTACAAAGATTTTATCCTAAACATTTTGATTTAATTGCTATCACAGTTAATCCAGGATTTGAAAACTTTAATAAAGATATTCTTCAAAAAAATTGTGATGAAATTGGTGTTCCTCTTTTTATTGAAGATACTCAAATTAAAGAAATTGTTTTTGATATTAGAAAAGAAAAAAATCCTTGCTCTTTATGTGCTAATTTGCGTAGGGGTATAATCAATTCTGTTGCCCAAAGAGAGGGATGTAACAAAATTGCTTTAGGTCACAATCTAGATGATGTAATTGAAACTTTTATAATGAATTTAAAATATGCTGGAAATATTTCAACTTTTTCACCCAAAAGTTATATGGACAGAAGTGGTATTACAATGATTAGACCTTTGATTTTATTAACTGAAAAAGATACAAATCACTTTGTAAAAAAATACAACAAACAAGTTATGCCTAAAGTTTGTCCAATGGATGAAAATACAAAAAGAGAAGATATAAAAGCTGAAATTTTTGCTTGGCAAAAAGAAATTCCTACAATTAAAGCTAATTTATTTGGTGCTATTTCTAGAAATATTGATGGATGGAAAAAAAGTATGTAATGCATATTTGTTTACATACTTTTTTTAAATTTATTTTACTAATTTTACCATTGCATCTTTTAATTCTTCTAAATCTTTTTCTGCAGATTCCATACTATCTGCTTTTACACCCATATACAATTTTATTTTTGGTTCTGTTCCAGAAGGTCTTACACAACACCAAGCATTGTTTTCTAATTCATAATATAATACATTTGATTTTGGTAATCCTGTTTTTCTTTGTTCTCCTGTCACTAAGTTTTTAATTTCATCAAGTTCAACATCTTTAAATTCAATTACTTTATATTTTCCTATTTTTTCTGGTAAATTATTTCTCATATTTGTCATCATAGACTTTATTTTTTCAGCTCCATCAGCACCTTCTAATACTATTGAAACTTGATCTTCTTTATAGAATCCATATTTTTCATAAATTTTCATCATTTGATCCCATAAAGTCATTCCTTTTGATTTATAGTATGCAGCAGCCTCGCACAATGACATTACTGCAGAAATACCATCTTTATCTCTTGCATAATCTCCAATTAAACATCCATAACTTTCTTCAAATCCAAATACATAAGTTTTGTCTTTCTTTTCTTCTGCTTTTTTTATAACTGCCCCTATATTTTTAAATCCTGTTAAAACTTCAATACACTCTAATCCGTAGTTTTTTGCAATTGCTTTTGCTAGTTCAGATGATACGATTGTAGTTATAAACATTCCATCTGCTGGTAATAATCCTTTTTCTTTCATTTGAGAAATTCTATATTCTGCAATCAATAATGCTGACATATTTCCTGTATATGTCATATATTCTCCTGTTTTTGTATCTTTTGCATATATTCCAAGTCTATCAGCATCAGGGTCATTTGCAAGCACAACATCAGCATCTACTTTTTTAGCTAACTCTAATGCTAATTTAAATGCTTTTTTATCTTCAGGGTTAGGGTAATCTACTGTTGGAAAATTTCCATCTGGTTTTTCTTGTTCTGGAACTACATATACATTTTCAAATCCTAATTCTTTTAATAATCTTGATGTTACTGTATTTCCAGTTCCATGTAATGGTGTATAAACTATTTTTAATTTTTTTCCTTCTTCTCTTACAATTTCAGGATTTAATACTAAACTTTTTAAAGTATTTATATATTTATCATCCATTTCTGTTCCAACAACATTAAATAATCCTTTTTCTATAGCTTCTTCTTTAGTTATAGTTTTTATTTCTTTAAAATCAGAAATTGCTCTAACTTTATTAATGATGTCTTTGTCTCTTGGTGCAACAATTTGAGAACCATCATCCCAGTAAACCTTATATCCGTTATACTTTGGAGGATTGTGGCTAGCCGTAATCATTATACCTGCTGTTGCTCCTAATTGTCTAATTGCAAATGATAGTTCTGGAACTGGTCTTAAACTTTCAAATAAGTATGTTTTTATCCCATTTGCATTTAAAATTAATGCTGTTTGTAAACTAAACTCATCTGATTTTCTTCTTGAATCATAACTAATTGCAACACCCTTATCTTGAGTCCCTTGTTCAATTATATAATTTGCTAACCCTTGTGTAGCTTTTCCAACAGTATATTTGTTCATTCTGTTAGTTCCCATTCCGATAACACCACGAAGTCCTGCAGTTCCAAATTCTAATTCTTTATAGAATCTATCTTTAATCTCTTCTTCATTATCTTTTATTGATAATAATTCTTCTCTTGTTTCCTCGTCAAAACTTTGATCTTCACACCATTTTTTATATTCTTCTTTATAGTTCATTTATATCATCCTTTCAAAAAATATTATACAGTAAGTTTTCCTACTAGGCAATTTTACATGCAAAACTAAAATGGCTACTGACGTTTTCACACCAGTAGCCTAACATTTATAATTGGTAAAATTTTCTATATAGCTCTCTTGCTGTTTCTGGACTATCTACACCTGATGCATTTTTTACAGGTGCAAATTCTTCTTCTCTTTTCACTCTCATAACTAGCATTTCTGGAATAGATGAAAATGCATCAAATATGAATGCTTCAAATTTATATGCGTTTGGCTCTGTTGGATTTATAACATTGCCTTTTTCATCCATATAGCTTGCTTTTTTAAATGCAACATGATAAGGTAATTTGTCTTTGGCTAATTCCTCTAAAATTTTTATATTAAATTGATTACAAAGAATATGAGATTCCCCAAATAGCAACTCTCCATTCTTGTCAACTGCTTCTGCTAGCTCATTAGATATTTCTGAGTATTCTATA
>ERZ824598.4108-NODE-4108-length-11449-cov-3.021239_pt1 | contig 11449 bp, 6 predicted proteins | sample MGYA00519934_ERZ824598 | MGnify/ENA primary metagenome ERZ824598 (study PRJEB31778, sample SAMEA3449177) | human gut metagenome | biome: human gut; feature: human-associated habitat; material: faeces | place: United Kingdom | collected 2010/2012 ... | reverse complement strand
TTTCTTTTTGTTCCTGGAGGACATATACAATTATTTTTACAACTATTTTCACAATTTTCATTTGGTTTTATTGGTTCTTCTTTTGAATATACTACTTTTAATTTTTTTATTCCTCTTGTTCTTAATTCTTTTCTCATTACTTTTGCAAGTGGACATACACTTGTTTTATAAATATCTGTTACTTCAAATTTTGTTGGATCTAATTTATTTCCTGTTCCCATACAAGACATAATAGGAATATTTAATCTGTTAGCTCTTACTACTAATTCTACTTTTGCTGTTACTGTATCAACTGAATCTACAATATAATCAACTGTGTTATCTAATATTTCCTCACTATCTGGCATAAAAAATTCTTGATGTATTTCTACATTTGCATTTGGATTAATTTCTAATATTCTATCTCTTGCAACTTCAACTTTATTTTTTCCAATTGTTTTTCTTGTTGCTATTATTTGTCTATTTAAATTTGTTAAACAAACTTTATCATCATCTATTAATATAAAATTTCCTATTCCTGCTCTTGCTAATCCCTCAACTACAAATGATCCAACTCCTCCAATACCAAAGATTGCAACTTTTGCATTTTGTAATTTTTCTATTCCTTCTTTCCCAATTAATAGTTCTGTTCTTGAAAATTGATTTAACATTTTTTGGCTCCTTTTAATATTATCAATTTAATATATTAACATATTTTTAATCTTTTTTCAATAGTAGCTATAAGAACAAATAAGGATTTTTTTTGATTTTTCTTTGATTTATTCTCACCAGATTTAAGTTTTCAACTAAAAGGAGAAAATTTCAAAGTGCTAGCAATTATAGCTTTTATATAATAGTAAAGTATACTCTCCTATTATAAAAAAACTCCCTATCAAAGGGAGAAATGATAAAATCATTTTTTATTTGATTACTTCAACATCAATCCTTTAAAACATTCATCATTATCTATAGACTCCTTTATAATATACTCTACTTTAGAAAGATTTTTCATAAATTTTTCAATAATAATGAAAAAATCCTTCTTGCTTGTAACAAACATTATACAATTTTTATCCCAATATCCCATAATAGATTGTTTTTCTCTAAGTTCAAGCTGCATCAATCTTTGAGCTTCTTTTGACTCAAAATTAACTGTGATAGGTTTTCCAATACGAACTACAGAAAAACCATTATATCGATCTACCTTAACATTTTTATCTTCTGGCATCGAAAAACCATTTTCATGTTCATCACAAGAAACAGAATATAATCTAATTGCTGAAATTTTTTGGATTTTTTGTTCTCCATTACCAAAAATACCTTCTTCATTATCAAATATGATTGTCATATCAACTTCAATTTTTGAAAAATTTTTAAAATAACGCGAAGTATCCAAACTCATTATATATCCTCCTTTAATTGTTATGGAGGCTTAATACAGACCTCCAGATATAAAACAATTATCTGAAGTTATTCTGTGTAATAACTTTATTCATCACTTATTATATTACATTTGTTTTTTTATGTCAATTAATTTCATTTAATACTGGTATTATTGTTAATATTTTATCTGCTATTACTGTTATCCATATTTTCAATGAACAAATTCTGATTATTTTTTACCAAACAATTGTTAGATTTTTAAATTTGTGATATAATAATTACATTAAAATTATAAGGAGATATTTATGTTTAAATTACATTCAGAATATAAGCCAACAGGTGATCAACCACAAGCAATTGAATATCTATCAAAAGGCATAGAACAAGGAAAAAAATTTCAAACACTTTTGGGTGTTACAGGTTCTGGTAAAACTTTTACAATGGCTAATATAATTCAAAATGTTCAAAAACCAACATTAGTTTTAGCACATAACAAAACTTTAGCAGGTCAACTTTATTCAGAATTTAAAGAATTTTTTCCTGAAAATCATGTTGAATATTTTGTAAGTTATTATGATTATTATCAACCAGAAAGTTATATTGCTCAAAGTGATACATATATAGAAAAAGATGCTTCTATTAATGATGAAATTGATAAATTGCGACATTCTGCAACAGCATCATTATTTGAAACAAGAGATGTTATTATAGTTGCTTCTGTTTCATGTATATATGGTTTAGGTGACCCTATCGATTATGAAAATATGATTGTTTCTTTAAGACCTGGTATGGAAATTTCTAGAGATAAAATCATGAAAAAATTAATAAATATGCAATATTCTAGAAATGAAATTGATTTTAAAAGAGGTACTTTTAGAGCTAAAGGTGATATTTTAGAAATTTATCCTTCAGATAAAAGTGAGTCTGCTATAAGAGCTGAGTTCTGGGGTGATGAAATTGAAAAAATTTCTGAAATAAATCCTGTTACAGGAAAATCAATTGGAACAAGACAACATGTAATGATATTCCCTAACTCTCATTATGTTACTTCAAAAGATAAAATGGAAAGAGCTTTAAAAACTATTGAAGAAGAAATGAATGAAAGAGTTTCATATTTTAAAAGTCAAAATAAATTAATTGAAGCACAAAGAATACAAGAAAGAACAAATTTCGACATGGAAATGATGAAAGAAACAGGCTTCTGCCAAGGTATTGAAAATTATTCAAGACACATTAGTGGTAGAGAACCAGGAAGTGCTCCATTTACACTATTTGATTATTTTCCAGATGATTTCTTGTTATTAATAGATGAATCACATGCCACAATCCCTCAAGTAAGAGCTATGTATAATGGTGATAGAGCTCGTAAAGATTCTTTAGTAAAATATGGTTTTAGATTACCTTCTGCTTATGATAATAGACCATTAACTTTTAATGAATTTGAAGATAGAATAAATCAGGTTGTTTTTGTTAGTGCTACACCTGGTGATTATGAACAAGAACATTCAAAAGAAAATGTTGTTGAACAGATTATCCGTCCTACTGGATTGCTAGACCCAAAAATTGAAGTAAAACCTGTTACAAATCAAGTTGATGATTTAATTGAACAAATTAGAATTAGAGTTGAACGAAAAGAAAGAGTTTTAGTCACAACACTAACCAAAAAGATGGCTGAAGATTTAACATCTTATTTAAAAAGTCTAGATATTAAAGTTAATTACATGCATTCAGATATAAAAGCACTAGAAAGAATGGAAATTATTAGAAAACTTCGTTTAGGCGAATTTGATGTTTTGGTTGGAATAAACCTTTTAAGAGAAGGTCTTGATATTCCTGAAGTTTCTCTTGTTGCAATATTAGATGCAGATAAAGAAGGATTTCTTCGTTCTGAACGTTCTTTGATTCAAACAATTGGGCGTGCTGCTAGAAATACAGATGGAACTGTTATTATGTATGGAGATTCTCTTACAGATTCTATGGAAAAAGCTATTAGTGAAACTAATAGAAGACGTTCTATTCAAGAAGCATATAATGAAGAACATCATATAATTCCTAAAACAATAAAAAAATCTATTAGAGATTCTATTAAGGCTATCCAAACAGAAAATATTGGTGTTGAATATAAATTTGAAAAAGAAGAAGATATTCAATCTACTATTTCTAAACTTACAGATGAAATGCTTGAACATGCTAGTAAAATGGAATTTGAGCAAGCTGCTGAATTGCGTGATAAAATTAAAGAATTAGAAAAATTATTGTAATAGCATAAAAAGAGACTATACTATTTTTCATAGTATAGCCTCTTTTTTCGAGGTCAATAATTATTTGACCAAGTCAGTTAGGTACTGATTAACTTGCCGCCAAAATGCAGAATCATCAGCAGAAATGTCAAAAATTTTTTCATCTTCATGCTCATTGTACTTTTTACACAACGAGCGAAGACGATTAAACCTAACCTTCTCGCCAGTGATCTTCATCATGACACACTCATCTCGTGCATCAAGAATCTCTTCGATAATCATATTGCCTATACCTCCTATATTTGATTCTTAAATTATATCACCGTGTTCGTTTTATGTCAAATTTTTGAATAAATATATTTACTACTAATTATATATTATAACTCAAATTGAGAATTATATAATTCAGCATAAGCTCCATTTTTAGCCATCAATTGTTCATGATTTCCTTGTTCTACTATATTTCCATCTTTCATTACTAATATTAAATCTGCATTTTTTATTGTAGATAATCTATGTGCAATTATAAATGATGTTCTTCCTTCTGTAAGTTTATCCATAGCAACTTGAACTAATTCTTCTGTTCTTGTATCTACATTTGATGTTGCTTCATCTAATATCAAGAATGGTGAATCTTGTATCATTCCTCTTGCAATTGTAAGTAATTGTCTTTGACCTGCTGAAACACTATCATTTTCTGATAAATAAGAATCATATCCTTTTGGTAATGTTCTGATAAAGTGATCTAATCCAACTTCTTTACATACTTCTTTTACTCTTTCATCACTTACATTTTTTTGATTATATATAATATTTTCTTTTACAGTTCCTTCAAATAACCATGTATCTTGTAATACCATTGTAAATAAACTATGTATATTTTCTCTTGATAATTCTTTTGTTGAAACACCATCAATTCTAATATCTCCTGAATTAATATCATAGAATTTCATAAGAAGATTTACCATTGTTGTTTTTCCAGCACCTGTTGGTCCTACTATTGCAATTTTTTGACCAGGTTTCGCAGTTGCTGTAAAGTTTTTAATTGTTGGCTTATCATTATTGTCATATTGGAATACAACATTATCAAATTCAATTTTTCCTTTTACATTATTTTTATCTAATGTTTTATTTATTTTTGCTTGATCTGCCATTTCCTTTTCATCTAAAAATTCAAATACTCTTTCACTTGCAGCTGCTGTTGATTGAAGTGATGTCATACTTTGTGCAATTTGTGATAATGGATTTGTAAATAATCTTACATATGTTATAAATGCAATGATTACACCAAATGATATCATATTATTCATTGTTAATAATGCTCCAACTATACAAACTGCAACATATCCAAAGTTTCCTATAAAATTCATTATAGGTTGCATTATTCCTGATAAAAATTGACTCTTTCTGTTTGCTTCACATACTTTTTGATTATATTCATCAAATTTTTTGTCTGATTCTTTTTTACCATTATATGCTTTTACAACATTTAAACCTGAATATATTTCTTCGATATGTCCATTTAAGTTTCCAAGTTCTTCTTGTTTTGCAACGAAATATTTTTGTGATTTTGATAATACTGCAAACATTCCCATAAATCCAAGTAAACTTGATAATATTGCTGTTAATGCCATTATCCAGTTAGTGTAAAACATCATTATTATTGAACCTAAAAATAATGTTATATTACTTACTAATGATCCTAATGATTGGTTCATTGTTTGTGCTATTGTATCAACATCATTTGTTACTCTTGAAAGTGTATCACCAGATTGATGTCTATCAAAATAGCTAAGTGGTAATTTATTTATTTTTACTGATATTCTTGTTCTTAAACTTCTTGCAAAATTATTTGCAACTTCTGTCATACAAATTGATTGTATAAATGTACATATTGCACTACATAAATATAAAATAACTAATGATATTGCAATTGATTTTATTGCATCCATATTCATTTCTGGCATTATTATTTGACCATTTTCCATTTTTGGAATTATTCCTGCCTGTATTTCATCTGTTAATTTTGATAATCTATCTGGTGCAGAAATTGATAAAACTGCTCCTGCAATTGCTAATATTAATGCAATTATTATTAATATTTTGAATTTTCCTAATTCTTTTATTAATCTTTTTACTGCTGATTTAAAATCTTTAGCTTTTTCTCCCACTCCTGGTCCCATACCAGGTCCCATTGGTCCTCTTCTAGGAGGTCTTGATTGATTATTAGCCATTTTCTAATTCCTCCTTTGATAATTGAGATAGAGCTATTTGTTTATATACTTCACATGTTTTTAATAACTCTTTATGTGTTCCTTTTCCAACAATTACACCATTATCTAATACTACAATTTGATCTGCATTCATAATTGTTCCTATTCTTTGTGCTACAATTAAACTTGTTGCATCAGATGTATATTTTTTCAATTCTTTTCTTAATACACTATCTGTTTTATAGTCTAATGCTGAAAAACTGTCATCAAATATATATATTTCTGGATTTCTTGCTATTGCTCTAGCTATTGATAATCTTTGTTTTTGTCCACCAGATACATTTGTTCCACCTTGAGCCATATGCGCATCATATTGTCCATCCATTTTTTCTACAAATTCTGTTCCTTGTGCAACTTCTATAGCTTTTTTTATTTGTTCATCTGTTGGCTTTTCTTTTCCATTATCACCATAAGATATATTTGCTCTTACTGTTCCATTAAACATTACAGCTTTTTGTGGTACATATCCTATTTTATTATGTAAAAATTCTTGTGTATAATCTTTTACATTTATTCCATCTACAAGTACTTCACCTTCTGTTGCATCATAAAATCTTGGAATTAAATTTATTAATGTTGATTTTCCACTTCCTGTTGATCCTATAAATGCTACTGTATCTCCTTTATTTGCTTTAAATGATATATCTTTTAATAAATATTCATCTGCATCTGGATATTTAAATGATACATTTTTAAATTCAACTGTTCCAACTTCATTATTTGTTTTTGTATTTATTTTTCCATCTTTTATGCTTATTTCTGTATCTAATACTTCATTAATACGATTTGCAGATACTTGTGCTCTTGGTAACATCATAAATATCATTGCTAACATTAAGAATGACATTATTACTTGCATTGCATAAGAACTAAATACTACCATATCTCCAAATAGTGATATTTTATCTGCCATTCCTGCATCTTTTATTAGATATGCTCCAACATAATAAATTGATAGTGTTACCATATACATAATTATATACATCATTGGTTGCATTACTGCAAATACTTTTTGGTTAAATAATTGTTGATTTGTTAAGTTATTATTTGCTTTATCAAATTTTTCTTCTTGATATTGTTCTGCATTAAATGCTCTTACAACTCTTATTCCTGTTAAATTCTCACGAGTTACTCCATTTAATTTATCAATTAGCTTTTGTACTTTCTTAAATCTTGGTAATACAATTACCATTATTATTGCTATTGTAGTCATTAATATCGCTACTGCTACTGCTGTAATTGCACTCCATTGCCAGCTTTTATTTAATATTTTTGTTATTGCCCATATTGCTGTTATTGGAGCTTTTATTAATAGTTGTAATCCCATTGCTATTAACATTTCTATTTGTGTTATATCATTTGTTGTTCTTGTTATTAAACTACTTGTAGAAAATTGTTTTACTTCTTGCATTGCTAAATCTTCTACTTTATTGAATATTTTTTTTCTAATTGTCTTTGAAAAGTTTGATGATATTCTTGATGTTATATACCCTGTAATTACTGCTGCAACTAAGCTTCCTAATGCACATGCAAGCATATATCCACCATTTACTAGAATATCTTTCATTTGGCTTCCTTCTGTTTGTACTAGTTTTGTTATTTCAGACATATAGTCTGGCATTTTTAATTCTAACCATACTTGTGTAACTACTAATACTAAACAAATTAATGCCAAAATCCATTCTTTTTTTGTAAAATTTTTTATTAGTTTTAACATTTCTTTCTCCCTTCTTTTTTGCGTAATAACTTTTCATATTTTAATACTAATTGTCAATTTTAGCAACATTATTATGCAAACTTTCACATAAAATTTACATTTTTTTATATTCATTTAATTGATTTTCGAATAACATTTTAGATAGAAAAAGAAGTTTCAAAACTTGAAACTCCTTTTATTATCATATTTATAGGCAAATCTGTAAGCCGGGTTCTGTCATTTAAAATAGTCATTTATCTAGTACATATATTACTATATGTATCAAGCCACGCAATTCAGAAGGCGCCGAGCAGGCTTAATCTTCTTCTTAGGTGTTGCTCCAGATGGGGTTTACACTGACCTAATATGTCACCATACTAGCGGTGAGCTCTTACCTCACCTTTTCATCCTTACCTCTAAAGAGGCGGTTATTTTCTGTTGCACTTTCCTTAAGGTTTCCCTCACTAGACGTTATCTAGCATCATTGCTCTATGGAGCCCGGACTTTCCTCTCGTAAGTCTTTTCATCTCTTACCAGCGACTATTTAATTTGCTCGTTTTTTATTATAACATTTTTCGACAAATTTGTAAATCTTTTTTTATTATTTTGTATTAGTTGATTGAGTTGTAGATTGTGTCATTTTTTTTGTATTTTCTTGTCTCATTTTATCAAGTTTTTGAATTAAATCTTGTAATGTTTTTATATCTGTTCCCATCATTTCCCAATCATTTCTTGCATTTGAATCTGTTAAATTATTATTTGCTTTTATAATAGTATCTATTAATCCATTAATATCTTCAGTATTATTTACCTCAAGATTTACTGCTGATTGTGATATCAATTTTTTTACAGCACTATTTAAATCATCACCTATTGCAACCTTTGTTCCAGATGCCACAACTACCTTTTCAAGAGTCATTGGTTGATTTGTTTCATTAGTTCTTGTTTGATATATTGTTTCTACATATAATAAAGTATTATTTATAGGAATTATTTTCATTTCTTTAGATATCTTAACACCTGTTACATTTAAGCTATTTATTTCAGCAGAAATTGTTTCATCTTGTTCTATTAAATTATCTAATTGATTTCCTCCTAAAATATTACTATCTGCCGAATATTTATATATTTCTAAATTATTTTTTGTACCATCACAAGTTCCAACTAAATATGAAATAATATTTGATTTATTTTTTTGAGTATATAATTGTACTAAACCAAATTTGTTTTCACCATCTGGTGTTTTTAACATTGTATAATATGGATCTAATGTTGTATTTTTTATTTTTGAATTTGTTTTTCCATATGTTGCTAATGCCCAAATATCACCATTTCTATATAATACATCTTCTTTTACATTATGATATACTCTTAACATTTCAGCTTGTACATTATATAATAATTCTGGATATTTTAATTGTTTTTGAATTTCTTTTGGAATTTCATTTTCTTCAAACATTGATGGATATATTTTTTTATATGCAGATATAATTGGATCATTTTTATCTGTTATATAAAATTTCATTTCACCATTATATGCATTTACTATTACTTTTACAGAATTCCTTATATAATTAATATATTGTTTTTCTTTTTCTGTTTCAATTGTTGTATATGATGAATATGGATATTGATTTGATACTGTATATGCATCAATTACCCAATATATTTGATCTTCTGTTTCAATAGTATATGCATTTTGATCATATATTAAGTATGGTAATGCTGTTTTTGCTCTTTCTATAACATTTCTATTAGTTAAAATTTTACTTTGATTTGTTACTGATGTAGAAAATGCAAGTTTTATATCACCATTTCTTAATGCTAATATTAATCTATCTAAAAATCCTACTTGAATTCCAGAATTTCCTTCATAATTATATGTATGTTCATTTCCTTCAGAATCTGTATAATCATATTCTGATTTATTTTTTGTATTTGTAACAGCAATAGAATTTGTTTCTAATCCATAATAAATTCTTTTATTTGAATCTATATCTTTTTTTATGTATTTAACATTACCATCTTCTGATGTATTTGTTGCATTTATTACTATTTGATCTATACCATGTGTAAATTCATATGTTTTATTATTATAAGAAATTGATTGTTCCACAATTTCTCTTGGAGCAATATATACAACATTATTTTCTTGATATTTAGTTGTAAATATATTTCTAAATGTATAATATCCAGCTTCTGTTTGAGTATCTTCTAAACTTTGTTTTACCATATTTTGGCTTACTATTGGTATATTATTTAGTATTTCTTTACTATCATTTATTTCATTTTCTTCAATTGTTCCAGAATAGTTTACATTGTTTTCTGTTTCATTTATTCCATATGCAGTTCTTGTTGCTTCTATATTTTCTTTTATATATTTTCTTTCTTTGTCAAACTCATTTGGTTTTACAAAAATAAAATCTGTTACTACCATTACTACAAATAATAGTACTAAATAACCTGGTATTGTTAATAATGTATACATTATTTTTTTGTTTTTATTTTTTTTGAAAAATATTACTGATGTTATTATTGCTCCTACTATAACAAATGCAAATATTATATATCCCCATAATTTTACAGTTGATTCCATAAATCCTGCACCTGTAAGATTTATATCATCATTTAATGTTAAAAATTTTTCTGTTAATATATTTTGAGTATTAAATATTGTTAATATTCCTGCTAAAATAGCCAAAATTACTACATTTCTTAATAAATTTTTTATTAAGTCACTATTTTTTAACATTGTTCTATCTATTCCGTCAAAACATAAATTAAATACAATTATATAATACATAATCATATATCCACTTAGTATAATAATAAATTTGATTACATAATTTATTATTGTTTCTATCAATGGTTTTATAAACATATAATATGAAATATCCATATTAAAAATTATATCTGTTTGCTGAAATGATACTTTACTTGCAAAAAGTACTATTTTTTCTACCAAACTATTTGCTATTATTATACTTCCAATTAATGATACTACAAATATTATAGATTTATTAGGAAGTTTTGGCATCTTTTTATTTTCTGATTCAAAAAATGGCTTTAATCCTTTTTTTATTCCAAAATTCGTCAATGCAATTGCTATTGCTATTATTATAAAGCTAATTCCCATTAATGAATATTTGTATTTAACATTTGTCCAAAAATTTTGTATATATTGATTTCCTAATTCTAAACATTCTAAGTATTCACCTCTTAGTGAAATATATGTGCAAATTATATATATTATTAATGAGACTATTACTAATATGTTTTTTATTTTATTTAATTTTTTCTTCAGTCTTTGCGCAAAACCAAATTTGCTAGTATAATGAAGCGTAGTGAAAAATAAGCGGCTGCGAAGCAGACATTTATTTTTTACAAGCCATTAACGAATGAACCGTCTGCGCAAGCAGACAGCGAAGCGCCTCAACAGACCGCAAATATAGAGCGTAAAGGAGAATGATCCATGAACCACAAAACCGTTGTTTTCAACGAAGCAAAAATGAACTTTGACGGAAATCTTGATTTTTCCGTTCTTTCTTCAGAAGTAGTCACCTACAGTGACACCACACCTGATCAGTTTTTAGAGCGCGTGGCAGATGCAGAAATCCTTGTTACTAAAGAAATGCCTGTAAGCCGTGAACAGATCCTGGCGCTGCCGGACAGCGTGAAGCTGATCTGCGAAGCGGGAACCGGTTATAACAACCTGGATCTGGATGCAGCGCGGGAAAAGGGAATTACTGTATGCAATATCCCGGCTTACAGTTCGGAGCGTGTAGCACACACTGCCATTATGATGATCTTGAATTTAAGCTCCACCATGCAGACCCAGACGGCTATGCTGGCAAAGGGAAACCACGATAATTTTACAA